>Ga0310786_10004358_pt1 | contig 19765 bp, 15 predicted proteins | sample AusTroGonzalo_MG_FD_203881 | JGI IMG/M metagenome (GOLD analysis project Ga0310786, IMG submission 203881) | Bovine rumen microbial communities from tropical cattle in Woodstock, Queensland, Australia - Gonzalo_03 (v2) (version 2) | ecosystem: Host-associated > Mammals > Digestive system >... | reverse complement strand
AGCCCTGCGACACGACATCAACGAAGGAGAGGTGCTCCTCGCCGAACGGGAACACCCAGCCCTGCGGGAACTCGACGCGCAGCATGTCCTCCCAAGCGCCGCGCTTCCACCACTTGTCGTGGAGAACTGCGTTCGTAGGGAATTGAGAGTCCAGAGTGTAGAGTGTAGAATTGTGGAATTGTTCTGTTTCAACCAAATGCGACAGGTTCCGCAACTCTACACTAGCGCCGCGAAGAAGCGGCGAGTTGGTCTTCTGTGCGGAGAGCGTGGCGACGGTCGCGAAGAAGACGAAGACAGCGGTATGAATTGAGAATTTAGAATGTAGAATGGAGAATTGCGGACGATCCTCAATTTTACATTCTCCACTTTCAATTATCAATTTCGCAACTGCGCATGCAGCTGCAGTCGCTGCCGCGCAGAAAACGACAATGCCTGTCAGAATGTCCGTCATGACTCAGACGGGATTATACCATATTCCGCCGCGTTTTGTGGAAACCGCATCCCCGCCAACTTGAACAGAATTTGAACTTCGTTCCGCCGCGCACCGAGAGAAACTTGGGGGCAGAAACTTGGGGACAAACCCCGCCGCTGTGGGGAGAGACCCCGCCGTCGCTTCATTTTTCGCGTGCTGTTTCGCGTTTTCTGCAACTTATCGCATTTCCAAGCCTATTTGCATCGACGTAAGCCATGCCGCGAGACAGGGGACGCATGAGAGCCGTTACGGACTGCCGGAGGCTGCGGGCTTTAGAGGCCGATGCGCTTGACTGCCGCGAGGAGATCTTCGCGCGCGGTCGCGGCGGCCGACCAGCCGTCGAAGCCGCAGTCGTCGCCGCCTTTTTCGTAGACGACGTTTCCATCGACAATCGTCATCTTCACGTCGTCCGCACCCATCGAGTTGACGACGAGGTTCGGAATGTCCAGCGCGGGCGTGAGATGCGTGCGATTGAGATCGACCACGCAGAGGTCCGCCGCCTTGCCGACGGCGATCTCGCCCGTGTCCTTGAGCCCGAGCGCCTTCGCGCCGTTCTTGGTCGCCATCTCAATTACGTCCCACGCCGAAAGGACGGTCGGGTCGCACGCGAGCCCCTTGTGTATGAGCGAGGCCAAGTGCATCTCCTCGAACATGTCGAGGTTGTCGTTCGACGCGCAACCGTCGGTGCCGAGCGCGACGTTTACGCCAAGCTCCATCGCGCGGGGAACGCGCGCAAAGCCGCTTCCGAGCTTCATGTTGCTCGTCGGGTTGTGGACGAGCGAGACGCCCTTCTCGGCCATGAGCCTAAAGTCGTCGTCTGTGCACCATACGCAATGCGCCGCATAGCCGCCGAAGTCGAGTATTCCCGTGTCGGCAAGATACGCGATCGGCGTCTTGCCGTGGCGCGCAATGCACTCTTCATGTTCCTTGCGCGTCTCTGAGACGTGGAAGTGCAGCGGACGCTTCAATTCGCGGTTCGCCTCTGAGAGCGCGCGGCAGAACTTCTCGTCCGTCAAATACTCGGAGTGAATGCAGATGTCGTAATAGACATCCCTGCAGACATCCCTGTCGATCCACTCGTTCCAGGCGCGACAAGACTCGATGCAGTCCTCCAGCCGTCCAGGAATGAAGTTGAGCCCCACGCGGCAGATGCGACCCTTCATGCCGGCTTCAAGAAGCACCTGGCCCATCTCGCTTGGAAAGTCATACATGTCGGCGACGCAGGTAGTGCCGCCGGCGAGCATCTCCATTATCCCCCAGACGGCGCCTGCGCGGACGTCCCCTGGCTTCATCTTCGCCTCTACGGGGAATATCGCCTCCTCCAGCCAGCGCTGGAGCGGCAGCCCGCCGCCGCGACCGCGGAGAAGCGTCATCGCCGTGTGGCCGTGGCAGTTGACGAGCCCAGGCATCACCAAGACCGACGGATCAGTCGCCCCGCCGAGATCCAATGACGCGATCCTTCCGCCTTCAATGGAAATCGAGCCATAGCCGATCTTGCGGCCGGGCAGGAGGATGGCGGCGTTTTCTATCCTAAGGCCCATGCTCACCTCGCCTCGCTACGCCGCATGAAACGCTTTGCCGACTCGAGCGTGTTCCAGAGCAGCATGGTTATCGTCATCGGGCCCACGCCCCCCGGCACTGGCGTAATTGCAGACGCGACTTCTGCGCACGACCTAAAGTCCGCGTCGCCTACGAGCCTGTAGCCCTTCGGCGCGGAGGAGTCAGGGACCCTGTTTACTCCAACGTCTATGACGACGGCACCGGGCTTTAGCATGTCGCCCGTGAGAGTGCCTGGGCGACCGGCCGCGACGACGACGACATCCGCCTCGCGCGTGAACTTCGATATGTCAGGGGTGCCTGTGTGGCAGAGGGTCACCGTGGCGTTAGTCTCCTTGCGCGAAAGCAGCACAGCGACGGGCTTTCCGACGATGTTGGAGCGCCCTATCACGACGGCGTGCTTTCCGCGAACGTCCATGCCGGCGTATTCGATGAGCTTTATGATCCCGTGCGGCGTGCACGGAAGGAAGCACTCCTCGCCTATCAGCATCTTTCCTGCATTGACAGGCGTAAAGCCGTCGACGTCCTTCTCGGGGGCAATGGCGTCTATGACGCGCTTTTCGTCAAAACCCTTCGGTAGCGGCAGCTGCACGAGTATCCCGTGGATCGCGGGGTCTGCGTTCAGCCTCTCAATCTCGGAGAGAAGCGCTTCTTCGCCGACGTCGGCGCCAAGGCGTATTTCGCGCGAGAGCATCCCCGCCTCCGCGCACGCCCTCTCCTTAGCCGTCACGTAAGAGACGCTCGCCGGGTTGTCGCCGACGAGAATCACCGCGAGGCCCGGCGCACACCCGCATTCCTCCTTCAGCCTCGCGACGCCGCGCGCGATCTCCTCCCTTAGCGACTTGGCAAGGGCCTTTCCGTCTATGGTTCCCATGTCACTCCTTCCAGCTCACGTATCTCACCTTCTTGTCCTTGACGTAGCATTCGCACTCCGCCGTATATTCGTCGTCAAGCTGCGAAACGATTATCCTCATCTTGAAAATCGTGTTCTCGTCAGGCGTGAAAGTCACATACTCGCGTGCCTCTTCGTTCAAGTCGATGTCGAACTCGTCGGAGACCCTCTTGCGCAGATCCTCCCAGTCCTTGTAAGGCCACCACGAGCGACTCTCGTCAACGTCGTAGTCCTGCGGCTTGATCGAGCGGCAGCTGACGATGGCCTCTGCGGCCTCCCGGCTCTCGGACTTGTCGTCTTCGTCGATTTCGTCCTCGTCGTAGATGCCAGGTATGCTCAAAAGCGCGTCGACCGAGCAGTCGTTCACGTTGATCTTGTCGGAGCAGGACGAGCTGAACACCCCCATGTTCATGAGCCCGCGCGAAATCGTTATCTGGGACTTCTTGTCCTCCCACGGGTTCAGCGCCCCTCCGGTGAGGATCGCCGGATACTCCTGGAAGCACAGGACCCGCGAAAGCTCCTTCAGGTCGGATATCGGCCCGTTGGCAGGGGCAAAGCGGTCCTCCTCGGCGAAGTCTTCCTTGTTGTCGTCGTAGTATTCCTCGTACTCCTTCTTCTCTGCTCCGCAGTCCGAGCCTTCGATCTGCGTAGAGTTGTCGTCCTCGTCGCGGTAGTCGTTCCAGCACGCAATTATGCGGTGCTGCAGGTTGATGGACTTCCCGTCCTTTGTGCGGAAGTCGCTCTCGCGCGGGACTCCGCACAAGTCGAGTATCATCTGCCAGCGAAGAATGTAGTTCTTGTCGCCGTCTTTGTAGAGGTTGTTGACGTTGACGCCGCCGCCCTCGCCCTTGGACATCGATATCTCAACGCTCACGGCCCCGGAGTCAGGGGCCTTGTCGTCGAGGACGATCGGGCCGACGGTGCATTTCGAAGCGGTCTTTAGCTCGTACTTCTCTCGGCACCAGCGGTCTTCCTTCTCGAATATCTCCGACCAGTCGGCCTCTCCGCCCCGAAGCTCAGGCTCCTTTACGTCGCTGTAGTTCAGTATTATCGTCTCGCCGAGTATGCGGCCGGCCTCGATGAGCCTCTTCCCCCTGTTCTTGTCCTGGACGTAGATGTTGACCGACCCCTGCAGCTTTGCCTCGAAGGCAAATGATATCGCGATCACCCCGAGAACGAGGATCGTCCAGAGGGCCATGAGCAAGGCGCTGCCCCTCTTCATGGCCTCCCTCCCTTTCCGCCAGGCGACTTCTTGCCCGAGTCCTCTCCCTCCCCAGGCAGGGCCGCGTTGTCAAGCGACTGCTCGTGGATAGGCATCCTCACGACCCTCATTATGGGAACCCTCGTCTTTTGCGAAGCGTACTGCGGATCCTCCTTCAGAAGGTAGAAAGTCATCTGCACCTTGTAGGGCACGGAGTTGGAGGCTTCGAACACGTCGTCGTAGGCGTCCTTGTCCTCCTTCTTCCCGGAGTCGTCCGGCTCGACGGCCTGCACGCGGCAGTTGAAGCCCTCGATGTCCTTGGCGATGAGGATTGGCCTGTAGAGCTCGTCGCTCGCGAACGTAAACTCGTCCTCGTCGGACGAATCATCCGGAATCACGTCGGCAAGCGGCTTTACGCGCGCGTAAAGACCCGTGCAGTCCACTTCATCGCCCCACTTCCTGTCGCCCTTCTCGAGGACCATGACCTGCACACGGTGGACCGTGTCGCCCGAAGAACCGTTGCCGACGAGCGCCGAACCCGTCTTCGTCCACTCGATGACGTCGGAATCGCCGGGTCTCTCCCCGTCTCCGTTGTCGAACAGCTGGAAGCCGTAGGCGTAGTCCTGACCGGAACCGGAGTGGGGGTACCATGCGCACTTGAGCGCCGAGACGAGCTGGTCTATGGCGTAGTCCGTCCTTTCGAGGCGATCGACGTACTCGCGGGAGACGCGCCAGCCGTTCGTCACCGCGCGGAACGTCGCGAACGTGACGGCCGTCATGACGCCGAGGAGCGTGACGGCGAGTATGAGCTCAAGGAGGGTGAACGCCTTTTTCACTTTGACGGATCCCTCCACAGCGTCACATAGCTCTCCTCGTTCCTCTCCCCCACGAACCTGTCGCCCCACCTAACCGTTATGCGAACCAGGTGGAGGTATCCGACCCTCTTCAGGTCGTCTTCGTTCTGGTGCTCTTCGACGAGCTCGCGCTCCCACCTGAAGCCATGGTACTTCTCCTGCTGTTCGCGCGTGAGCCTTGGCCCGTGGGAGCCTGCGATTATCCGCCAGAGGTCGTCAACGCTCTGCTCCGAGACCTTTATGTCGCCTTCCTCCTTCACTTCGGAGAGCGGATACGCTATCTCCCCCATGTCCATCACCTCCTGCGCCGTGACGATGTCGGGCATCGTCTGCATGAAGCGCTGGCTCTGGGAGATCGAAACCAGAATGCCGGCAAGGCCGAGGCCGAGGATGATCGCGGCAAGAAGAACCTCGAGAAGCGTAAAGCCCTTTCTCGTCATCTGCCCTCCATCTCCTCGCACTTCGGCTCGCCGAAGCGATCCACCTTTATAGTCAAGCCCTTTTCCGGCGAAAGCGCCTCAGGGTATATGACGATGGTGTGAGGCGGCTCCACCGTTCCGTTTGCGTTGAAGACGACTTCGACCGGCTCGTCCGAGTCGCCGCCGCCTGCGGCATCGGCACCGTTCCCGGAAGCGGCTCCCGGCTTTTCCGCGTCGGAAGGCTCGTACGTGCGCTTTATGCTGTCGGCGGTGGAGTAGATCGATATCTTGGATCGCTTCACCTCGGCTCCGGAGAACACGGCCCTGTCGTCGCCCTTCGCAACTTGGATCTTAAGCCCTTTTGTGACTGGTGTCGGGACGTCCTTGGGAGAGAGTATCTCGGCAAGGGTCTCGCCCTCTTTGTCGGAATCGCCGCCGTCGGCGGCCACTTTCTCCCTCACGATCTCCCCTGCGAGGTTGCGCACCTCGTCCACGCCCGACTTGGACTTGAAAAGGCTTTCCGACTTTATCTCTATCTTTGCGCAGACCTCGTCGTCGACGGTCGCGTTGGAATAGACGACGACTACCGGCTTCTGGGTGACGAGCGCGACCGACCTGGCCCTGCGAACCATGGCCATCGTGTCGCGCGCGGCGGCGAACATGCCTATCGACCCCTTCGACGCGTTGAAGCCCGTCACCCCGATCGTGACCATCGTCGAAAGAATGGCCACGACAAGCAGAAGCTCTATCAGTGTGAAGGCGCGGCGCAAGAAATCACTTCTTCGTCTTCTCTATCTTGTCGGAGCGGATGTCGTCGTCGTTTCCGGGTTCCCCGTCAGGCCCGTTGGATATGATGACGAAACGCTTACCCTTGACCTCTATGCGGTAGTCGTTGTCCCAGGGGTCGACTAGGGCTCCCTCGCCGCCCTCGAGATAGGGATCCTCGTCGCCGGCGGGCTCGATGAGGACCTTGAGGTCTGTAGGAGGCGTTGACTTCTTCGCTCCGATCATGTAGCTCGTCACGGCGCCGCGTATGTTGTCGACGGCCGACTTCGCGGCAGTCTTGCGAGTCGTCTCAAGGTGCTTCGTGACGCCCTGAAGGCCAATCGTGCCGAGAATGCCGAGAATGGCCACGACCACGAGAAGTTCGACCAGTGTGAAGCCGCTTTTCGCGGCCGCAAACGCGTTTTCTGACTTGTGCATGTTACTTTGCCTCCTGTGTTGTTTCCTGTTGAACGACGACATCGCCGCCTCCGCTGCATTTCGCCGCCTTGGAGCGGCAATTCCACACGGCTGCGGCCACGACTACCGCCACGACGGCAATCGCCACGGCCAGGCCGTAGGCGAAAGACGGCCTCGCGCATTTCGTGAATCCCTGCGCGCGCTTCATCGAGAAGCGCATTTCGCGGTTGATCGCCCAGCCGCTCGCATTGAGGATGGCCCCGAGGTCGCGCCGCCTGAGGTTGAACCACGTCAGGATGACGCTCGGCAGCGAAACGACGAGCACCAGCGCGACTACGGAAAATGCGATCTGGACGGCGCTCATGCCGGAAATCGCCGCCATGAGCGAAGCCGCGGCGGCGCCGACCATTCCAACGCCGATTCCAATCGCCGCCACGCTCGACGCCATCGCCGCGCCTCCTGCCTGCGCACCCTCCTTGGGAGCCGCCGCGGCGGAGGAAAGAGTCTGCGCACCGGCTGCCTGCTTCGCGGCGAAGAACTTCTTGACCATCGAGGACACCGTCTCGCCGAGCTTGCGCCACGGGCTCCAGAACGCCTCGGCGAGGGATACCTCCGCCTCGACGACTTTCGTCACCACCGCCTCCCAGTTCTTTCCGTCGCGGTCGTAGAAGACTCCGTTGCGGCCGACGTAGAGGCCGCCTATGCGGCCGGCCGTTACGACCGCGCACACAAGGCGCTCCGCCTTGTCGGCGGGGCGGGAGAGCTTGAGGTATATCACGCAGCACTTGGACTTCGCCACAAGCGCGGAGTGCGCCGCCTCGGACTCGACGTGGAAGCAGAGGTTCATCTCCTTGCCGTCGATGCGAAGGACGCCCGTCTGGAATATCGCGGGCTTTACGCCCTCGTAGAGGGTGTCCATCGAGACGTAGTTGCGGAGGAACTCGCCGAGGTAGAGCCTGAACCTGAGGAGCTTCTCGTCTTCCTCGAGGGCGGCCTTGGCCTTCGCGTTGACAACCGGCTTAGACGCAACCCATTCGCGATACGGCGCGAAAGCCGCCTTGAGCTTCTTGTACTCCATCCTCGTGATGGCGCTCTTCCCTTCCCCGAGGACTGGCGAGACGCACTTGTCGGCGAAATCGAGTATCGCCTCGAGGTGCTTGGGATTGAGATGGTCCCTAAGCGGAAGCTCCTTGTCTGGCTCGTCGGTCACGAGCGGCATGTCGTCCGGAGGGGCAAAGAACTCGTCAACCGTCTTCTCTACGGCCGCAAGGGCGGCGTCCGCCGCGGCGGTCGCGTCGCCGCAGACGGCGACTTCAGGTTCCTTTCCGCGGGCCTCCCATGCTTCGAGGGCCGCCTTCTCGTCCGCGGAAGGCTCAAGCTTCGCGAGGTCCGCCTGCTTCGAGAGGTTGTCGGCGAGGCTTGCCTCGCACCCCTCGTCTGGCGACTCGAGGGCTTCGCCGGAAACGCCCTTCGACTTCAGGAACTCAAGCGCAGCGGCCAGCTCCTCGGAGCGAATGCGCCCGTCGCCGTCTGCGTCAAGGAACCCGAGCGTGCGCTCGTCGAACCTTATGCCCGTGCGCGGGCACGAAATCGCGTACCAATACTTCAGGTCTTCTGGAACTATCATCTGTCAACCACCTTTCTTTTCCTCTAAATGACACTGCACTGCCAAAGCGAGCACATACTCCGCGCCGGCCTCGAGCGTGCGGCCGCCCGGCCAGTCGCTTACCGGCTCGACGCAGACGAACTTGCGCCAGTCCTCCGCCGTATGGTCGTCGACGACATACGCCGTCCCTGGATTCCACACGACGGCCCTTGTGTTGCCTGTCGCGGCAATCGCAATCGCCCTTCCAAGCCCGGAATCGAGAATCGCAAACTCGGATTTCACTGCGCCCGGCTGCAGCTTGAAGACATGGTCGTAGTCCTTCGTCAGGGCTATGTCGCCTTCCTGCACGCCCTCCACTGGCGTCTCGCCGCTCGCATCGACGTAGCCGAGCTTGTCAAGGCCGCGGACAGTCGCCCCGTCGCGCTCCCTGAGAAGGAAGTAGGGGTGGAGACCGCAGCTGAACGCGAAGGGGCTCTCGCCAGTGTTCTTCACCCTGACCGTGACATTGAGCTTCATCGTCACGGAAACCACGACTTCAAAGTCGAAGGCGTGCGGCCACGTTTCCATCGTCTTCGCGTCCGACGCAAGGGAAAGGACTACCTCGGTCTTCTCCTCGGTATATTCGGTGCTGCGGACCTTGAACAGCGACTTCCGCGCGAAACCATGCTGGGGCAGGCTCTTGTCGAACCTGTTGCCGAACTGCGGCCAGCAGACGGGAATCCCGCCGTGGAATGATTCGCCTGGCCGGTATTCCGCATCCTTCTTCGCAGGGCGGAAGAGGACGTTGGAGTGGCCTGTAGGCCTGTACGAAAGGACGCATGCCCCGAAAAGCGCTACTTCCGCCGTGCCATACTTGTTGGCAAGGACGACGTTAGGGCATCCGGCAAACCCGTCCTTGAAGACGATCCGGCCCGGCGCTCCGTACATGCGGTTCAGTTTTTCAATGTCTATGTCGCTCATCAATGTGGTATTATAGCATAAATACCCCTCTTGGCGGCAACACAATCAACGAAATAAAAGGCGAGGCGCAGCCGCTATCCCGAAGGGAAAAGGCGCTCGAGAATCTGCTCTGCCGGAGTGTAGGCCTTTTTCTTTGCGTTGCAGTCGCGGCAGGAGGGAACGCAGTTTCCGCGAGTGGAGCGCCCGCCGCGCGAGACGGGAACTACGTGGTCGAGCGTGAGGTTCTCGGCTCCGACATGCCTGCCGCAGTAGTGGCACACGCCCTTCGCGACGAGAGCGCGCCACCAGTCGCTCTTTCTGAGCTCCCGCGCCTTCTCGCGCTCGCGGCGGACGTGCGATGGGTCGGGGTTGAGATCGAGCCAGTCTTCCATAGTCAGGCCTTCACTCCTGAAACGAGCCAGTGCGGCATGGGCGGCGGCGCCTGGAGGGTGTCGCCCGGGGTAAAGCCGGCCTCGCGCATCCAGTCCTTGAGCTCCCCGTCGGAGAAGACCCACCCGTTTTCAGTCGTAAGCGCCATGTTCACGGCAAAGAGCGCGGAGAACTTCGGGGCCGTCCTTGTCGCATCGGTCATCATGTCGAGGACATACACCCGCCCGCCTGGGCGAAGCGCCCTGAAGGCGCGGCCGAGGATCGCCACGGCGGACTCCGGCGACTCCTGGTGGAGGGCTCCGAAAATCGTTACGGCGTCATACGAGCCCGCCTCGTATTCGTCGCTGCGATAGTCGCCTGCGCGGCACTCTATGCGGTCTTCAAGGCCGGCCATGGCGACATATCCTCGCGCCTCTGCCGCGATTGCCGGCAGATCGACGGTTACGACGGTCGCCTTCGGATTTGCGCGGCAGACGAGTATTGCGTAGGCCCCTGGCCCGCCGGCGAGGTCGAGGACACGCCCCTCAAGCGCGCCAAGCATCGGCACGATGCCCTTCCCGATTCCCATCGCCCGCCCGAACATCGCGGCAGCAAACGCCTTCGTCCTTTCGGGGTTTTCCCCAAGATGGATCTCAGGCCGCTCAACCGGCCGCCCCGTCTTGACGAACTCCAAAAGCTTGCCCCATGCAGGATAGACGTCGCGGTTGTAGCGAATCGCCTTCGTGAGGTCCGCGGGGCCGCCGGGGATCAAAGCCGCCTTTGAGGCGGGCGTGTTTAGGTATCGCCCGTCCTCCTTGACAAGCAGCCCTTCCGCGACGCATGCGTCCGCAAGAAGCCTCATGCCGCGCTCAGAGACGTCGAGGGTCCCGGCTTCGACTTTCTCGAACACCCCAGCGTCAACGGCGGCGAAAAGGACTGCGCTTCCGTAGTACGCGCTTGCAAGATCGACAATCTCATGTATGGATTTCATGCAACCATTCCCCCTTAGACCGACTTCGACTCGTCGATTGCCATGGCCGCAAGCTCCGAGAAGAAAGTCGGATACGACTTCGCGGCGCAAGTCTCGTCGTCGATGGTCACGTCGGAAGAAGCGGCCGTCGCGCCTACTGCCACGGACATCGCTATGCGGTGGTCGCCGAACGACTGGAACGACCCGCCCTTGAAAGGCCCCTCGCGCCCCTCGACGACGAACTCCCCTTCGAGATTGCGCACCTTCACGCCGAACTGACCGAGGACATCCTCCATCGCGGCGGTCCTGTCCGACTCCTTGAGCCTGAGCCTGCGTACGCCGGTGAACGTGGTTATGCAGCCATGCGCCGCCGCGACTACTGTCAGGACGGGGAAAATGTCGGGGAACCCGGAGACGTCGAAGAATATCTTCTCGCCGCGGAATGCGCCTCCCAGCGTGTTCAGGCAGTCGCGCACCGCACGGTCCGGCTGGAGCGAACGGTAGTCAAGTCCGTCGACGGACACGTCGCTTCCAAGCGAGTTCATCGCAAACCAGAAGGCCGCGCCAGACCAGTCCCCCTCCGGCGAGACGTCATGCTGGCTCGAATACTTCTGCCGCCCGGGGACGAAAAATCCGTCGTCCGTGCGCTCTACCGATATTCCCGCGCCCTGAAGGACGCGAAGCGTGAGATCGACGTAGCCTACGGACTCAAGGGGGCTCGTGAACCTGATGCGCGAATCGCCGTCAAGAAGCGGCAGCGCAAACAAAAGCCCCGTCACGAACTGCGAAGATATGTCGCCCGATACGGGAAACTCACCCGGGGTGAGATTGTCGTAGTCTTCCTGCGGCCGCGCGGCAAGGCGACCGGCCGTCTTCCACACGGGCCTTTTTCCAAGCGCCGCCGCTACAGGGGCGAGGAAGCGCCTCGTGGAACCGCTTTCCCCGCAATCGAGGAGAGGAGCCTCGTCGTCGTCAGAGAGCGCAAGGAGGCAGCGCTTTGTCGCCCGAATGTCGTCGGAGTCCTCGCTTGAGGCGCCAAGCCTGCGGATGTCGCCAGAGAGGAAATCCGCTATGAGTAGGCGATGCTCGTGAGACTTAGATCTTGGAGCCGTCACACGGCCCCGCCTCGCACCAGGGGATATCGTTACCATGGCGCAACTTCCTTTCCGCTGAAATCCACCGGCACCGCCCTCACGTCTCCCCATCCGCACGGGAGCGCGAACGTGACGACGCCGCCGCTTCTCTTTTTGTCCATCTTCATTACCGGCACAAGCTTCTCCGGCGAGAGCCCCTCGGGAAGCCTTGAGTCGAGCCCATACGCATAGAAACGGGCGGAGAGCTCCTCCGGCCATCCAGTCGGCGCAAGGCCGAGACGCACAGCGAGCTTCGCCTCCTCGACGCACCCTATCGCAACTGCCACGCCATGCGGCACGCGGTAGTCAGTAAGCGTCTCCACTGCATGAGCGACAGTGTGGCCGCAGTTCAGTAGAATCCTGCGCCCTTTCCGCTCAAACGGATCCTCCCTGACAATCCCGACCTTGACGGAAAGGTTTGCGGCAAGCTCAGCAGGCGACGGAATCGAGGATGCGCCGTCCTTCGATTGCGCCAAGACACCGCCAATTATCTCGTGCTTTACCATTTCCGCCCTCCCGCACGAAAGTGTTTCCAGCGGCAGGGTCGAGAGGAAATCTGCGTCGATGGCGACAAGCCTCGGTGAATGGAACGCGCCTGCGAGGTTTTTTCCCTCCGGAAGGTCGCAGCCAGTCTTTCCACCCGTGGAGGCGTCAACCATCGCAAGAAGAGTCGTCGGGAAGTTCATCCACGCAATGCCGCGCATGAACGTCGCGGCGGCAAAGCCGGTGAGATCGCCTGTGACGCCGCCTCCGACTGCCGCGACAACGTCGTTCCGCCCAAGGCCCGCCCCGGCGAAGGCGCTCCAAAGGCCAGTCACGGTCGATATGGTCTTGTGCTCCTCTCCAGACGGAATCACATCAAGAGGCGCCGCGCCAAGGCGCTCCGCCCACAATGCCGCGACATTCGAGTCCGCGACATAGGGCGTCCCGCCGAGAAGCGCACCTGAGATTCCCTTGCCGACTACGACCAACGAGTTTTCAAGGTCGAATGTTGCGGCGATCCTGCTGCCAAAAGACGCATAGTGGTCCGCCCTCTCTCGTGCGCGGTCGCCGAGGGGGCGGCTGCCTGGCGTCTTGCCGATTCTTCGCGCAAGCTCTTCTTCAGAGGGAGTCTCAAGGCATATCACCGTTCCTACAGATTCGCAAAGCGCCCTGTTGCCTTGACGAAGGAGAGTTCCGCCACCTAGCGACACGATAACCGTTCCTCTGCCGCTTAAATCAGCGACGACGGCCTCAAGGGTGCGCGACTCGATTTCACGAAACCCCGCCTCTCCGGACTCTGCGAATATTTGAGGAACGGCCTTACCAGCCGCCTTCACGATCTCTTCGTCAAGATCTGCAAAGATACAACCGAGCGCGGCGGCGAGACGCCTGCCGAGCGTCGTCTTGCCGGACGCTGGCGCTCCGTATAGAAAAATCATACGCCCCATATTCTCCTTTGCTCCGCAGCCTGGGCCTGAAGCATTGAAAAACCGTTCTCCACGCGGCACCCTGCAGCTGCGGCCCTTGCCATGAGCGGAGTCACCTCGGGAACGTACACGAGGTCATAGACGAGCTCGCGCCCGGTAAACTCGTAGTCGGGGATTGGATCGACGGGTGTCGCGTTCACGATGACGTCAAATCCCTGCGGAGGCGTCTCGCGGTGGAAGACCTTGAAGCGCGCGCCAAGGGTCTTCAGCGCAACCTTCACCGCCTGCGCCGCGCCGCCGTCGCCGAGGAGCGCGACCTTGAGACCGCGCAACTCTCCCGCGAACGCCCTAAGCGCCTCGGCAAAACCCTTGACGTCGGTGTTGTAGCCGACGAGTCTCGCCCCTTCTCTGGCAACGGTGTTGACGGCGCCGACCTTGCGGGCAAAAGGGTCTATGCGGTCCAAGAGAGGCATGAGCCCACGCTTGTGCGGAATCGTAACAGCCATCCCCCTAAGTCCTAGCGCGTTCATGAAGCGCAGCGCGGCAGCAGGCGTCTCGGACGGAAACGGCACCATGACTGCGTCTTCGTCCTCCACGGAGAACGCGGCGTTGTTGATCTCGGGGCTACGCGTAGCCTTGAGCGGCCAGCCAGTGACACCGTAAAGCGCCGCGTCCTTCGTAACTGTGCGAAGGCGGTATGTCCTTACAAGCTCGTGCGGCGTGACGTGACCGAGCTCGGAAAGCCCGCCGACTGACGCATACGTCCAAAGAGACCCAAGTCGCCCCGCAAGCGCGCGCGTCGGAAAGCCTGTTAGGCCCATTGCGCAAACAACGTGGGGAACGTGGAACGTGGAACGTATCCCCCGAGCGAAGCGAGTCGCCGAAGGCGATGCCCTAGCAGGGGTGGGAACGAGGTCAAAAAGCTTGGATACATCGCGCAGGTTGCGAGGCATGAACGCGACTTTGGCAATGTCGCCGCTCTTGCCGAGCTCGCGCAGCTTCGCCTCGAGGTTCTTCACGGGACCGTCGAACTTATGAAGCGACCGGACTACCTTCGCCCCTGCCGAATGTGCAAGCTTCAAAAGCTTTTCGCCACCAAACCCCTCCTCAAAATCAACATAGTCAAATCCTATCTCTGCGCACTCTGCGCCCCTGCGCCTCTGCGTTAAATTCTTACCACGCCCTTGCGTTAAAACATTCTCGAAAAACTTAACTCTCTCCTCTTCCCTTCCACTGAACGCCCCGCCGTCGCATTGCTTGCGGAAGGTAAGCACGATAGGCACCTTCCACATCGCCTCCTTTACGAGCATCGTCGGGAACTCCGCTGCCTTCGCGCGCTCGCTCTTCTTGAGCAAATCGACTCGAAGCTCCACCATGTCCGTGAAGTAGCGCTGCGATCTGTACTGCTCGAGGTCCTCTTCAAGCGTCTTTCCAGTGAGCGTCAGGCATATCTTCGAATGTTCCGACTCTTTCGCGAGGATCGCGTCGAGAACGGCAAGCGCCGTGACAGCTTCGACAACAGGCACTGCGCGACGCACGATACTCGGATCGTGCCGCCCCTTCATCACGCACTTCGCCGGCTTCATCGTCGCAAGATCCACAGACACCTGTGGTTTGAACACTGTCGGCGTCGGACGCATCGCGACAGTGAACATGACAGGCATCCCGTATGTGCGTCCGCCCATGATTCCGCCCTGCCTCGTCGAAGATCCCACGAGACCGTTCTTGACAACAAAAGCATCATTGTAAGCAGAGCCGCGCATCGACGACATTTTGTCATCGCGGATGCCAAAGGCGACACTCTTCACGCCGGGAATGCCAAACAAGGCGGCGGAAATGCCAGACTCAAGCCCCTCGAAGAGAGGACCACCCAGGCCAGGGGGGATTCCGTACACAGAACACAAAATCGTCCCGCCGACAGAATCGCCCATCTTCTTCGCGCGCTCTATTTCTGAGATCATTTCGTGCGCGACCGTTTTGCCGCGGACAGACTCGACTGCCGCATCCACGTAAATGCCGCGACGCGCAAGCTCCAGAAGGCACAGCGCGCCCGCCGCGCAGAGCGGCGCGGTGAGGCGACCAGAGTTCTTGCCTCCTCCCGTCGGAATACGTCCCATCTCGATCCACTGTCCGAAGTCCGCATGTCCCGGGCGCGGGATCGTGCGCTCCGCGCCATAGTCGCCTGGGCGCATGTCGCGGTTTGCGATTTCGCCGACGATAGTCTCGCCCGTCGTCGTTCCATCCGCGGCAAATCCAACGCGCCACACGACTTCGTCGGTCTCGCGCCGAGCAGTGGAAAGCTTGTCGCGGCCCGGTGCGCGGCGTTCCATGAACTCGGCGATTTTCCTGTCGTCAACTTTAAGCCCAGCTGGAAAATTCTCGAGCGAGAACGTCATCGCCCTCGCGTGCGATGCACCACGCACTTCAAGTCTAAGATGCGCTCCAATCACAATTCTCTCCCTCTCGCCCCAAGGCCAAGGCAACGCCATGCATAAGATGTCATGCCGGTATTATAGCATAATTCCACAGGATAAATCTCGCAACCCCAACCCACGGAGCCGGTGTCACGGCTGGGCAAACAGGCCGGCGCGGACAAAACTTGACGGGTCGTTTGGATTCCGCGCCCGGTTGCCGTCGCTCTTTCCTGTGAGAAGCGGCGCCGACGCTACGGCGCGAAGCTGATCCCGCGTCAGGTGCAAAAGCGGCTCAAACTCGTCGCCAGACGCATATTCAACAAGTCTCGCCCTAAGCCAGGCCGCCGCAGGGTCGCCGTCCTGGAAGTTGAACGAGCAGACAAGCAGCCGCCCTTCCCCTACGCGATACTCGAAAAGCGCCGACTGGCGAATCGGCAACTTCACCGAAGAGGCGATGTCGATTATCGGGTCAAACGGAATGCCCGCCTCAAGCTGCACGGCACGCCCGCCCTCCATCAGCCGACGGAACTGCCACCCGCAGAAGCCGTCGTGCGGAAGCCCCGCAAGCGCCGGATGCCCCGCCTTGATTACGGTCGCAAAGTTGCCGGAGGTGCGCCCAGCCATGCCGATGCGATAAGTCGTAGGCAGAGACTTGAACGGCCCGGCACCAAGGAGCAGCACGCGTTCGCCGCGTTCCATCGCGGCAACAAGCTCGTCAAGTGAAATATCCTCGACCACCTTGACATTCTTTGGAACCTGACTCTGCGCGACCTTGGGGAACGCATATATTTCCCACTCGTTCTCAGCGACGACGGCACCGCCCGCGAACGATGCGCGAAAGAGATATTTTGACGGCATATCCGTTGCTGGAATCTCAACGTCAAATTCCCCAAGCTCCACCAGCTTGCCGTTCTTGACATTCCCAATCTTCTTCGCAACGTGAGAAACACCCCCACCCCGACTCGCGACAAGCTCCACGCGAAGTTTTGCGTCCTTTGCGTCGCCCTCATAGTTGGAAAGCGATATCTTCACGCGTCTCTTTTCGCCCGCCGTGACATTGAAGTCGCTGCCGAGGTCGGAAAGAAGCACAGCCGCGGAATTGTACCTGAGAACGTCCCCCATCGTCTCGCCCGGCTTGAGCCTGTAGAACTCGTCCATCATCCCGACCGAGTAGCCGAACGTGTGCCAGTGCGTGTTGATGTCGCCGAGGAAATCGTAGCCCGCGACGCGATCCGCCGCGCGGAGCTTCTCGAACGTGAACTTGCGAATGCGACGCATCCATTCGCACGAGTTGCGAAAGTAGACGTCCGCGCGGTCCAAGAGCCCCTTCTCCTCAAGAACCTTGCGCGGCTCGGAAAAGACGCCGGCCTTCAGGATGGGCGAGTTTGGCGGATACAGTTTCTCGAGCCCGAAGTCGACGTAGCTCGAGTCGATGCAGATTTCGTGCGACGTGCGCGGCTTGCCGCAGTATGCGTCGCCCCACGAATCGAGGTCGGCGGAAGAGCCCTCGTTCAGCGACTCGTAGCTCGTAAGCCCAAGCTGGTACGACGTGAACATGTCGCAGAACTGCGCGATGCGAGACATCCTCTCGGCGTTGTGCCGGAACGGCTTCGGCACAATCGGGTCCTTCCCTGGCATAAGCAGGTATTCCACGCCGCGCATCGCGCTCATCGGCGAGAAGAGCGAGTCCGTGCGCTCGTGCACCATATCCGCCACGTCACGCAGATACGCCTCCGCCATGCGGTCGATGCGTGTCTCGTTGCCGGTGCAGTAGATGACGACGGAAGGATGCCGCCGCGCAAACGCGATGATCGCGGCAAATTCCGGCTCTGGCACGAAGTTGGGCGACTCGATGTGAACCAGCATGCCGAGCTCGTCCGTCGCCTCAAGGTATTCGACAGGCGGAACAAAGGTGTGGAAGCGCACGAAGTTGAACCCGAGTTCCTTTCTCTTCGCTGTGATCATGCGGTAGTATTCGAGGTCGCGCGGCAGGTGGACGGTCTTCGGGAAGTAGCAGTGCTCGGTTACGCCGCGCAAATAGACCGGCTTGCCGTTTAGGCGAAACTTCTCGCCCTCGGCGACGAGGCGGCGAATGCCGAACTTCTGGGAATACTCGCCCTCAGGCGTCTTGATGCGAAGCGTGTAGCGGACGGGACGCTCCGGCGACCAAAACTCAAACCCCTTCGTTGACAAAGTAAAATCTCCAGATGTAGTTCCGCTGGCTGCAACGTCACCTGCGCTCGACGAGATCTCGTATGAATACTCTTCTTTCTCTGCCTCTCGCGGCCCCTTGCGGCCCTTCGGGTTCGCTTCGCTCAGGCAACCCGACGCCTGCGGCGCGGGCGCATCTCGCCTCTGCGTTAGACCAAGATGAACAGTAAACGACTTCAAGTCCTTCGCCGTCGTCACATAGACGTCGCCAAGCCCGTTCCTGGGGAAGCGCAGCTCCAGTCTTCCGTTTACGCCACCCGTCGAGCGGAACACAGAACGCGTCGTAAGGCCAGACACGTAGTCGCAGTAGCCGAGATTGGGATTGTTAGAGACGGCGAGGATTATCTCGTTCGCCCCTTTTCTGAGAACGCCATCTGGAACCGATAGCTCAAACGGCGTCGAGAAGCCCGCGCGAAACGCGACAAAACGCCCGTTTATCCAGACGTGAACTTGGTTGCGCACGCCCTCGAACGCCAGCACCGCGTCACCGGTTCTGTCAAGCTCGACAGTGCGGCGATAGTAGAAGCATCCGTAGATGTTCGGGAGCGTCGTATCGCTGGCGCTGTCGACGATAGGAAGATGCTGACGTTCGAAAAGCGGATTGACGCGAAACTCGTCTTCCATGCCGGCCGCGCGGAACTTGTCTACCATGTCCTCCCAGTATCCGGGAATGGCGCCGGCCACCCTTACGCCCTTGAACTCGGGCAAGGCAACTGTTTCATGGGCATATGGCCGATAAGCCATCTCCCACTCGCCGTTGAGCGGAACCGCGTCATAGATGCAGTGTTCAAAGACGCTGCCGCCCAATGCCGCCCCTGCAACCGCACAGAAAAGAAAAAGCCCAATCACTCGCTTCATGTCTTACGCTCCTAAACTAGATTGTTCAAATGGGTTGACTGCGACCATGCCGCAGCAGTATACCAAATAAGTTTTCCCCCAATCAAGGGGCATCTTACTTTTGTCTTTTGGGCATTGCTTCGACCACTTTCTGCGTTATCTTGCAGAATTTCGCAGATTTTCGATCAAAACCGACAACGTCTCAAGGGTCCCACCCCAAAATCACCCCAAAAATCCCTCACCTCTTCACCTCTCAAACTTCTCAAGCCACTCACTTGCCGGCGCGTGAGATTTCGATTAGGTCGAGGTAGACCGCCTTGATGGCGCCATGGCCGCCGCCATTGGTGAAGCGTCCGCTGCCGAACTCGAACGTGTCGCCCGGCGCGGGGCGGAACGTGCCGAGGTCGTACCACTCGTAGCCCTCGGAGCGGATGTCTTGCGCCTTGGGTCCTATGTCCAGCTTGGGCTTGCCGTCCACAACGTTCACGAGCGCCTGGAACGCCTCGCCCTTGCCGCCCGGCGCCTTCTCGACGCGCACGTGCGCGCGCACCCGGTAGTCGACGCCCGGATCGTAGGCGACGTTATTGAAAAAGAGCGTTATGCAGGGCCGTGGTTGCACGGGCAGCGCCATCGCCGCCCGTCCGCCGGCTGCCGCCGGATCGTCCACCAGCTTTCCCCAGCTGGCCGGATGGCTGACGAGCACGTCTTCCGGTCCGGCGAACGCGCAGTCGCTCCCCTTGGCCGGACGCCGCGACCGGGAGGCGCGCAGCCAGGTGTTGGTGGGGTTGGTGTAGCCGAAGGCGATGTTGGTCTTGGGGTGGAGGCGCTGTTCCCGGGCGATCCAGTCGAGCATCTCCGCATAAAGACCGGACACCTTTTCGAAGGTGTCGAATTTCTCGGGATGCCGGGTCGCCCAGACGTTCTTCGAGGTGGCGGCGGCCCGGTCGAGGATGGTCGCGATCGTACCCGCCTTGCCGGACCGCACGTTCGCGAGGGCACCAGGGTCGTCCTTCGCCGCCCGCTCGCCTTCGCGCCAGAGCGCGAGCGCTTCGTTCAGCAGACTGTCGGTGTAGACGTTGGGACGGTCGTTCTCGAAGATGCCCAGGCGCCGCGGGTTCATTGGCGCGTTCGCAAGGGCGAGGGTAAACTTGTCCGAGACGGCGCGGGCGTACGGCGCGGCCGGGCCATAGTAGCCCTCGAAGAAGCGCTGCAGGAGCGGCTCTGCCGGAAGGTCGGGGTTCCACATCCACTTGGAGACGAGCCAGCACTTGAGCGCGAAGAAGTCGGCGTGCATGCACGT
>Ga0310786_10004356_pt1 | contig 19770 bp, 5 predicted proteins | sample AusTroGonzalo_MG_FD_203881 | JGI IMG/M metagenome (GOLD analysis project Ga0310786, IMG submission 203881) | Bovine rumen microbial communities from tropical cattle in Woodstock, Queensland, Australia - Gonzalo_03 (v2) (version 2) | ecosystem: Host-associated > Mammals > Digestive system >... | reverse complement strand
AAGACCTCTGGTGAGCTGGTGAACGACACGGTGACGCAGGATGACTACTCCCTCAGTCAGGGCATCAGCATTCCTGTAGGTACCACTTACTTCGGTTTCTATGCCAGTGCCTCCGAGGACACTGATACTCCGATGACCCTTCATGAGCGACGTATGCACTTCGGAGTTATCGAGACGGTTGGTCTGAATCAAAACACCTATCAGGGCAATAGCGGCATCCGTTTCCGTCCTGTTCAAATCTGCAACTCCACAGACGTGTTGGGTGGCAGCGTCATCGGTCATGACCTGCTTAACCTGCTCAACGGCCTGATGAATATCACCGGAACTGAGGCGGCTCCCAATGACAAATGGGAAACAGCAGGTAACGTCAATCTGAATGAAGCTTACCAGAAGATGACACAGCTGACCACGCTGTCGTCGTATAATGTACAGACAATGCTGGGTACCATTGTCAAGGTGATAAATCAGGAGGCTGTAGATGATCAGGGCAGCCAGTTGGTGGCAGCCATCACGGCAAAGATTGCCGAGTGCTGTGTGACAGATCCTGATATAGATGCCGGTACCATAGTGTTGAAAGATAGTTTGCAGGGCTTCCCCGACGATATCCATCTGCCCGCAGGAGGCGCTCGCGTCAAATGGAATAAAGAAAAAGAAGAGTTTGAAGTGCCCGACGTACAGGTTTATGGCAACGACCTCAACGTCACCTCGGTTAACGACTACGTCTATCCGATGAACTTACGGTATCAGATATTCTCCAATCTCCTGGCTTCAGAAGAGTTGGTGATTATGTCTGGTACGGATGAAGAAGGTAATCCGACGGCACCAGACTCCATACAATATAAAGACTGGAACGACCTGATTACGAATGGCTATGCCGATGCCGGTAATATCGTCAGGCCCACCACTCAGTCGGTAGCGATGGTGAAACAAGTGGAATATTCCGTAGGACGACTGGCTATCCGCAGTCGCATAGGTACAGAATACAGCATCCGTGACGCCAACGGAAAAGACGTGAGCGTGACGGATAACAGCTTTACCCTAAAAGGGTATATTGTCGGTGGACAGCGCGAGGTGGACTATGATTTCCAGCCTGTCATAAGCAGCCGGACCTATGCCATCTACGATACCGACCTAAATGGAGGTGTACAGTTGCTGAAGCGGCATTATTTCACAGAGCCCGACTATATTTTGGGGCTGGGCACACCAGCCAACAACAGCATTCTGGTTGCCCTTGAACTGGTGAACAACGGACCGGCATTCCAAGGTGCCGATGGTCTGATAGTCACTGGTGCAACGTTCTATGTGGTTGCCAATATGAATCCGCAGGAAGGAACCAACTATAGCAGCGGCATCCTGGACAAGATATTCAGTAAGGACCGCGCTACTCAGGTGAATATCACCATCAACAGCCTGGCTGACGCCACCTATGGGCTGCCTAATCTGGAGATTCCTCGTCCGACACTGGGTATTAGTGTTAATCTTGCCTGGGGAGAGGGATTATGGTTTGACGATGTAGAACTTTAGAGATAATATAGATAATACATATAATATTTAGAGTATGAAAAAGATTCAATCACTTGCCATGATGATGGGTATCGCCATCACAGGCGCAGTAAGTTTGACAGCTTGTTCCTCTTCTTCAGATGCGATAGAGGGAAACGAGGCTGTGGTGTATGACGAAAACGGACAGGCCGCTGTTAAGTCGGAGTTTGTCTTCTCCGTACCACGTACGGTGGTTGGAACAACACGTATGACGAGTGACGATACCCAGAGTAATGGTACCGTAGCCCAGTTCCGTGGAATGGATAATATCCGCCTGATTCCGTTTGGTGAGGATCCCAACAACTTGTCCACCAAGCTTTCTGACATCATGCGTCTCAGTTCCATTGATGTCTTGGGCAAGCCCGGACAGGTCAACTACAAGGTCTATTCAGACCAGTTTGTTCCTGTGGGAACTAACCATTTCCTGCTGTATGCAAAGGCCATTGACTGGGTAGCTGAATCACCTATTACCAGCATGAACGATAAGTTCAAGTTTGGTACGCTCAGCGTGAAGGGTCTTACCGATGCAGAGTTCACTGCACCCAAAGACATCCTGTTCTCACCCGTGCAGATCAATACCAGCACTGAAGCACAGGCTGGTAATACAGTAGGACATAACATCGTACAGTTCCTTACCTCTCTTGCCAACATCACCGTATCGGGTGTTGCTGCTCCTAACAACAGCTGGAAGACTTCTAATCATCCTACGATGGCTGCTCTCTATAAGAACTTCATCGGTATTACGACATCGTCTTCAGGAACGTTATCAGTCATCCTCAGCAAGCTCTATTTCTCGCTGGATCATATCAAAAGCACCGATCCTGCCTACACGCTGGCTCAGACTATCAAGAGCAGAATCGAGGCGGTATGCGTTGGTACACCAGTCAATGGGGATCCTGTAACGTTGAAGAGTGACTATACCGGTTATCCAGCCAATATCGGTCTGCCCGACGGTGCTGCCCGCATCCGTTGGAATGCCAGTGGTCTTCAGGCTAACAGCTTTGTCGACGTGTCAGCCAACTACACCAAGAAATTCAGGTTGAAGATTACAGATTATGTTTATCCTGCAGCCCTGTGGTATTATGTCAGCACACCGCTGAAAGCCTCTACAGAAAAGGAGTCACCAGAATATGACACAGCAGGAAACTGGGATGGCGTTATCAACAGCGTCTATGCAAAAGCAGCCAATGAGGTTCAGGCTGGTACCCAGTCTGTAGCACTGAACAAGCCTGCTGAATATGGTGTAGGTCGTATCGAGACCAAGATTACCATGGGTAGTGGCACGTTCTACGATGGTAATGGTAAGGAAGTTGCATTCGGCAGTGGCTATACGCTGAAAGGTATGCTGATTGGCGGTCAGAGCAGTGTAGGCTGGAACTTCTCTCCTAAGGGTGACGAGAACCTGACCATTTATGACCGTGACATGGCAAGCAGCAGTATGATTGCCAAGCCTGGATACACAACGGCTACTGCCAACCAGACACTGGCTCTGGAGACCAAGAGCAATCAGGTGGTGAATGCAGCCCTTGAGCTGATCAATGGTGGTGAGGATTTCATGGGTGCCGATGGTATGATTCCTGCTGGCGGTACTTTCTATCTGGTTGTTAAACTTGATCCGACCACAGCAACCAACTATTTAGCTGGTACGCTCGACAAGATTGTAAAGCAAGACCACGTGACCAAGTTGACTGTTACCATTAAGAACGGTAGCACATTCCCCGACCGTAATGATGACGATGTACCTGATGTATACATCAAGGACGAAAACGGTATTCCTACCGGCGTAGATGCCGATGGTGACGGTAATCCCGATCCATACGACATCGACGGTGATGGCGATGACGACACCCTTATCACCGATCCTGACCATGGTGGTCCCGGTTGGGATACCGACGGTGACGGTGAGGTTGACCTCCCACTGACTCCTGATAACGAATCAGGAAAGTATCCCGATGCTCCTACTGTTCCAGAAGGTCTTGGCAATGCCACCAATGGTATTCCTGACCTGACAAGTCCTGGTGTTGAGCTGGGTACCTCTGTGAACCTCGAGTGGCAGGAAGGTCTGATACTGAATCCAAATATCTAATCCTCGTATATTATAATATATATAAGGTACACGCGTGAGAACTGATATCATAATCATCCTGTTTTGTCTGTGGTTGGGCACGACCGTTGTGTCGTGCTCCACCGTAGACGATCAGGCTTATGATACAGAAGAGCCGACAGAGCTGGAAGCCCGCCCCGTAGACCTGCTGGTCACCATCGGAGACAAGGCGATGAAGTCCCAGAAGGCTCCCACACGCACCCATCGCGCAGCGACATTCCAAGGCATGGAGCAGCTGGTGGCGATACCTTATCGTACCAACGACACAGAAGTAGCAGCCACCGACGAGCCGCTGATAGATTTTGTTGGAGTTTCGGAAGATGATAACACCAACTATGTGGAAAACGACCATAGCAACTACTATGTGGACCGCTGCTACCTGATGACAAGCACCAACCGCATGTTGGTCTATGGCAAGTCGAAGCCTGCGCATGATGACCAAGAATACGACCCTGCTGTTCACGGCAAACTGAGCGACCTGCCCAGCATACGTACTAAGACTGAGAACATTACCTTCAGTCTAGCATCAATCCAAAGTAGCACGACACCAGACAATGATGCCAAGGCACTAGCTACCTATATGACGAGAATAGCCAATACTTCTGGCTGGAGCACGACAGACGACCCCACCTTGAAGAGCTATTACTTGGATTTTATCCGTATGGGTTCTGAAGGCGCCGGACTGATGAGCGGAGCGGCAGCTAATATCAAGGCATTCGTAGCAGCACTTAGGGAACTGCTGGTAGTCAGAAGCGATGCTCTTAGCGAGGCTGTCATTGCGAATATCGATAATAAGATAGTTTCCATTAACGGAACGAACTATAATATCGAACAAATTACTTATCCACGCTCCATCGGACTTCCTGACGGGGCAGCGGTCATCCGCTGGATGGGCACTAAGTTTGAGGTGCGCACCACGACGACGACCCTCGACAATATCAACGGCATCAACCGTTATACCTATCCTGCTGAACTGGTGTTCTTTACCGACAGTCCCATCCGCACCTCTGCGGAGGAAGTGTCGAAAACGACCTACCAGACTACCGACAAGTTGTGGAGCGCTTTCTTGGATACATATTATACTGGCTCAACAGCCGTCAATACCAATACCAAGGCGGTGGCAGTGGAGAAACCCTTGCAGTACGGCGTTGGCAAATTGCAAGTAACACTGGCAAGTATAGCTACTACGTTGAAGGATGCCAAGAATGAGCCTGTGGCCGATGCTGACATGTCACACCTGCCCCTAAAAGGGATTATCATCGGTGGTCAGCATACTGTGGGTCACAATATGAAGCCACTAGGCGAACAGACCGATGTCGACGGACGTTTCATCTACGAGACTACCATTGTTGATGGTAACAAGACAAGTACCTTGGTGCTGCAATCGTACGACGACGAGAAAGTGCCTGTCATCCTAGAACTGGAAAACAAGACAGGACATGCGTTTACGGGCAAGGACGGCATCGTCTATCCCGATACGCGGTTCTATCTCATAGGTCTCATCGACCCTGCTGAAAAGAAAGAGGAGGGCAAGGACTATACCAAGCGTGTGTTTACCCAGGACTACACGACGACGATGACGATGAGCATAGCCTCGCTTGCCAATGCCTACACCAGCATGCCCGACCTGCTGGCACCACGTCTGGAAGTGGGCGTACAGGTGGTGACAAAATGGATACAAGCCACCACGACGAATGTAGAATTATAAAGAAGAAACATGTTGAAGAACAGACATATACTATTCTTGACCTGGCTCTTCGGCGGCACGATGCTGCTGATGGCAGTCGCCTGCAGTTCCTCGGACGACGAGGGAGGGCAGGGCGTGGACAAGAAGTCCGCTACGCTGGCAGTATATGTCTATGCACCCGAGCAGGCTGCAGCTAAAAAGAAAGGCCCACTAACTCGCGGCGACGTAGGCGAGGTGGATGCCATCACCAACGAAGGTACCATCAATAGTCTGCAGATATGGATTTATGAGTCGGAGTCAGGAGACTACGTAGGCTATTTCAATACTGAGGATGTGACAGCACTGAACCAGGGACAAGGTACTACCTATCAGTTACCCGTCAGCGATGACTTTGCAAACAAGGAACCGAAACCCAACGTTAATGTCTATGTGATGGCTAACGTCAAGGCGGAAAACTGCGGTGTGGGCACATTGGACAAGGGGACCAGCCGTTCGGAGCTGATAGCAGGAGCCAAGATAACAGGCCACTTTGGACTGAGCGACCTGCAGACCAGCGTACCTACGGACGGACTGCCTATGGCAGGCATGCTGACTTTGCAGCCTGTGGTGGGCGATGCCCCTGCATTGCGTGTAGGAAACCTGAGTCAGGTATCTACCGTCCAACTGACCCGTGCCGTGTCGAAGTTGCGCTTCGTCTTTTCCAAGACGAAAGACCAGCCCACGGTGAGCATCACCAGCATCAAGATAGATGAAGGAATGATTCCCAATGTGGAGTATTTGTTCGACAAGCCGGAATCTGTGACCATCGACTATAACACCAGTGCTAGTGAACTGAAGTTATCGGATATCAACGACATCGCTGAAACAACTGACCCTACGGACTATATCTACCTCAATCAGGATGCCCAGGAATATGAAGACCTGATTGACGGAGCTGGCCTGACTGTAAATGGTCCAATTTATCTGCGCGAGTCCGACAAGCAACTGGTAGGTACGATAACCTATAAGATTGCTGATGGCGAAGAACAGATTGTCGATTTTCAGATGCAGCAGGCGGGTGATTTCCTGCGCAACCACACCTGGATAGTCTATGCCTACTATGCCGGCAGCGGCAAGTTGCGGGTACAGACCGTCTATGTCAAGAACTGGGAGAATAGAAACTTTGATTACGAGTTTTTTAATTGGTAGTTATAAAAGAGAGTTATCAATGAGCGTGAAAAAAGAAGTATTAGGCATCTTGCTGGTAGCCATGACCATGCTGCTAAGCGCCTGTTCCTCGGACGAGTCCGGAGTACAGGCGGTTACTACGGGCGAAGAAACGCCTGTAGGTAAGCAGGTACAGCTGATGCTGTATACTTCCCCTTTCCAGGACTACGGAACAAACCATCGTGCTGCTCCCTCAGGCTTCACTGCCTATACCCCCGACAAGGTGACGGACATGGGCATCTACATGATAAAGGCGGGCGACACGATGCCCTATGAAACGAAACGTTTGAGGTATACCTCGAAATGGTATGCTTTCTTCAGTGCTGAGGCTAATGAGCACTATACTGTCTATGGCTATATGCCCAAGGAAGAAGGTATGAGTAGCAGTGTGACGAGCGTTAGCGATAATGGCGCAACCCTGACCATCAACGGTATTAAGCCCGTCACCACCGATGACATCTGTATCATTACAGGTGTCAAAGAGACGGACGATGGTCTGAAGGAAGGAAAGTTCGGTTGGTTCATGGCGAATGCCAACGACAATTTCTACATGTATCTGTTGTTGGACCACCTCTATGCCTCGATGAACTTCAGTCTGAAAATAGATACAGAATATGCCCAGATGCGTACCATCAAGTTGAAGACCATGACGCTAAAAGTAGATAAGACAAGTGTCGACGCCCAAGTGACGCTGACGCATAATACGGATGGAACAAGTCCCATTACTGCTGCTACCTACACACCGACAGACGGTAGCTGTGAGGTACAAATCTTCAACGATGATGAGGGCCTGGCATTGAGCAGCACGACATCCATAGAGGTCAGTGCCTGTTTTGCTCCAACCTTGTCTAACGACCTGACGCTGTTCAGTATCTACGACGTGTACGACAGTAAGGGCAACCTGATACGCCAAGATTGTACGTCAACCAACAAGATTCCTGCCCTCGATGCCAAACGCGGGGAACGGGTACAGATTAACTTGGCGGTCAATCCGACATACCTGTATGTGTTGTCGCATAAGGATTTGAATAATTTGTTTGTTATAGAGTAATGAAGAAGATAACGACCATACTATTGCTACTTTGTCTGTCTGCATCGCTGATGCAGGCACAGATTACCATTGGAGGCAATGTGTATGGTGGTGGTAATGCTGGCGATTTGGGCGGTAAGACCACCGTCAACATCTATGCTGGCGACCTGCACAATGTCTATGGCGGTGCCCGTCAGGCAAACGTGGGAGGTAGTACTTTCCTGCACATCGACGGTGAGCATGCTTCTTCGTATATCGTTATTGACAAGGCGTATGGTGGTAACGATGTCGCCGGAACCATCGGCACGTCCGAGGATCTTCCTTTGAAAACTAATTCTTCCGATGGCTTGACTGAAGTAGGTACTGAAGCAGGAAAGAATAATATCGATAAGACATGGAATGCCTTCGTACGAATCTCTACCAAGGATAATCAGAAGACATACATCGGACAACTCTTCGGAGGCGGTAACGGTGACTATGACTACACTTCTGACGAAAGTCCTTACAAAGGTAAGACAAGACCTGACATAGGTAAGACCTACCTCGAACTTTTAGGCGGTTCCATCGTCTATGCGTATGGTGGTGGTAACAATGCGACGATTACAAACAGGACCGTCATCGCCCTGAAGAATCCAAGCGAGGTGGTGAATAGTATTATTGATACAAGCAATCCAAATGCTGATAACACTGGCGAGTTGCTGACCAACGCCCGATTCGAAGACAGGATGGGTATCAACACCACCTTCTCTTACCCAGGTAGTGCTGAATACCAGATCGGTCGTATGTTCGGCGGTAACAACAAGGCTGATATGGCAATCCGTCCTCGATGGAATCTGCAACAAGGTAGAATCCGTAACCTCTATGGTGGAGGTAACGAGGGTCGTATGACTAGTCCTGAAGGCCTGTTAATGCAAATTGAAGGTGCGGGAATGGTGGTTGACAACGTCTATGGCGGCTGTCGTAAGGCGGATGTGAAGCCTTTACGTAACAACAATGACGATACGCCGATGCCTTATAATGAAGTACAACTGGATCCTGATGATAATCCTAACCACATTCCTGCTGGCTACGCGGCTCGCGTCAGAGTGCTGGCAGGTCACGTCAACAACGTTTATGGTGGTAACGATATCTCAGGTAACGTCTATGCCGGCAACACCGTAGGTATTATGACTCACATTTATGGCAACGTTTATGGTGGCGGTAATGGTTCGTATGCCTACACAGACAACCCTAAACTGAAGGACAATCCACGTTGGAGTGACTTCTACTACAATCCTGATGATGTGCTTGAAGCAGCAGGTATAACAGGCGTTTCAGATGAGCTTAAATCTGTCACCGCCCTCAACTTGATACGTCCTAATGCAGAGAAGGTGTCTATCCTCGTCAGAGGAGAAAAAGCCAATCCTACCATCGTGGATGGCAGTCTCTTTGTGGGTGGTAACAGTGCTTCGCTGCGAGAGAATGTTTCAGGCTCAAGTTCTGGCAACCAAACGCACATCAAGATTGGTTCATACGTCATCATCGACAACGTGTTCCTCGGCAATAACGGCGAGAACATGATTAAATACAATGAGGCTGAAGAACCAGTTTCTTTAAGAGGTGAGGGTGTGCTACGGACATTCAGCAAGTATGTAAAGACTGATGGCACGTTGGTGGATACGCAAGAGGAAGGTGCCACGAAGTTCAACTCGATGATTTTGACTGACAAAGAAGTCTTTGCCAAATACATGGAAGGCTGCGCCATGAAGGAGAAATCTGCTGTTGTATTTGAAGGCGAATCAGAAGGTGAAACCCCTTATGAAGAATATTCTACCCAGTTTGGTTCGTTCTACTGCGGCGGTAATGTTGGTAGCATGATTACTGAGGGTAAGACGACCGTTGACTTTAACGATGAGGTGATTATCTACGACAAGGTAGTAGGCGGTTGTAACAATGCTTTCGTCATTCCTTCTGACTACAATGCAATCTACGAAGGCGGACTTTTGGGCTCCTCTGCCCCTGCACCTACAGGCTCTCCCGAGGGAACCATTGGTGACAAACTACAGCTGAATTTCAATGGTCTGAAAATTCAGCCTAAGCGATGGAATACCGAACATACAGCACTGGAATGGAACACCTTTATTGGGGATACGGAAGACGATGCCACCGCAGAATATACGGGAGAAGCGCAGACCAACGACCTGAACCGCCGTTTCAAGGGTGGTAATGTCTATGGCGGCTGCTATAACAGCGGCGTCATCAACGGCAATGTCATCATCAACATCGACCATACGCTGATAGATCCCAACGTACTCTTCGACGAGATTCAAGAGGACGACAACTCGCTCTACGGCCAGGATATCCTGACCAAAGACTCCTACCACATCAAGACACGCCGCACCGGTGTCATCCTTGGCCAGCAGGGTATGGACGTGCTCGGCACCGCCCTTAACATCTATGGTGGCGGCAAGGGTAAGAGGACTGAGATCTGGGGCAGCACCACCATCAACCACAACGGTGGCTATGTGTTCCAGATCTTCGGCGGCAGCGAGGAAGGCGTCATCGGAAAAGGAGAGACCTATACAGGCGCCCTAAAAGCTGACAAGACCTACGAAAACGGCAATTACTATTTCAATGGCAAGAAATACACTTATAGCGCTAACTACAGTTGCATTGTCAACCTGAAAGGTGCATACGATGGCGTGTCAAAGAGCGTCACCGCTGATGCTGACATGTCCGACTGCGAGTTCATCTACGGTGGTGGCTTTCTCGGCCCCATCTGCGGCAACACCACCGTTAATCTGGGCAAGGGACGCATCTTCAACTGCTTCACAGGCAGCTGTAATGCCGACATCCTCGGACACGCCGAGACCTATATGGGCCGGCAGATCAACGGCGATGGCACTTCAGGCGAGGGCTTCCCTTACGTGCGCGACTATATCTATGGTGGCAACGACATGGGTGGCAGAATTCTCGGCACCAGCGACTTCTCCGACCGTGTGCGTACCGCCAGCAGCATGCTCTATCATGCTGACATGCCGAAAAACGTATCGTCTTACGTGGAATATGTCCAAGGCCACGCCATCGGTATCTTCGGCGGCTGCTTCGGTACCTACGACTATACAGACCCGGAATACAGTGATTTCTTTACGGATGCCGGCGTTGCCAAGGACGGCTATACCAAACCCCGCATGGACAAGGTCTTCGTGAATTTCCGTCCGACCAGCACTACCGCGCTGAAGAGCAAAGACATCAACAACGTCAATGAGATCTATGGTGCTGGACAGGGCTACCCCGGTGACAGCGACCGCGACATCATGCAGGAGAGCAGCTACATCCTCATCGACATACCACAGGACATGACCAACTTCCGCAACATGCAGGTATGGGGCGCGGGGGCATGGAGCGGACTGGGGATGCGCACTTATGTGGCTCCCGATGCCGACGATGACGACCGCGATGCCGTGTCGGCTGTTATCGACTTGGCTCGCGGTACGATAGGCTCCGTCTATGGAGGCAGCTATCGCGAGGGTTTCACACGCCGCTCTGTGGTAAATGTCCCTGATGGATCCACCATAAGCCTCAACAAACTTTTCGGTGGTGCCTACGGTGTTAGTAACTCTCAGATATGCGATGTCTACGAGGCCAACGTGAACTATCACAGCAACGAGGCTACGGTAGGCGCCATCTACGGCGGCAACAACAGCTACCGCCGCACACTTTATGGACGCATGAACATCACTGTGCCCGTGTGGAGCGACAAGCAAAACGAAACCTTAGCCAATGTCTATGGTGCTGGCTTTGGTGAGAACACCTGGTCACAATACACCGAGGTGAACCTGCTTGAAGGCGCACAGGTGAGCTATGTCTACGGCGGTGGCGAGAACGGCCGTGTGGAGAACGTGCCTACAGCGCTGAAACAGGCAGAGACAGAGTTCAACGACACTGAGCACAACGGCCTAAGGATTGCCCCCTCCTACGGAAAGGACAATGACAACAACGACATAGAATACACCGACAACGGCCTTGCCAACCCGCTCGCCAAAGCTCGCCACGACGGTAACAAATACAACACCAATGTCATCATACACCGTGGTGCACAGGTGGGTCTCGCCACTGGCTATGGGGATGGCGACACACGGCCATACGCCCGCTACGGCGGCTACGCCTTTGGCGGTGGCATGGGCACAGCCTCCATTGAACATAGTGGCGACGTGAACGGCACCACATACATAGCCCTGCTGGGCGGTACCGTGTGGAAAGACCTCTATGCCGCAGGCCGCGTGGGTGCTGTGCTCGATAACTACGGAAACATGAACGATGACCTCGGTCAGCCCTTCAAGGCCGGAACCACGGCCTTCATTGCAGGCGGTACAGTCCGCAATGTCTACGGAGGCGGATACATGGGCAGTGTGGGAAAGCACAAAGGCGAAATAGACGACAACACGTATATCAACGAAGATATTGAAGGTGACACACACGTCATCATAGGTATTCGCAAAGATCAGACCGAAGCAAATCTCACGGCTGCTCTTACCCATGTGAAGGGTTCCGACGCCACCCTTGCCGACTACGGCTTCTATAACGGCGTGCCTGCTATTCAGCGCAACGCCTACGGCGGCGGTGAAGGAGAGGAAGGCAAAGGCGGACGAGGAGGAGCTGTATTCGGCACCGCACACCTCACGCTCAACAACGGCTGTATAGGCTACGAATACGACGGACATACTGCAACGCAATATGGTCTACAAGGCTACAGGGAGAAGCTCAACGATGAAACTTGGCTGCAAAGCGACAGTATAGGGCGACTGAAAGACTACGGTAACATTTTCGGTGGAGGTTACAGTGACAAGAGCAACGTCGACTATACTGACATCGTAGTCTACGGAGGCATCATACGTGGCAGCGTGCACGGAGGCGCCGAGATCGCAGCCATTGGCCGCGGAGCCACACAGGAGAGCGGACAAGCTAATGCTACCCGCGAGTTCAAGGCCATTTACAAACCCGGCAAGACACACGTGGAGATTTACAACGGCCACGTATTCCACAACGTGTTCGGCGGTGGAAAGGGATACAACGTGCTGGGATTCGGAGGCGCCAACGACCTGTATACCGACGGATACGTGTTCGGACAGACCGAGGTGTACATTCGCGGCGGAGAGATTGGTACCAAAGAAGGCATTGCAGACGGCTACGGAAATGTGTTCGGAGGCGGCGACGTAGGCTTCATCTATAGCAAAGGCTACACAAACAGCAAGTCACACACAACAGGTACCGGCTCGCCTGACCACTATTATTATTACTACAACGACGGCACGGGTGACAATCTAATCGAGGACTGCAAGGTGGTGGTCTCGCCTTACCTGCAGGTGAAGCCTGGGCAGGAAATTACATGGCAGGGCGACACCTATAACGCATACGACTACGTACCTACGGAGTTTCTGAACACCCTGCCGAAGAAGAACCCAACAACAAAGAAATTTGACGGCGACTGGCTGAAGTTTTTCACCGGTGTAAACAGCGGTGTGGAGAATGCCACTGAGGACACCGAGGAACGCGGTGTGAACATCCACAACGCCGTGTTTGCCGGCGGCAACGTCTCGTCGAACAGCGAAAAGACCTACGCCAACCAGACGACAGTGTTCGGCAACACAACCGCTACACTCTACGACGTGTACCACCGCGACTTTATCACTGTGGGCACAGAGCATATCGGAGGCATCTATGGCGGTGGCAACCTGTCGGTGGTGGATGGCTATCGTGAGCTGAACATCTCCAACTATGGCACGGACTACTACGGACTGGATTCCCAGATTACGCTGGACGAGTATAAGGGCCTCAGCAACCGCGAGCGCGCATACTTCCAGTTGCAGTATATCTGTAATGCTGAAGTCACATTTGGTGATGTCACTTACGAGGAGAATAAAATCCTCAAGGAGGACGAGTACTTGAAATTGCTTGAGAAATATCCCGCCGCAAAGGATGCTTTCACTCCCTACGGCTTCTGCTCTATCTATGCTGGTCGCCTGCTGAACACCATCCAGCGTGCCGACTTCTGCGGCGTGTTTGGCTCGCGTATGGTGCTGCAGGGTGCTAAGGACCGTGTGGCCGAGGTCGGTGAGGATATTGACTACACTATCAACCGCGTGGGTGAGTTGTCGCTCAACCTGCAGCATTCAGTTGCAGGAGACTCTGGCGACGATGCCACACATGGCAACTACTTCGGTATCTATAGCGTGGTGAACTATATGGGCAACCTGACCAGTGACGTACGCTTCGGTAGTAAATATGTCAACGGTAGCGGTGTCACCGAGGACGATAAAACCTATTACAGCTATAAGGCAGCTAATCCTACCAGCAGCACCCGTAACAAGGGACAGAGCGCCAACCAGGTGGCACTGGCCTCGGGCGTGTTCCTCGAGCTGACCACCGAGAACAGTACTGCCGACCATAAGGACTACGGCTACGTGACTGGCGTGATTGAGCTCGACCTCATCAACGTGAGGCGCGACGAAGTGGGCGGTGGATTCGTCTATGCCAAGAACGAGCATCGCGTACCGATGTACTATCCCAATAAGAGCAATGTGATCCTCTCGGAATTCAACACCCCAAAGACTGTGAACGGTGTTCAACTGCGCGATGAGGCGCGTACCTATAAGCGTTACTATTATACTAACGAAAATCTGCCAACCGGTGCAGAAGCAGAGGGTGCCACCGTAATCAGCGGTGATGATTCCCACGTTTATCAGACGATGGTTTGGCAAACCTCCGGTAATTTCATCCACCCAAGCAAGAGAATCGTTGACGACTGCTATCCCACGAACAACGCCTATATCATAGGTTCTGCCAACTATTCCGAGGCTCACTACTGGTACGTGAAGGGCGACGTATATATCTACGACCAGAAAGTGTCGGCCTATACGGGAAGTGCCAATGCCTACTCGAAGGAGGTACACCTGCCGCTCACCATCACTGCCGCCTCGCACGGACGTTTGCAGTTACTCAATGTGAAGCCTAACCTCTATGCCTATTACATGCCTACGAACGATACTGGTACGGAGAAGGCAAAGATTGGCTCCCGTGACGACGGCAGTGGCAATCCCATCGACAAGGTCTGGGTGAACAACGATGCCGACAGCTACGAACTGAACGATGTCATCACCTGGTGGGACTGGCATCAGCTCTCAGCTACTGAGCGCAGCTATTTCGTCACACAGACTTACGTGAACTGCATCACCTGCACCATCGACGGTACGGAGTATGAGGCAGGCACCTACGTCATGGACGATGCTGACTTCACGACATTCAAGGAAACCAACCATACTATTATCAACACTGCCGGCGATGCAACCACTGTCGACTTCGTATTCCGCCAGTCGAACAACATCGGTCATGATACAGGCTATGTGCTTACCTTCGACATGAACACACCGAAGCCATGGGACGACCACTACACTCGCATCACGAGTAGCCCTGCCGACACAATTTATAAGGCAAAATACAATGGTCTGTCGGCCAGCGACCAGCTTCTCTACCGCGAAGGACCTACTTTCACCCCGCTGACAACGGGTGTCTACGGCCAGCGACAGTATGACGTGGGCGACATCATAACCGAGGGAACGTATTCTAACCATTCGCCAGGCGAAGGTGATCAGGCCACCATGGAGGTAGCATACGTTGCCACACAGACGGTGAGCTATACCTACAACGGACTGTCGAAGACTGCCAACGCGGGTACGCCAATTCCAAAGTTGGAATACGACAACATTGGTACGGCACAGACTGTTTTCGGTCGGGCTTATGTCTGCACCAGCACTGTCAAGCTGTCAAACGAAAAATACTTGCTCTATGGCGAACTCCTGACAGAAGGCCAGATGCAGGAGCTGAAAGACACCTACGCCAGTGTGAAGGACAATGACGGCAATATCACTTCGTACACAGCGCTTGCCGACGAAATAAGCCTGGCCATGACCCCGGCATATATTTGCAGCCAGGCGGGCGGCTACGGCGGACGACGGCTTGAAACAGGCACTAATTACGATGCCATATCAACTTGGTGCTCGCTGTCAAAGAGCGACCGCATTGACACAAACGGAGATAAGTTTACTTTCAACTACGATGCACTCGACTTGCTCACCGATGCAGACTATCTGGCATTGTCAGGTGTTGATTCGCCCAACCACGAACGCACCGTTCAGGCCTTCCACTCGCCATATACCGACCAGGTTCCCGTGGAGTACAGTGCCCTGTTTGCACAGGATAGTGAAAAGACGGTGGAATTCACCAACGGAACGGCATCAAAGACATTCTATCCTAACGCTTCCGATGCTGATAAGCGCCTCACCAACGAACAGTTTGAGAATGTACGCAACGACCAGCGCCACTATACCCGCATATCGGTGAAGTCAGGAGGCGAGGACGTCTATTTTGCCACCGAGAACTTCATCTATAACGGCATACCTTACGGCAAGGGACAGGTGGTTGACGAGGATGTGGCCAAAATTTCCGTAAACCAGGGGCATGTGGAGATGGTGCACTTTACCAACAACTCTTCGGCTGCCGTCATCAAATATTATTGCTACGAAGGCTACGGCAGCGTCAGCAAGGGTACCGTCATCAATGATACCGAATACTCTGAGCTGACCAACCACCAGAAGTACTTTGTCATTCAGGGCCAGGAGCCTACGGAGACCACCACCTTATATGTATCGCGCGAGAGCGACATCTACGACCTTACCACCGAGAAGGTCATCACCGTGGTCTACCAGTACACCTACTATGAGGACGAGGACGACGGCAGCGTGAAGCTGACCAACGAGCTGCATGTGGTGAACATACACCTCGACCTGGAGAGCGGCGTGCCTCAGATAGGCCAGCTTAATCCTCCTTCAACAGTGCTGCCAGGTTCCGGAGTGGGTCTGAAAGCACCCGAGGTGAAGCCTGGCCTGTACGAAATCCTGACTAGCGGATGGGAGCTGTTCAACAACTACGAAGATGCCATCAAGCACCACGAGGGCATGGGCGTGCCCTTCACGAACAACAGCACACCTGTCTACTGGTATCAGCACCAGAAGGCTTACGTGGCCTTCTACTCGAAGACATACCTTGGCAAGACTTACTCAAACCCCGTGCCCCTCAGTGTGGCCAACTACCACGACCTGAAGGAAGTGCTGGCCGACCCCACACACCTGCACATCGACTACGACCCGGCACTGCTCAAGCGCGACTGCAAGGTCTACGTCAATGACTACAGCGATGACACCAGTGGAAGCACTAACGGCCTTGAGCTGTTAAGCGACCTCGTAGACCTGAGTTACGGGAAAGACGCCGCCGTCACTGCCTACGGGGCCTTCACTACTCCCTCCAACATAGCCGGAGGCGAGAACTTAGACATCATACTGCGTACCGACCTCTCCGCACCCACAGCGCCAGGCGGGTCTCCTGCTTGGACACCGATAGCAAACGGCACCGGCGAGTGCTTCAGCGGAACCCTCCACGGCGACGGCCATACCATTAGCGGCCTCTCGCAGTCGCTCTTCGGAAAGCTCTGCGGCAACGTCTACAACCTCGGAGCCACGGGGTCGTTCACCAGCGCAGGCATTGCCGACACAGGCACCGGCTACGTAGAGAACTGCTGGGTGAAGAGTACGGAGACCAGCGGTTTCTCCGCTGGCACCAACCCGGTATTCGGCAATCCCACGCGAACCGGCACCGACGGAATACAGGTGGTGAACTGCTACTACCCCGTCAGCAACGCCTACAGCCTGTCGACTGACGCTACCGTCAATGCACACGGCGTTGCTACACAGATGTCCGACCGCGCCTTCTACAACGGTGAGGTGACCTACGACCTCAACGGCTTCTACCTGAATAAACGCTACTACGAAGGCTGCCAACAAACAGAACCTGCAACGTCTGATAGGCCAGAACTCACCTCCGGCTCGTCATACGTGGTGAACCGCTATGTCGACGGCGACTTCATCTACGCCAACGGCAACATACCATCGGAGAACGACATACGCCTGCACTCAGAGACAACAGGAACCGGCGACAATGCCGTCACCACCTATTACTATGCTCCCATCTGGCCCGATGACTACATCTACTTCGGACAGATGCTGACCTACGGCTGGAACGATCAGCGTCCACATCAGGAGGTGCCTTCATGCATCGTCAAGAACAGTGGCCGTCTGGCAAATACTGACGAGAGTAACCGCGTCTATCGTGCTCCTGCCTACTATCAGTCGAAGGTGATGAATGTGGCACACTTCAATCCGAATGTGAATCTCGTGGCTTACTCGAAGCCGGAGGATGACAAGGATTCGAAGGCTGCCTATCCAAATATGACGGCCATTGATTTCTGTGGTCACAACGATACGCAGTGGAGCCGGGGGCGTGTGTCCAGCACATCTCCCGCTGGCATTGACAAGTTCTACCAGCCCCTGCTCGATGATGATGGTCTGCAGAGCATCACCAACCGTGATGAGACGCCTAACCTGCTGGTATATGCCCCATCGGAGGAGGCTAATGCCCAGACTTATGGTGTGCTGACAGGCAACTTTACGGAGCCAGCGTATAGCGATTACTACACGGATGATAATAAGTATTGCCGTGTCGCTGCTGCTCCTACCTCGCATGTATTCGGTCATCTGGTACAGAGTAACCTCATTGCCACCAACGACCATCTGTTGGTGGACAAGCAGGACTTCAACTGTCCGCTCAGTTACACGTTCGACGATGGCAAGCGCATGTGGTACCAGCGTGTTCCCGACAGCTATGTCTCGCTGACCAAGGGTTGGGAAAACATCAGTCTGCCGTTCACCGCAGAACTGGTAACTACGCAGCAGAAGGGTGAGATAACCCACTTCTATAGTGGCAGTCTGGCTATTGATGGCAGCGATGCCAAGATAGGTCATGAATACTGGCTGTATGAATACGAGGGCGCTACAGTGCCCAGCGGTTCTTCCGCTGAGACGACTGTCAAGGCCACCTTCAACTATCCGGATGCAGCAGGTAGCGACAAACAGGTAGATAACACCTTCCTGTGGGACTACTACTACAGTAAGAACACGCAGCTGGATGCCCATGCGGACACCTACCAGACTTACTATGAGACGAGTCGCACACTTGAGCACTATCCGTTGCTGACAACAGCCAAGCCATACCTCGTAGGATTCCCAGGAAAGACCTATCGTGAGTTTGACCTCAGTGGTGAATGGACGGCAAAGAATACGGCATCGACGGCACCTGCTAAACTGGACAAGCAGACCATTAGCTTTGTCTCTAAACCAGAAATCACCATTGCTGTCAGCGATGACGAGCTGGATGCAGAGGCTGTCGACGGCTATAAGTTTATGCCTAACTATATGAGCAAAAAGGTGGTGGGCTATCTGATGAATACCGATGGTAATGGCTTCAATCTGGAGATGACTACGACAGAGCCTGCTACACCTGTGGCAGTGGCTACCGTTCCGTTCCGTCCGTACTTTGTTTCTACCAGTTCGGCACCCGCCCGCTCTATTGTCTTCGACAACAACGAGTTGTCGTTCACCTTCGACGATAAAGACCCGTCAGGCGACAACTTTGGTGATGGCGACCTTGTATTCACTGTTCGCAAACACACTATCAGCGTCACGTCCTCACTCCATCGCGAAGCCGACGTACGCATTGTCAACATGGGTGGTCTCAATATTACCCACTTCACCATCCAGCCAGGCGAAACCATCGATACCCACATCGCTTCCGATGGCGTCTACATCGTCCGTGCCGATAATGGCAGATACACCAAGAAAATTGCATTGAAGTAATAGAAAGAACGATATATGAAAATGAAGATAGTGACACGGTTTTTAGAGAACATATGTTCATCGGCTTACGAACCCAGTTTCGTAGCCCAACGAACATATGTTCATCGACTCATGAACCTATGTTCATTAAATATCAATATATCACGGCTTGCTATATCCCTGCTCCTGCTGATGGTTGTGGGATCGAGTGACTTACGGGCTGCAACAAAGGATTTTGATTTGCCTAATGGATACTATTATTTGGGTAACGATGCAGGAGCTAATGACATTCCTACATATAATAGTTCCGAATTCACAAAAAACTTTTATATGTGTCCAGCTTATTCTACTTCTATAGACGAAAAGAATTATCTTGGAGGGGATGACACCAAGCCTCTCATCACAACATTTAAAAGTTTTTCAGATAATAAAAAGAATA
>Ga0310786_10004355_pt1 | contig 19770 bp, 17 predicted proteins | sample AusTroGonzalo_MG_FD_203881 | JGI IMG/M metagenome (GOLD analysis project Ga0310786, IMG submission 203881) | Bovine rumen microbial communities from tropical cattle in Woodstock, Queensland, Australia - Gonzalo_03 (v2) (version 2) | ecosystem: Host-associated > Mammals > Digestive system >... | reverse complement strand
GACGACAACCAGTCATCCGTGCGCACTAATCCCGAGGGCTACGAGATAAAGAAGAACTGCGTGTGGCAGCAGGCCATCGGTGATGACTATGTTGATTCGGCCTTTGTCTATGCCCATCAGGCTGATCCCGATGCTGAGCTCTATCTGAACGACTATGGAGTTGAGTTTCAGGGTAAGGCCAAGTCGGCAGCATTCTACAACCTTGCAACCCGTCTGAAGAAAGCGGGCATCCCCATTCACGGTGTTGGCCTGCAGTGCCACTTCTCCATCGGCGATGTCGACAGTCTGCGTCTCGACCAGACCATCAGCCGCTTTGAAGAGGCCGGCCTGAAGTGCATCATCACCGAACTTGACATGGGAATCCCCGATACATCGGCAGAAAGTCTCGAGGAGCAGGCACGCAGCTACCGTGTCATCACCGACATCATGCTCAACCACGATAACTGCACGAGTATGGTGATTTGGGGACTCAAGGATAACAACAGCTGGCGCGAGAGTTCTAATCCACTGCTCTTCACGGCACAGCTCGATAAGAAACCCGCGTACTATGCCGTACGCTCCGCCATGCGCCATCGCTATTTGGTTGAGACGGGCATCCATCCTATTCGCCAGACGAAGACTACCGACGGCAATATTTATAACATAGCTGGTCAGAAGGTGAGTGGCGACTATCAAGGCATCGTCATTATTGACGGAAAGAAGATTCTGAATAAAACGAAATAATGAAAAGATCATACCTATTTTATATAATAGTATTGTTGATGACAATGATGACGGTAGGCGATGCGTTGGGTGCCAAACCCAAGAAACAACAGCGTCGCACCCGTGCAAAATCATCGAAAGTGGTCAAGAAGAAATCAAAGACCAAAGCATCTAAGAAAAAAACAAAGGTGATTCGTGCTGCGGCTCCGAAACCAGCACCTGATCCGCGTCTGAACGATCCTGATTACGATCCGTTCCTGCAGTGCGAGGATACCTGTGGTCATGTGCATGGCATCGACCTGAGTCGTTATCAGGGTGATGTGTTCTGGGAGACGGTAGGCGAGAATACCAAAATGGCTTATGTCTATCTGAAGGCCACCGAGGGCGGTGACCGCATTGATCCTAAGTTTGAGCGCAACATCAACCTGGCACATCGTTATGGTTTGAAAGTGGGCTCCTATCATTTCTTTCGTCCGAAGACTCCGCTGCAGAAGCAGTTGGAGAATTTCACGGCCCAATGTCTTCCAGGCGAACAGGACCTGATACCAATGATTGATGTCGAAACGTTAGGCGGTCTGCAGGTAGATCAGTTCTGTGATTCGCTGCTGACATTTCTTCAGATGGTGGAGAATGCATATCGTCAGAAGCCGCTGGTGTATACCTTCCGCAATTTCTACAACTGGCATCTGGTAGGTAAACTCGACGACTATCAGCTGATGATTGCCCTGTATCTGGAAGAAGAGCCCGTGCTGGCTGATGAGCGCGATATCACCTTGTGGCAGTATACCGGAAAGGGGCGAATCGTCGGCATTAATGGTTATGTGGATAAGTCACGTTTCCTAGGACGTCACGGCCTGCGTGAAATCCGCTTCCGCCACCATTAAACAGCCAAATATTCAAATGACAAAATAAATTGTAAATTGTAAATCGTTAAATTGTAAATTAACTATATGATAATCAAGTGTCCCGAATGCGGCCATCAGGTTAGCGACCGCGCAAAAACGTGCCCATCGTGTGGTGTTGATATTGCTGGCAAGGTGACTCGTTGCCCTGACTGTGGAGAATATATCTTCAAGGATGATCATGAGTGTCCGAACTGCCATTGTTCTATCAATGCAGCGGCATCGGAGCCGGAAACGATTGCTCAGAGTACTCAGAATAATCCTATTACGCCAACTGCTCCGATAATTCCGACAGAGCCTGAACAGCAACCTCCTAAGAAAAAAAGCCATAAGGGCTTATGGTCGGCCATTATCATTGCATTTGTATTAGCGCTGATTATCGTGTTCTTAGGTATCTATTATGTGCAGAAGACGCAGCGAGAAAACGAGCAGCGGGCTTACGAGAATGCCATGATGAGCACTGAGCCCGCAGTATTGCAGAATTTCCTTGATATGTATATCGAGGCACCCGTGGCCCATCGCGATTCTATTAAGGTACATCTGATGGCCTTGAAGAAGATTGACCGCGATTGGGACAATGCCCGCATCAGCCAGTCGAAGTCTGCTCTCCAGCTGTTCATCGACAGGAATCCTGACAATGTACATGTGCGCGAGGCTCGGCTTATGATTGACTCATTGGACTTCATAACGGCCAAGATTGGCAATTCTATGGAATCCTTCAAGAAATATATGGAAGATCATGAGCAAGGTTACTATTATGATGAAGCCAAGAACGAGTACGACCGTCTGGAAGAGGAAATGATACGCGCAGCCCAGATAAAGGCTGAGCAGGATTCCATCAACAAAGCTGCAGCAGAAGCCGCTGCCGCAATAGTAATTGACGAGTGAATTCCTATTCCTCAATATGTGATAGCGAGTGGGCGAAGGAGGCGAAGAAGTTCGTCAGTGTTTCCGAAGGCAGATAGCGGAAGTATTGTGCAGAGCGACGGATATGCCCCAGTATCGCATTGCTGTTGCTGGTATGCACAAACACGCTCTCTGAGTCCTGAGAGAAATAGAATTCCTCAGACCGCGTATTGGTGAATTCCGTCAGTTCCTGCGCCACACGTTCCACTCGTTTGTCAGATTCTCCTACTAAGAAAGGTACATCCTCCTTACTGAATCCGAACATCTGTATCAGCAAGGCCCCTTCGAGCTGTGACATCGGTGTGAACCCCAATTTCTTCAGCCATTGGTTCAGCGTGAGGAAATCCACGCGATGCCCCTCTGTGGAGAGATATTTACCCAACTCAACCAGATTATAGACAGGCACGCCTTCATTTAGGATATGCCTAGAGATATGGATGATGTTCAGCAGCAACTGTCTTGTGGCGACATCCGACTTCTCATCGTCGAGAATTGCCTGAAGCTTTTTGTTCAACAAGGGATTCGTCAGATGGTCGGCACGCAACAGCTCGTTTTCCTCTTCTTGCCGTTTCGTAAGCGTCGCTTCTGCATGGGCCTTTTCCCATTCTTTCATCTGCTTGTCCGTCAGATGCAGAAAGAACTGATCCTGGCATTGCTGTATCCCTGCATATACCGATGGTACAACCTGATGCATCAGTGCCAATTGATAAAGCTTATTCCATTTACTCACAGACATGGGTTCTATTTGTTCCTGTCTGTTGAATTCACCACAACGGATGAGTCGGAAGAAATTGCGTTGGATAATATTCACCTTATTTATTATTTATGAGTAACGTCGTGGATAGCGGAATAAGATTGAGAGTAGTGCAGCAATCCCGATGGCGAAGGGATAGAAGAGATAAGGAATGATGCTCACGGGATTGACCGCAGCCAGTCCGGCTGCAATCAGCAACTGCGCACCGTATGGTATCAGCCCTTGTACGAAGCATGAGCAAGTGTCGAGTATCGATGCGGCTTTTTTGTTGTCTACGCCATAGCGGTCACCAATCTGCTTGGCAATACCGCCCACTGTGATGATAGCAACAGTGTTGTTGGCTGTGCATATATCTACAAATCCTACCAGACCGCCGATGCATAACTCTGCCCCCCGTTTGTTATGAATATGTTTCACCATCCGCCCGATGATGAACTCGATACCGCCTTGCTGCTTGATCATTTCCAGCATACCGCCCGCCAGCATCGTAACGATAATGAGCTCTCCCATACCCACCATTCCGTCGCCCATGGCCTTCATCCATTCGAAGATGTCGAGACTGCCTGAGAGTATGCCGATACAGCCTGTGAGCAGGATGCCGAGAGTGAGCACCGCCATCACGTTCATACCGAAGATGGCCGTTATGAGTACGACGAGGTAGGGGATGACCTTCACCCATTCCACACTGTTCGTCTGATGGGTGGCCTGAATATCGGCTCCCATGATATAGTAAACGATCAGAATGATCAGCGCTGCTGGAACCACGATAAACGAGTTTACCCGAAATTTGTCACTCAGCCTGCAGCCTTGGGTAGAGGTGGCTACGATGGTGGTGTCTGATATAAACGAGAGGTTATCGCCAAAGAACGATCCGCCCACGACCACAGCTGTTATCAAGGCCACATCGCTGCCCGTCTGTTGCGCCACGCCAACGGCTATGGGTGTCAGCGCCACAATCGTTCCTACGCTTGTGCCGATGGAAACAGAGATGAAGCAGGCTGCCAGGAACAGACCAGCCAGCAACATCTGCGAGGGTAGCAGGTTCAGGGTCAGACTGACAGTTGCATGGATGCTTCCCATCATCTTGGCAGAATTGGCAAAAGCGCCTGCCAGAAGGAAGATCCAGATCATGAGCATCATCTGACTGGAGCCTGCCCCATGACTGAAAACCTCGATGCGCTCTTTCAACGGGCGGTCGCGGAAGATGGCCACAGCATAGATGCTGGATACCATGAACGCCACCGTAATGGGCACCTTGTAGAAGTCACCAGCAATGATGCTGGTGACTAAATACAATATCACGAATACCCCGAGGGGCGATAATGCGATAAGCCCTTTACTTTTCACTCTTCACTATTCACTTTTCACTTTAAAGCGTAACGCCATTCTTAAAGATAGAAATCTCACGGTAGCCATTCTCTTCGTTTTTGGCGAGTTGTCCACTAGCCACTGCAAGCACCTTGTCAATGAATTCAGGTACCAGCTCCTGCATCGTATGACCCTCTACCAATTGCCCTGCAGAGAAATCCACCCAACTGGGTTTGTTCTTGGCCAACGTGGGATTCGTAGCAACCTTCATCGTTGGAACGAATGTGCCGAAAGGCGTACCGCGTCCCGTGGTAAAGAGTACAATGTGACAACCACAGGAGGCAAGAGCCGTAGATGCTACCAGATCATTGCCTGGAGCAGACAAAAGATTCAGTCCCTTGTTGGTTAAACGATCACCATATTCCATCACACCACTTACAGGTGCCTTTCCACATTTCTGCGTACAACCTAAAGCCTTGTCTTCAAGTGTTGAGATACCACCAGCCTTATTGCCTGGTGAAGGATTCTCACCTACGGGCTCTCCATGCGACAGGAAATACTCCTTGAAATTGTTAATCATAGAGACAGTCTGATTAAAGAGTTCCTCTGTACGGCAGCGGTTCATCAGAATAGTCTCTGCACCAAACATTTCAGGAACCTCTGTCAGGACACTGGTTCCACCCTGAGCCACAAGCCAGTCACTAAACTCTCCAACCAACGGATTGGCTGTTATGCCGCTGAAGCCATCGCTACCACCACACTTCAATCCTACGCGGAGCTCACTCACGGGCACATCCTCACGTTGGTCTTGTTTAGCAAGGTCATAAAGGTCGCGCAAGATTTGCATACCAGCCTCAATCTCGTCGCCTTCCACTTTCTGCGTCACCAGTAGTTTGATGCGATCTTTGTCATAGTCGCCCAACATAGCCATAAAATCATCTGGCTGATTGTTTTCACAACCCAGACTCAATACCAATACACCACCAGCATTGGGATGCAAACAGATATCACGAAGCACTTTACGAGTGTTCTCATGGTCTTCAGAAAGCTGTGAACAACCATAGTTATGATGCCAGGCATACACACTGTCGATACCTTCCAGCCTGGTCTCATTGCGCAGCTTCTCTGCCAATTTCTCAGCGATGCCGTTCACGCAGCCCACAGTGGGCACGATCCATATTTCATTACGTACACCTACATCACCATTCTTGCGCTTATAACCTTTAAAGGTACGATTTTCTTTCTTGATAGACAGTTCTTCGCCTACAGGATTATAGGTATATTCGAGCGTGCCAGACAAATTGGTCTTTAAATTATTCTCATTCACCCAATCACCGGCTTTCAGATTCTCCTTAGCATGACCGATGGGATAGCCGTATTTAATAATGTTCTCATCTTTCTGAACATCTTTAATAAGAACTTTATGACCAGCCGGTGTATCCTGATTCAAGACCACCGACATACCATCAACCGTGATGATTTCTCCTTTTTTCTTTGGCTGCAAGCAGACAACGACACTGTCTGCTGGATTAATTTTTAAGTAAGTTGCTAATTCCATTTGTTTGTAATTTGTTTAGTATGCTTTTGAAAGTTTGGATTCTAAATAGCTTTACGCCGATAGAAATCAACGTTTTCTTTCGACAGTATCTCTATGGGCATGTAGTTCACGGGATGTACCTCACGTTTCAGGACGATAGCATTGAACAAGGCATCCACACTGGCATAACCCTGCTGATATGCATGCTGTGCTATCAGGAACGAGATACTCCCTTGGCGAATACATGCCTCATTCTTAGGCACCATGTCATATCCCATAATCTGGATGTTCCTGCGATTACTTTTCTTCAGGAATTCGCCTACGATATGAGCCTTTGAATTAAAGGTGATACAATGGTGAATACTGGGGTGTTCCTCAAAGAATTTCTCGAGGATGGTGTCGTATTCCATGCGCTCTTCATCCAAGGGCAAATCTACCTCTGTGATTTTCACATCAGGGAAATGATCTACCATATAGTGACGGAATCCCGTTTCGCGGTTCGCCTGCTGTTTTGATCCCACCTTACCGTCGCGGGTCTGCTTCACCAGCGCTATTTCTTTCTCCTTGGCTGCGATGAGCATCAGCATACGGGCAGCAAAGTAACCGCTGGCAAAAGAGTCCTGTCCGAAGAATGCCAAGGGCTTCAGGTCGGGCATATAGCTGTCGAGCAACACATAGGGAATGCCTCTGTCTATGAGTTTCTCCGTGAAGCGTGCAGTCTGCTCTAAGGTAGTGGGCACGATGATTACGCCATCGAATTTTTCGGTAAAGAACTCGCGAACCATACGGGTGAACGAGGCGTTGTTGAAGCGTTCGTAATAGATGAATTTCAAGGTGATGCCAAAATCGCGACGGAAATCCGTACATGCCTGTGCACCTTCCTCAATCTCGTCCCAATAGGCTTCCTGCTCATGCTTGGGAAGAACACAATAAAATGTATATTTCTTATTATAGGCAAGGGCGGAGGCATACATATTTGGCTTGTAATCCATCTCTGCCAGTGCCTTGTTGACCTTTTCAAGAGCCGTCTTTGATACATTAGGACGATTGTGTAGTACACGGTCTACAGTACCTACCGAAACACCTGCACGCTCGGCGATATCCTTGATTCTGATATTCTCTTTACCCATTTCGATTTATCCTTTTGCCGTGCAAAGGTACAAATAATAATTGATACCACCAAATGATTTTGCTACGAAATCGTTTCCGTAACTTTTCTGCTCTTTTTCAGTATATAATATTTGGTAGTTTCAGAAAAAAGTCGTACTTTTGTCGTCGAAAAAAAGAAAAATAGTATTAATCTATAAAACAAAAGCAAAAAGCAATGGCAAAAATCGTAACATTGGGCGAAATTATGCTTCGCCTTTCCCCACAGGGAAACGACCGTTTCATTCAGAGTGAATCATTCCGCATCATCCCTGGTGGTGGTGAGGCAAATGTGGCTATCTCAGTAGCTAATTATGGCCACGAGGCCTATTTCGTTTCTAAGCTTCCAAAGCATGAGATTGGTCAGATAGCCGTCAACGCACTGCGTCGTTATGGTGTTAATACCAAGTTCATCACCCGTGGTGGCGACCGCGTGGGTCTGTACTATGCTGAGACAGGTGCTTCTATGCGTCCTTCAAAGGTGATTTACGATCGTGCCCACTCATCTATCGCGGAGGCTGTTCCTTCAGACTTCGACTTCGATCAGATTATGGAGGGTGCTGCCTGGTTCCATTGGTCTGGCATCACACCAGCCATCAGCGACAAGGCTGCTGAGCTCACGAAACTCGCTTGTGAGGCAGCAAAACGTCACGGAGTTACCGTATCTGTCGACTTGAATTTCCGCAAGAAGCTCTGGACCTCAGAAAAGGCCATCTCTATCATGCGCCCCTTGATGCAATATGTTGACGTATGTATTGGTAATGAGGAAGATGCTGAGCTTTGTCTTGGTTTCAAGCCCGATGCTGACGTAGAGGGTGGCAAGACCGACGCTGCTGGTTATGAAGGCATCTTCAAGCAGATGATGAAGGAGTTCGGCTTTAAGTATGTCGTTTCTACGCTCCGTGAAAGCTACAGCGCTACCTTCAATGGCTGGAAGGCCCTGATCTATGACGGTAAGGAGTTCTATCAGTCAAAGCGTTATGAGATCAATCCTATTATCGACCGCGTTGGTGGAGGCGACTCTTTCTCTGGTGGCCTGATTCATGGTCTGCTCACCAAGAAGACACAGGGCGAAGCCCTTGAGTTCGCAGTAGCTGCTTCAGCTCTGAAGCACACCATCAATGGCGACTTCAACCTGGTTTCTGCTGATGAGGTTGAGTCTCTCGCAGGTGGCAACGCCAGCGGCCGTGTTCAGCGATAAAGCTGAAACTAATGGATAATTGAAAATTGAAAGTGGATAATTATGGCAAAGTTTGATAAAATTGCAGTATTGAAGAAGATAGGTGATACAGGTATGGTGCCTGTCTTCTATAATAAGGATCTTGAGACTTGCAAGAACGTGGTGAAAGCCTGCTACGAAGGTGGCGTTCGTGCTTTTGAGTTTACAAACCGCGGTGACTTCGCCCAGGAAGTATTCGGTGAGTTGGTGAAGTGGGCCGATAAGGAGTGTCCTGAGCTTGCACTAGGTATTGGTTCTGTTGTGGATGCCCCCACAGCAGCCCTATATCTGCAGCTGGGTGCCAACTTCGTCGTTGGTCCTCTGTTCAATCCTGAGATTGCTCCTGTCTGCAACCGTCGTTTGGTTCCTTACTGCCCTGGTTGTATGACTGTTTCTGAGATTGGTAAGGCTCAGGAGTTAGGCTGCGACCTGACGAAAGTGTTCCCTGGCGATGTGGTTGGTCCAAACATGGTGAAGGGTCTGAAGGCTCCCATGCCTTGGTCAAAGATCATGGTCACGGGTGGCGTCGCTCCTGAGGAAGAAAACCTCACCAAGTGGTTCAAGGCCGGTGTGTTCTGCGTAGGTATGGGTTCTAAGCTCTTCCCCTCTGATAAGGTAAAGGCAGGCGATTGGCAGTATGTGACCGACAAGTGCAAGGAAGCACTGGGTTACGTGGCTAAGGCTCGCGTTTAATATCCATAACAATCCCTCTCGCTGCCACAATGGCGGGAGGGATTATTATATCTTATGAAGTTCTGGCTATTCATATTATCAATCATTCTCTTTTCAGCATGTGCACGCACTGATAGGCAAGCGGTTGACAAGCTGAATGCTCTCTCTTATGCCTATCACTACAAGAATGTTGACTCTACCGAATACTATGCGAAACAAGCCTATGATTTGTCTGCCCACTATGACAAGGGACGTGCAGAAGCCCTCAACAATCTGGCCTTCACAGACATTGTCAAGATGCAATATAATGAGGCGGAGCAACGCTTGAACAGAATCCCACAAATCACTGATAATCAAACGGAACTACTTGTCAGTTATATTCAGCAAATGCGTCTCTGCCAGCGTCGTTCCAAGAACCGTGAGTTCTATGAATACCGTGAGAATGCCATAGAAGCCCTGAAACGTATTGATGAGGAGCGAGCCCAGTTAAGCGAGTCTCAGTTACAACGTCTGCGCTATGCAGAATCGGAGATGGCCATTGTTACTTCCACCTATTATTATTATGTAGGCTTGGAACGACAGTCTATCGATGCCATTCAGAATATTGACACCAACGACCTCAGGAGTGACACGGCCCAATGGCTGAACTATCTTTATTACGTTGGTTCTGGAGGCATCATCACTACAGGCACCCAGCAGGACATCAATCAGGAGGAGTTCGACATGCTGTTGCGATGCTTCATCCATGCCCGTCAAGGAAATTATCCCTATTTTGCTGCAAATGCTCTTGAGGCCCTCTCAGAACACTTCATGGATCCCGATTACCGCAGTCAGCTGCTGAACGACAATCTGCCTGCTATGAAGTTCATTAATCCCGAAGGTGTCGACGACGACATGCTGGCAGGATGGCTTGCAGAAGATGCCCTTCATCTCTTCACCCTTTATGGCGATATCTATCAGATTGCGGGTGCCTACCGTACCTTGGCCTCCTGTTATCGTCAGATTGATGATTACGAATCGGCCCTCTATAATCTGGAGCAGGCACTCTCTGATTCTGCCATCTATCAGGCACCCGACCTCGTGGCCAGTATTCGTGAGCAGCTGAGTCTTGTGTATTCTGCAATGGACGAGAAACACCTGAGCGACGAGAATCGCAATGCATATATCGACTTGATGAGCGAAACCCGTCAGGATCGTCAGTTAGAGGCCCGTGCAGCACAGTATGAACGTAGTGCCAACCAACTGAATATCATGTTGGTGGCAGTGGTGGTGGCCATTATTCTTCTGCTATTCCTGTTGTGGCTCTTCAACCGTCTGAACAAGAAGAAAAAGGGAGGCTATAGTCAGCTTGAGGACGAGCTGGAGCAGCGCCAGGATGATGTGTCTGCCAGCAAATTGCGTCTCGAAGACAACGAGCGTCGTCATCTGGAGCAGCGTGCCAAGATCTCACTCGTTAATGGTATAACGCCCTTTATAGACCGTATCATCCATGAAATCAGTCGTTTGGACGATCTCGATGCGACCAGCAAACAGGAGAGCCTTGCTTATGTCCGCGAGCTCACCGACCAGATTAACGATTACAACGATATTCTCACGCAGTGGATACAACTGCGTCAGGGAGAACTGAACCTCAAGATTGAGAGTTTCCCCTTGCAGACACTTTTCGATCTGATGTCGCATAGTCGTAAAACTTTTGCTATGAAGGGCATTACTCTTAATGTGGAGCCTACCGATGCCCAGGTTAAGGCCGATCGCGTCTTAACGCTCTTCATGCTGAACACCTTGGCAGACAATGCCCGGAAGTTCACCTCTGAAGGAGGCTCTGTCACCGTTTCTGCCCAACAGACGCCCGACTATGTGGAAATATCGGTGGCTGATACGGGAGAGGGGATGTCTGAAGACCAGTTAGCACACATCTTCGATCCCAAGCCTCTCGTGAATCACGGCTTCGGTCTGTTGAATTGTAAGGGAATTATCGAGAAATACCGTAAGATCAGCCAGATATTCTCTGTCTGTCAGATTACCGCTGAGAGTAAGAAGGGCGAAGGTTCCCGTTTCTCCTTCCGTCTACCGAAAGGTGTGGTGCGCCTGCTAATCACTTTTATCATGATGGCGAGCGGCTTGATACCTGCCATCGCCCAAAATGATGGACCTATTCCTGTGAAGTCCAACGATTATTTGGGTAAGGCGAGTATCTATGCCGATTCGGCTTATTTCTCCAATATCAACGGCACCTACGAGCGCACTCTGTTGTTTGCTGACTCCTGCCGTTACTATCTGAACCTTTATTACCAGCAGCTCTGTCCGAAAGGGCATGACCAGATGCTGCGACAAGGTGACCTCTCGTTGATGATTCCTGAAATCAAATGGTATCAGGATTCGCTCCCCATCAATTACAACATCATCCTCGATATCCGTAATGAGAGTGCTGTGGCAGCGCTGGCCCTCCACGAATGGCAGCTCTATCACTATAACAACCGCATCTACACACAGTTGTATAAGGAGATGTCGGCAGATAACACCCTGGCGGATTATTGTCGCATGATGCAGCAGTCGCAGACCAATAAGCGTATTGCCATGATCCTGCTCATCCTTGTGCTCTTATCCATTCTGCCAGCTTATTATCTGTTGTATTACCGCCATCGGCTCTATTATCGTTTCCTGATGGAGCGTCAGCAGATGTCGAGTCTGGAGATGATGGACGATGAGTTGCGACGTCTGGAACTTGAGACGGCCAATCTCCATGTGTCGAATGCCGTCCTCGACAACTGTCTCTCCGCCCTCAAGCACGAAACCATGTATTACCCCTCGCGTATCCGTCAACTGGTAGATCAGGGAGAAGATGAGTCACTTTCTGAGATTGTGGGCTATTACCGCGCACTCTATGGCATGCTCTCACAGCAGGCGATGGATCAGACGGAGCATTCAAACCTGCATATCCATCGACTGTCAAATGGCATTTTGGGTGATGAGAATCTTATAAGCTACCTGTTTTCCATCCTTCGTAAACAGGGTGGGGGCAAGGAGCCTTCAGAGGTGCAGGCCATTCATGAAGGTAAGTATGTTGATATTACGATGCCGATGCCCAATCTTCATCTCAGCAACCACGAGGCGCAGACCTTGTTCACGCCCGTTTCCATACAGAACATTCCCTATCTGCTTTGTCGCCAGATTGTGCGCGATCATGGCGAGGCTACCAATCGTCGCATGTGTGGCATTTGGGCAGAAGTACGCGACAATCAGTCGTTTGTACGAATTATTCTGCCAGCTGCCCCCAAACCGTCAAATCATTAAATTAGAATAATTATGGATCAATTTAAAGTCATTATCGTTGAAGACGTGCTCTTGGAGTTGAAGGGCACGCTCGGCATCCTCAAGAGTGATATCCCTGAGGCAGAAATCATTGGCACTGCGGAATCAGAGCCAGCCTATTGGAAACTGCTCAAACAACAGAAACCAGACCTTGTGTTGCTTGACCTTGGGCTGAGCGGCTCTACCACTGTTGGTGTGGAGATATGTCGTAGCACCAAAGAAATGCATCCTGATATCAAGGTCCTCATCTTTACGGGCGAGATTCTCAACGAGAAGCTCTGGGTTGATGTGCTCGATGCTGGGGCTGATGGTATCATTCTGAAGACCGGCGAACTGCTCACGCGTCGCGATGTGAATGCGGTGATGGAGGGCAAGACCTTGGTGTTCAACGAACCCATTCTCGAAAAGATTGTCGAGCGTTTCAAACATGCTGTTAGTGGTCAGCTGGCCAAACAGGAGGCTGTGGTGAGTTACGAGGTTGACGAATACGACGAGCGTTTCCTGCGTCATCTGGCATTGGGCTATACCAAAGAGCAGATCACGGGACTTCGGGGCATGCCTTTTGGCGTGAAGAGTTTGGAGAAACGCCAGAACGAGCTGATAAAGAAGCTTTTCCCCGACAGTGTGGGCAATGTCAATGCCACACGCTTAGTAGTACGTGCTATTGAACTGCATATCCTTGATATCGACAATCTTGTAGCTGATGATGAATAGTTTGGCTAAGGTCTCACGCTACGGAATACTCATGCTCATCCTGCTGATTGCAGAGGCGGTGCTTATCCTCCTCTCATGGATTCTTTCCGCCATGAGGGTTGATGGGATACGCTCTCTGCTCTCTGGCGAGGGGGTGCGCTGGTTCTTCGGAAATTTCACGTCGATGGTAGCCTCTCCTTGGCTCGCATGGCTATTACTTTTGTTGGTGGCATTGGGCTGTCTACAGAAGTGTGGGCTCATTGGGCGTCCACATACCAGCTATCGCGACCGCATGGCCTTACGATTTACCTTTGTGTTCCTCGTTCTCTACATGGTTGTTATTGTGTGGCTGGCAGCTGTGCCCCATGCAGTACTGCTGTCGTCAACGGGTAGTCTTTTCCCATCGCCATTCTCACGCAGCATTGTACCGGTTGTCTGTTTTGGCATCATCCTCGTGTCTGTGTCTTTCGGCTTGGTATCGGGTCGTTTCCAGACCCTTGCAGATGTGCTTGACGCCCTCTCGTATGGATGTCAAAAGGGCGCCCCGCTATTCATCTTCTATATTCTATTGATTCAGCTCTACGAATCACTAAGATTTGTTTTTTAAGAATTCTTCTGCTCTCTTCAGGTCTTCAGGGGTGTCGATGCCTACGGTTTCCACATCCGTGAGTCCTACGCGGATGCGATAGCCGTTCTGTAGCCAGCGCAACTGTTCCAGGCTTTCTGCCTTTTCCAGCGAGCTCTGTGGCAGCCTGGTTACCTCTGCCAGAACCTCTCTCCGATAAGCATAGACCCCGAGATGTTTCAGAAACGGGTATTCGCCCATCCATTCCTCATAGGCTTTCCCTCGGATATAGGGAATGACACTACGGCTGAAATACAGGGCGAAGCCTCGCATGTCGGTCACGATCTTCGGTGAATTGGGATTCTCCACAGCCTCGAGGCTCTCGAAACGCTTTCCTAATGTGCCTATCTGCGTGGTGCTGTCATCAAAGAGTTGCATCAACGTCTGTATCTGCGATGGCTGGATAAACGGCTCGTCACCCTGCACGTTAATGATAACATCGGCCCGGGTGCCTGTTTTCTCCACAGCTTCCTGAATACGGTCTGTGCCGCTCTGATGATCATTACGTGTCATCACGGCTTTACCACCAAACGCCTCTACGCATGTCAGGATGCGCTCGTCATCTGTGGCCACATACACCTCGCTGAGCACTGTGCTCACCTGCTCATACACTCTCTCGATGACAGTCTTTCCGCCGAGAACTGCCAGCGGCTTGCCCGGAAAACGTGTCGACGCATAGCGGGCGGGGATAATCGCTGTAAATGTCATACGGCTGCAAAGGTAATAATAATTTTTGATAGAAAATGAGTATTATCGTTAAATATTGTAGACGAGGCTTGGTGGTCTCGATTTTAATTCGTATTTTTGCAAAGCAAATTGAAATGAGAATCAGAATGAACAAGATAAGATATACATTTATAGTCGCGATATTGATGTTTCCCTTGGTGCTGATGGCACAGAAAATCACATTGGGCTCATGTACCACAAAGGATGGCGGAGAGTTCCAGGGTGAGATGGTCCAGGGCAAGCCTCATGGCAAGGGTAAGACTACTTACAAGAACGGTAACTGGTATGAGGGCGAGTACGAGAAAGGTAAGCGCCACGGCTTTGGCACCTATACATTCTTCGATGGTGAGAAATACGAAGGTGAATGGTTCCAGGACCAGCAGCACGGCAAAGGCGTGTATTATTTCTCCAACAATAACCGCTATGAGGGTCTGTGGTTCCGTGACTATCAGCATGGTCACGGCATCATGTACTATTTCAATGGCGACAAATACGACGGCAACTGGTATATGGACAAACGTTCGGGCAAGGGGGTGTATACCTTTGCCAACGGTGCCTATTACAAAGGTGACTGGAAGGACGATCAGAAAAACGGTCAGGGATATTTCGACTGGGGCGATGGTTCTTCCTACGATGGACAATGGGTGAACAACGTCTGTCAGGGCAAGGGTACTTTCAAATATGCCTCTGGCGATGTGTATATCGGCCAGTGGAAGAATAACATGCAGAATGGGCGAGGCATATACAGGTTCCAGAACGGCGATGTCTACGAAGGCGATTATGTCGACGGGGAGCGCACGGGCACAGGTATCTCGAAGTATGCCAATGGCGACAGATACACAGGGCAGTTCTATGAAGGCGACAAGCAGGGTCAGGGTACGATGGTCTGGAAGAATGGCGATCAGTACGTGGGTCTGTGGAAAGCAGACAAGCCCAATGGCAAAGGCAAACTCACCACAAAGGCTGGCGATGTGTTCGAGGGCCAGTTCAAGGATGGTATGATCGACGGTGAGGGTATCGCCCGCTATGCCGACGGCTCGAAGTTCAAGGGATCCTTCAAGAACGGCAAACGTAATGGTGCTGCTATTGAGGAAGACAAGGAGGGCAAGCGTTTCGAAGGCTATTACAAGGATGACCTGCGTGACGGTAAGTTCGTGGAGAAAGACCGCAATGGCAAAATCATCGCCAGCGGAACATATACGAGAGGCCATCGTCAACTTGATTAATAACAACTTAAAAAATATATAATCCTATGATTATTGATACGATTGATAATTTAGGCAAATACGTGACACTGAACCCGTTGTTTGCTGATGTAGTGGACTTTTTGAAGGGCCATGACCTCCAGACATTGGAGCCTGGCAAGTACCCCATTAAGGACAAAGACGCGTTTCTGAACCTTCAGGTGGCTAAGCAGCGCAGCAAGGATACCGCTTTCCTTGAAACCCATATCGAGATGATCGACATCCAGATTCCTGTCTCATGTGCTGAGACCTTCGGCTATACACCTTTGCAGGATCTGCCTGATTTCGAATACAATGCTGAGAAGGACATCACGAAGTATGGCGACACCAAGGCCCAGACCTACGTCACGGTTGAACCTGGCCAATTCGCCATCTTCTTCCCTCAGGACGGTCATGCCCCTTGCATCATCGATGCTCCCGAGATTAAGAAAGCAATATTTAAAATTAAAGCATAAAAAACCTATGGCAACAAAAAAAGAAACTACCGCTAAAAAGCCTGCTGCCAAGAAAGCAGCGCGTGTTAAGAAAGTCACCGTCCAGACCGAACCTGAACATATCGGGTTGGTGAGGAACGACGGATGGTTGGAACCCTTCGAGGGTGCTATCCGCGGTCGTCATGATCACGCTGTGTGGAAAATCAACCAACTCACGCAGAACGGCAAGAAGAAACTCTCCGATTTCGCCTCAGGTCATCTATACTTCGGACTGCATAAGCTCGCCAAGGGCTGGGTATTCCGTGAGTGGGCACCCAACGCCACCGACATCTATCTGATTGGCGACTTCAACAACTGGACGGAGTCAGAAAAATATCGTTGCAAACGTATTGAAGGCACTGGCAACTGGGAGCTGAAGCTCTCTGAGAAAGCCATTAAGCACGGCCAGCTCTATAAGATGAAGGTGAAGTGGAATGGGGGAGAAGGTGAGCGCATTCCTGCCTGGTGCCGTCGGGTCATTCAGGACGACAACACCAAGATATTCTCTGCACAGGTCTGGAACCCCGAAAAGGCATACGAGTGGAAGAAAAAGACCTTCAAGCCCAAGAAGAACCCGCTGCTCATCTACGAGTGCCACGTGGGTATGGGTCAGGATGCTGAGAAGGTAGGCACCTATACTGAATTCAAGGACAACGTGCTGCCCCGTGTCATCAAGGATGGCTACAACTGTATCCAGGTAATGGCCATTCAGGAGCATCCCTACTATGGCTCCTTCGGCTATCACGTGTCAAGCTTCTTTGCTCCCAGCTCTCGTTTCGGCACCCCTGAGGAGCTGAAAGAACTCATCGACACTGCCCATAAGAACGGTGTGGCTGTCATCATGGACATCGTCCATTCCCACGCAGTGAAAAACGAAGTCGAGGGCTTGGGAAACCTCTGTGGCGACCCCAATCAGTTCTTCTATCCTGGCGATCGTCATGAGCACCCCGCATGGGACTCTCTCTGCTTCGACTATGGCAAGGACGATGTGCTCCACTTCCTGCTCTCCAACTGTAAGTATTGGCTCGAGGAGTTCCATTTCGATGGCTTCCGCTTCGATGGCGTCACCTCGATGCTCTATTATTCACATGGACTGGGTGAAGCTTTCGGAGGCTATGGCGACTACTTCAACGGCCATGAGGACGACAATGCCATCTGCTATCTCACCCTTGCCAATAAGCTCATCCACGAGGTCAATCCCAATGCCATCACCATCGCTGAGGAGGTCAGCGGCATGCCCGGTCTCGCAGCAAAGTTTGAGGATGGCGGCTATGGCTTCGACTACCGTATGGCAATGAACATCCCCGACTACTGGATCAAGACTATTAAAGAGGTACGCGATGAGGACATCAACGTCTGCTCTATCTTCTGGGAGGTCAAGAACCGTCGTCCCGATGAGAAGACCATCTCTTACTGCGAGTCGCACGACCAGGCCCTCGTAGGCGATAAGACCATCATCTTCCGCCTGATCGATGCCGATATGTACTGGCACTTTGCCAAGAAGGATGTTAACGATATGGCGCAGCGCGGTATCGCCCTGCATAAGATGATCCGTCTGGTAACGGCAGGTGCCATCAACGGCGGCTATCTGAACTTCATGGGTAATGAGTTCGGCCATCCCGAGTGGATCGACTTCCCGCGTGAGGGTAATGGCTGGAGCTACAAATACGCGCGTCGTCAGTGGAACCTCGTCGACAATAAGGATCTCTGCTATCACTGGCTCGGCGATTTCGACCGTGAGATGCTCAAGGTCATTAAGTCGCAGAAGAACTTCCAGGATACGCCCGTTACGGAGATCTGGCACGACGATGGCGACCAGGTGCTCTGCTTCATGCGTGGCGATCTTGTGTTCGTGTTCAACTTCTCACCCACACGCAGCTATACCGACTACGGTTTCCTCGTGCCCACAGGCTCTTACGATGTGGTGCTCAACACCGACTCGAAGGACTTTGGTGGCAATGGCTTTGCTGACGATTCGTTGACACACTTCACGAACTACGATCCCCTCTACGTCGATGACAAAAAAGAGTGGCTCAAGCTCTATATTCCTGCCCGCTCTGCGGTAGTCCTCAAGAAAAACTGATATGGGTCGTCGTTTGAATATAAAAAGCAATAGCACCGTCCGCTGGACGTGTGCTATTGTCTTTATCACTTTCTCCTTCCTCTGGCTCTTTGGCTTCCAAGCCGATGTCCTTGCGGCGTTCCAGTACGTCATGAGTAGCGGCCGTACTGAGTATCATCCGCTGTTGGGGGCCGTGCTCATCACCGTAGTGCTTCAGGCCTTACAGCTGCTTGTCTATACCATTTTCCCTCTGATGAACCGTGGCCACGCACTCACTTATTTCCCCTCGATGCTGGTGTTGGCGCTCATCTCAGCCATCAACACCGACATCGCCAGTTCTTATCATTGGGGGTTCTGGTGGGTTCTCATACCGCTGGTGCTCGCAGGGTGGGTGGGTGTCTGCCTTGTGGTGAGATACATTCAGAATGTCGAGCCCGACAAAGGTACAAAGGTGTTTTTCTCGCGACCCATGTGGATCAACATGCTTGTACTGTTTCTGATGATTGTTGTGGTGGCAGTCATCGGCAATACCAATGCTGTGTTCCATTACCGCATGCAGGCCGAGACCTGTTTGCTTCAGGGCGATTTCGAAGGCGCTCTCGATGCGGGCTGGGAATCTCTCGAAAGTGATGCCGACCTGCAAATGATCCGTATGTATGCTATGGCACGTCGCGGAGAGCTGGGCGAGCGCTTGTTCCATTATCCCATCGTCGCCTCCAGCAGCGCGATGCTCCCCACCAATGGCGCCTCCCACTTCGTACGCTATCCTGTCGATAGTCTGTACCGTGCACTCGGTGCCCGTCCTGCCCGTCAAATGCTCCCCACTACTTATCTCACAGCCCTCGCTGCTAGAGATTCAAGTATGTCTGACTTATCTGTGGACTACGAACTCTGTGGACTCCTGATTGATCGTAAGCTCGACGAATTCGTCTCTAGACTACAGGTTTATTACCCCTCAACCGATCAGCTGCCCCTTCATTACCGCGAGGCCCTCACGCTCTACAACCACCTCCGCCGTCACCCCGTGCTTATCTACCGCAACCCCGTGATGGAAGAGGATTACCGTAACCTTCAGGAACTAGAGCGCAAATATCCTGATGCCACCGAGCGCCAAGGCAAAGTAGAGGATTGGTACGGTCAAACCTACTGGTATTACTATAATTACGTTCGTTTATAGTGTTCAGCGACATGTTTTGATATTCAGCTACATGTTTTGATGTTCAGCGACATGTTTTGCATAATCCCCCGCAGTCTTTCTCTGCGAGGGGATTCTTCACTATTCACTGTTCACTATTCACTGTCCATTGTCAATTATCCATTATCCATTTTCCATTATCCATTGTCTACAACGGCCCCAGTCCCATACAACTGGTCGTGGTAATCGCTGTCAAAAATGCCGTGAGCGCGGCTACTACTACCTTCACCGCAATCTCAATAATCCTTTTCTTCATACGCTAAGTTCTTAAATTTAATCATTTACTTAATGGAG
>Ga0310786_10004354_pt1 | contig 19771 bp, 17 predicted proteins | sample AusTroGonzalo_MG_FD_203881 | JGI IMG/M metagenome (GOLD analysis project Ga0310786, IMG submission 203881) | Bovine rumen microbial communities from tropical cattle in Woodstock, Queensland, Australia - Gonzalo_03 (v2) (version 2) | ecosystem: Host-associated > Mammals > Digestive system >... | reverse complement strand
TTCCGTTTTTCACGGAAGCGCACCGCCGCCTCTTCCGAACCGGCATGCCGGAAAAAGCCTTCGCAGATTTCCGGCGTCTCACCGTATGATTTCAAATACACCATCGGCAGCGCATACAGTCCCTCCCTGAGGTCGTATACCACGTCCAGCCCGTCCGTGCCCCGGTTCTCCTCCGCCGCAAACCATGAGAAGAGCTGCCCATAGCCGCCGTAAAGATCCCCCCCATAGGGGAAATCCCGGCGAATGGCTTCGCCGTCATGGATGATATGCAGGTCAAAGCCTGCCTTTCCCGCCAGCGGAAACTCCATAAACAGCAGGCTGAAGAGCCGTCCGCACAGCTTTTCATGCAGCAGAGCCCTGTTTTCCGCTTCCGCCAGCGCGCCGAAAAGCCGCACTTTCCCTTCGCCGCTTGCAGCACGGTCAAAAAGGGCGTCAAAAATCTCCTCTGTCCTGAACAATGAGCCTGTTTCCTTTCATGCGGACCAGGCCGGATTCCTGTCTTCCGCGCCTACATGCCCTTATTTCGTATCCTGCTGCACTTTCCATGTGCGGTAGCGTGTCAGTGCATAGCCGTCCGGATCATCTTTCCACGGGATACATTCCCGGCGGTTCATGATGCGCCTGTGCGGACAGCCGCCGAGGCAAAGCGGAAAGAACCGGCACGCCATGCACTCCTCATCGCCCTGTGGAAACAGCGTTTCGAAATAGGCGTCCAGCACGCCTATCTTCCCGCCGGACTCCCCGGTGTGGCTGAAATCCTTCACATTGCCGAAGGCAAACGCGTCTTTTCCCACGTCCTCCCAGCATTTGTAGAGATTGCCCAATTCATCGATGCAGTATTCGTGCTTTTTCTGTGCCATACAGTAAACCCGCCTGTAAAAAGGCTTGCCCCATCGCCCCAGCAAATCCTCGGGCTTCTGGCTTCCGGCATATTCGGACATGTCCATCTCCTTCCGGGCAAGCTCCGGCGAAGCGGGCCCGGCAATGTCCATCCGGGAGGCGTAAGCGGAAATGTTTACGCCTGTTTCGACCGCGACAGCGTCAATCCTTGTTTTCAGTTCTTCAAACAGGGGCGCGTTTTCGCGATTCAGATTGCAGCGGATGCTGACCCTCGGCAGAGGCTTTCCGAATGCGTCCTGAGACACCGGTTCTGCACCTGCCGGCATGCCGGCTTCTCCCGGCTGCAGGCCGTAGGGGCGTAGTTTCCGGATGTTTTGCATGATGCGGGTAAAACTGGAGCCGCCGTTCTTTTCCCGGCGGGATGGATCGTTGGTTTCCGCTGTGGGGCCGTCCAGGGTAATCTGGATGAAAGTAACTTTCGACCGTTCCAGAAGGCGGATGTTATCGTCCGTCAGGAACCAGCCGTTGGTAATGATCCCTGCCCTGTATTCGGCCCCCAATTCGGCGCACAACCCTGTAAATCTTTCAGAAAGGCGCCCTATCATTTCCGGACAGAGAAGCGGCTCGCCGCCATACCAGGTAACATCGAGCTTCTTCAGTCCATAGCATTCCATATTATCTTTTGCAAATTTGAAGACCAGGTCTTCGGTCTCCCTGCTCATGTGTCCCTTCCGGTGTTCCTCGAAACAATAGGGGCAGGCGAAATTGCAGGCAAGGGTCGGACAGATGACGAGTGCGAGCGCTTCTCCCCACCCGCTTTCGAAGAAGGCCTGCGTCCTCATATGCCTGAGCTCGTCATAGGCCACAAGAAAACCGGCTTCCCGGAACTTTTGCACAAACGGCGCTGCTTCGGAAAGCTCTGTCGCCCGATCGAAAAGCGCCTTTTGAAACGGCGTCAGCCTCATGACCGCGCCGGTCCGAAAATTGACGAGCGCGAAGGCATCCTCATCCGGAATGCTGACACAATGATTGTATCTCGAATAGTGAAGCATGGAGCCCTCCGCTGTTTACAAATCGCAGGACCTGGCAAAAAGATAGCCTTTGGCGAGAACCGCTTCCTCGTTTTTGAAGCGGACCTTGTATGTGCTGACAGACACAAGGTCAGCCACCGTTCTGATCCTGCCGTCTTCGAGGATGTTTCTCCTGCTCGCTGTGCAGGCGTCCCTTAAAAGCCGCCGCCGATCATCGGCCAATCCCCAGTCCCCGAGCATCTGCATCAGGTCCTCCGGCATATTGCTCGCCAGGAACGCCTTTGTAGTGTCCCAGGCATTCTCATCCGCGTCGTCCCTGACGGAAACCCCCAGGGCTGGCGCAAAATCGCCGTCGGGAAACATATCAAACTGAAAATCCCAGACATAGCCCTTTTGCGTCAAAAGGTGGATCCGGTCAAGCATATCCCCCGGAACCGTTCTTCGGTAGCATTGGGATAAATCCTTTTTCAGGAGCGCCTTGTCCTCGCGGTATCGCCTGCACATCTTGTGGTCCAGGAAGAATCCCAGCCGGGTGGGCGTACCCGGACGCGCGTCCATATAGCCGGCATAGTAGGGCTGCCAGCCCGCCGGTGCGGCAGCAAATGCCTCCATGACTTTCGGCAGGCGCCCGGATGCCCCCAGTCGGACCAGCATATCGGGCACATGATCGACATTCGGCGTGTCACGCGGAGGCAGCAGGTATATGCCGGGCAAATCCCGATCCTCGGACAGGTCGAAGGAAAAACCGACGAGGTAGCGGGCAATCTCCGGGTCCCGCGCGCAGGCTTCAAAAAAAGATGAAAAATCAAAGGGTGCGGGGGTGCTGTCACAGGCGCAGCGGGTAACAGGCAGCCTGATGGCGCCGCATTGATATTGCAGCAGCAAATCCATGCGCGGTTCACCGGCCAGGGGAAGCTCAAAATAAAAGCCTTCGCCGGAAGCATCCATGGCGTATTGCCTGAGCACCGCTTCGGCTTTTGCCCGGGTGTGAAGCCCAAAGAGCCGCTCTTCCCGTCCGCCGCCCGCTGCCCGCGTATAGATCCGGCGAAAACTACGCAGAACCGGAAGCTCATCGTGGCATCCGGCATTTCTTTCGTTCATCGGCACAACCTCCCCGGTTTTTTACAGAACCCGGGATTGTCCCAGGAGGTATCCCTTGGCCACATAAGGCAGTCCGTTCTTAAAGCGTACCTTGACACCGTCGATCGTAATCGCTTCTCCGATGAAGCGGTACCCATCGCCATGGCGCTCGATATGCTGTGAAGCGCAGCAGGCACCGTCCATTTTCCGCCAGCGGGCATCGGCCAGCCCCATTGCCTCGATACGGCGCATCACACCGCCGCCAACGCCGTTCTCCAGAAAACCTGCCGATTTCCGGGGATCCAGGTCATTGAAGCCAAAGTTAACGCTGACGCCCAGGCCGTCGCCGATCACGCCATCCTGAAAAAGATCAAACTGCAAATCGCAGACAAACCCGCCATCCGCCAGGACGAAGAGCGCTTCTCTCCCGGAGGCAGCGAATGCAATGTCCATGTACGTTTCGAGGTCCCGCAGGAAATCCTCCGGATGGCCGGAATAGCGCAGGCTGTCCTTCCGGGAAAGGGCAAAGCCCAGGCGGACCGGCGTTTGCGGCCGTCCCGCCATCACACCGACGTAGTGCGGCAGCCATGCCTCCGGCGCGTTGGTAAAGGCGGCCATCGCGGTGCTGACGCGGTCTCCGAAGCCTGTGATTTCCAGGAATTCCGGCACAAAAGCTTCAGCGGGCATTTCCGGGGGCGGCAGGATATAAAGGCCCGGCGTGGGAATGCCGTCCGGCGCGGCGGAAAGGTCAAAGGAATAGCCGCAGTCGTATTTTCCCCAGCCGGGGTTTTCTCCGCAGGCACTGAAAAAGCGCTGCAGGGAAGGGTCTCCTTCCCCCGCGAATCGCACGGGAGAAGAAAGATCTCCGCAGATGTATCCCACCAGCAAATCCATGCGTGGTTTCCCTGTAAAGGGAAATTCAAAGTCATAGATGGCCATGCTTACATCCGTAAGCGCATATCGTTCAATCGCCGCAACTGATTTTTCAAAGGAATCCGTGCCGAAAAGCGCCTCGCCACGCCCGTCCGCGGCTGCCTTCCCATACAGACGGCGAAAAGCATGAAGCGTATCCATTTCTTTCATTTGCCGGGTTTTCCCTCCATGATATGATATGGCAGGTACACACACGATGTACCCGCCATACCAATGCTGAAAAACGATCCGGGTGATGGTTGCTCACCACTTGTTATAGATGCAATAACCATCGCAGGTGCCGCCGGCGATGCTCTTCATCTCCGCGTCGGAGAGGGTCACATCCACTTCGGACATCTGCGCCAGATACCGGTTTGCCTCTTCTGACGACAGTTCGATGCCGTTTTCCTTGGCAAGCGCGATGAGCTCTTCAGGGGTTTTGCAGGCAAGGGCCGCATTGAGCTGTTCAGGGGTGAAACCCTTGATATCAAATTTACCTTCCATGTTCAATCCTCCTGCAGACAAAATGAGTGGCAGTTCACGGGCCTATGCTTATAAATAGGTCTTTATGCAGATGTCCCAGCACCTGCCGCCAGCCACTTTCTCCAGATCCTCATCGGAAATGTTCACATCAAAGTTTTCCAGCTTCGCGAGGTAGTCTTTCGCATCTTCAGCAGAAAGCTCAACCCCGTTTTCCTTCGCCAGGGCAATGATGTCCTCCGGCGTTTTGCAGGTGACAGCCTTGGCAAGATTTTCCTTGGTCAAAAGTTTCGGATCAATGTTGTTCATCTTAAGCCCTCCTTAAAACATTTATGTTTCAGTCCCGCACACAAAAGCACTAAAACCCGGATGCGCAGGAGCCTGACATCACAGTCATGTATCCCTTCATTCCGGATGGCCGGCGCTCCTCAAGCTGTATTGCGCCAGAACGAAACCATCCAGGTTTTCTTTCATCGGCCAGCATTCGCGCTTTCCCTGGATACGCTTTTTGGGGCAGCCGCCAAGGCAGAGAGGAAATGCCTTGCACGCCATACATTCCCTGTCATCCTCCGGGAAAACGGTTTCAAAGAAAGCATCGACGACCGAAATGCCCGGTCCCGGTTCCCGCAGGACGCTGTAGTCCCGCACGTTCCCGATGACATACTCATCCCGTCCTACCAGCTCGCTGCATTTGTACAGGTTGCCCAGCTCGTCAACAGCATAAGCGTGGGGATACTGTGCCATGCAGTAAAGCTTGTTGTACTTCGTGGGCATTTTGGCTACCAATGCGTCCACGCCGACCAGATAAGCAAATTCATCACTTTCCAGCGTGCAGCTTCGGATACACGGCTGGTTTTCATCGCTGCTGTCCATCTTGCTTGCATACACCGAAAGCCCGATGCCTTTTTCTTCGGCAAGGGTATGGATACGCGCCGCCAGCTCGCCATACAGACGGGCATTGTCCCGATTGACATTGCAGCGGACCTGGATGCGGGGCAGTTTATAATCCGCCGGGTATCCTCTGGGCGGTTCCATCGCAAAGGGCCGCATCTTCTGCAGGTTTTCCATGATACGCCGGAAGCTGGACCCGCCATCCTTCGACCGCCGCAGGTGATCGTTCGTTTCAGGGCTCGGCCCGTCGAGGGTTGTCTGGATAAAGCCAACCTTCGCCCGCTCCAGCAGGCCAGCGTTTTCCTCCGTCAGAAACCATCCGTTGGTGATGATCCGGGCAGTATATCCGACGCCCAAATCCCCGCATATTTTCAAAAGCCTTGCCGAGAGACTTTCGATGATATCGGGGCAAAGAAGCGGCTCACCGCCATACCACACCACATCCAGACCGTCCAGCCCGTATTTTTCCAGGTTTTCACGGGCAAACCCGATGATGCTGTCCTGTACTTCCCTGCTCATGCGCCCGCTTCGTGCCTGTTCAAAGCAATAGGGGCAGCTGAAATTGCAGGCGAGGGTCGGGCATATGGTTAATCCTAAAAATCTTCCTGTGCCGCCTGCGGCAAACGCCTGGGTACGCATGTGGCGAAGTTCGTCATAAGCGACCAGGAAACCGCCCTGACGAAGGGCTTCAATCGCTCTGGAATCCTCGGGCAGATCCTCTGCATTGTCGAAAACGGCCTTTTTCACCGGATCAAGCCGCAGAAACGCTCCCGTGCGAAAATTGTAGAGCACATAAGCGTCTTCCTCCGGAATCTTTACCACGTGATTGTAGCGGGAATAACTAAGCAATTGATTGGCTCCTTTCCCGGACATTTCCTTCTGCCGTCAAAAGCCGCTTGTCTTCCATGCAGGACCTTAATTTGTATCATAGCCTGTATGCCTTATACTGTCAAGTTTCTCCATGTTCCCGTTATGATCCCATGCTCATAAGTCTATCTGCTGGCGCTTCACCAGATCGTAAAACCTGCCTTTTCTCTCCATCAGTTCCTCATAGGTGCCTTCTTCCGCAATTTTACCTTCATCCAGCATCAGGATCCGGTCACAATTCCTGACCGTGGAAAGCCGGTGGGCAATCACAACTCGCGTACAGGACAGTTTTTCCAGCGCGTCGGATACTTGCTTCTGTGTTTTGTTGTCAAGCGCGCTCGTCGCTTCATCAAACAGAAGGATCCGGCGTTTTCCGCAGATGGCACGCGCAATCAGGATTCGCTGCCGCTGTCCGCCGGAGAAGCCGCTGCCGCCCTCGGAAACGAGCGTGTTCATTCCCATCGGAAGTTTCCGGATATCCTCCGCAATCCCAGCAATTTCGGCTGCTTCCCAGGCATCCTCCGGGGTCGCCCCGGGGCAGGAAATGGTGATATTGCTCCAGAGGTCTCCCGCAAAGAGCCCGCCGTCCTGCAGCACAACGCCCAGATGCCGCCTCAGGCTTTTGACATCCACGGTGCTGACATCATAATCATCGAAAAAGACAGAGCCCTTTTCCGGCGTTTCCATGCCGAGCAGCAAGTGCATCAGGGTCGATTTCCCGCATCCGCTTTTCCCAACGATGGCTGCATATTCTCCGGCTTTGATGTTTATTGACAGATTTTTGAGCACATAGGGTTCGTCTTCACTGTAACGGAAATCGATATGCGACATTTCGATTCTTCCGGTCAGGCTTTCGACGCCCGGTTTCTGGGCATTCGTTTCCGGACATGTCTCCAGCACCGGGCGAAGCAAAGAGTACATGGGCCTGATCCTGATCATCTGCTCAAACGATCCTGCCAGCGCTGTGACCGCCGCGGTGATGGAGCCATAAGCGGCGGAGAACGCCATATAATTGCTCACGCCGATCCCGGAAGAAGCTGCGCCGGCATAAAGCCATACGACCCCCAGCATACCGACCAGCGCAACAAAGACCGGTGCGGCTTTGACAAGAATCGGTACATTGTAGGTATAACCGGCATATTCGGCGTATCTGTGCGCCCATTTTGCAAACGCCCTGTCCTCAGCGCCGGAAAGCTTCAGCTTCTGCACCCCGTTTAACAGAGAGGCTACTGTGCCGTGAAGCCGGCTGGAAGCGTCCATAGAAGCCTGGCTGAACCGGGTTCCGCTCTTCAGAGCTGCCGCAATAATAAGCAGCTGGACCATCGTGATCACAAAAACCGGCAGGGCCAGGGCAGGCGCGTAAACATGGATCTGGAACAGAAAAATCAGGGCAAGGATCACAGACAAACCGGCGCCCAGAATGGAGGTTGTTCCCGTCTGGAGAACCGTGGAAACACAGTCCACACGGCTTGCCAGGTCTCCCGGAGCAAACTGCCTGAAAAACGGGACAGGCAAAGAAATAATCCGCGAAAAGAAGGCCGCCTGCGACATCACCGTCAGCCTTTGGGAAATCCGGTCCATAAAAAGATTCCGGCAGGCGCCGATCATCGCCGAGGTGACGGCAGCACAAAGCAACAGAATGCCGACTGGAACGATCAGGTCTGCCATGCCCGAAGGGATGACTGTTGTAAAAGCAATATGATTGGCAACAGGGGGAAGAAGAGCAACCATCGTTGCTGCCAGCGCTGTCAGAAAAAGGGCCAGGAAGTCAGTCCGGTTGAAAAAGACGCCTGCGGCAAACCGGATCAATTCGCTTTTCCCAACGGGACCGTCAGGCAGCGGCTTGTAAAACAGCAGCGCCTCTTCACCGATTTTCTCCGCGTTTTTTGCTGTCACACGAACCATTTGATCGGTTTCAGGATCCTGGTAGTGATAGCCGCTGACTCCCCGCGGCAACAGAGCAACGGCCTCGCCGGAATCCAGGATGCCCATCATCACTCCGAACGACCTCTTATACCACTTTTCCTCCAGTTTGATCCGCCGATATTGGGTTCCCGACGGACGGCAGATCCATTCCACCCTCTCCCAAGGATCCTCAATCCGTTCAGGAACGGTCCCCGGCATTACTCCCAGGGTATGAAGGCATACGGCTGCCACACGGTCCGATTGCTTCATTTCCCCCGGAAAGAACGGGTTTGCGCTTGTCCGGACGCCGATGCTGAACGCAAGCTCATCATACGCCTGCCCGGTCAGTTTCCTGTCATACGCTTTCCGCGCCTCAATCTGTGATCCGATGAATCCCATGTCAGTTACTCCTCACAAGCTCAGCATAAGCTCCATTCCGGGCGATCAGTTCATCATGCGTGCCCCGTTCTGCCACTTTCCCGTTCTCCAGGACGATGATTTCATCACAGTCCCGAATGGTGGAGAGGCGATGGGCCACCACAACGCACGTGATTCCCAGATTCCGGATATGCCGGATGATCTGGGCTTCGACCTCCGCGTCCAGCGCGCTTGTTGCTTCATCCAGGATCAGGATGGTCGGATTCTGGGCCAATACCCTTGCCAGCTCAATCCGCTGCAGCTCACCGCCGGAGAAATTACTGCCTGATGAAAGGATCTGGCAGGAATAGCCTTCCTTTCGCTTCGCGATAGCCTGATGGATACAAGCATCCCTGCAGGCCATGACCACGTCATAATTCTCGATGGATTGATCCCAGAGCCTGATATTGTCCAATACGGTATCCTCAAAGACAACAATGTCCTGATCCACCACAGCCAGGGAGGCATTCATGACTTCCCTGGGAATTTCAGCCGCGGGTTTTCCGTCAAACAGGATCTCACCTGACCAGGGCTTATAAAGGCCGCTGATCAGCCTGGCCAAGGTGGATTTTCCGCTTCCTGATTCGCCCACAATCGCCACCCACTGTCCCGGTTTGACATGCAGGTCAAAATGATCAACCAGCGGAGGATCCAGCGGGGAATAGCCAAAGGTAACGCTCTTCATCTCCAGCTCTCCCGCCAGCTTTCGATCCGTACGATCCCCTTCGCCAGGCGCGCTTTCCCCTTCCTCCGGAACATCGGCCGGATAATCCAGCACGTCTTCGATCCGTTCGATCTGGGTCCTCATCTCCTGGATGGTCCGTCCCAGGAGAATAAGCTGGGAAACCGGGTCCATGAAGGCGGCAATAAAGCCCATAAAGGCAACGAGCGACCCTGCCGTGAACTGCTCTTTCATGATCAGCACAACCCCGAAGACGAGTACCAGGATATTGACCAGGCTGGTTACCACCGCCATCAACGCGGAAAAACGCTCCGTTATCTCAGACATATGGACATTGTCTTCGTTTGCTGCAGCCTGGTATCCGGCCCATCGCCCGAAGTATCCCTCCTCCGCGCCAGAGGCTTTGATGGTCTCGATCATCCCGAGCCCGCCCACCGTAGCAGCATACAGCTTGCTGTTGTTCACCGCGTTTGACCTGGCGATATTGATGCGCTTAGCGGATAAATAACGGGCCAGCCAGGCATTCAGGATGATGGTTGCAAGGCCCATCAGCGTGAGGATCAGGCTGTAGCGAATCATAATGACCAGATAAAAAACCAGCATAGCCAGATTGACCAGGATCGGCGCAAGCTGACCTATCAGGGTGGATACGATCACCTCGTTTGCGGCCTGGCGCTGCTGCAGATCACCGACGAAACGCTGAGAGTAGAATTCGATCGGGAGGCGCAGCAGATGGCGCATGAATCTGGAAGAGTTGACGACAGCGGTTTTTCCTTCAATGCGCAGAATATAATAAGACCTGATGAGAGAAGCTGCTCCCCAGATCACTGCCAGAACCAGCATAATGATCAGCAGCGGGTTAAGCCATTCCGGTTTTTCTCCGGTAAGAATACGATCGAAAAAAAAACGGCCCAACGAGGTGCTCAGCAGCGCGGCCAGGGAAGCAACCGCCGCGGCGCACATCACAAACAGTACGGCCGATTTCATACCTGTCAGGTATTTCAGCGTAAATTGCAGCGTGCTCGTTTTTGAACCTGATTTCTGAAATGCATCCGTTTTTTCAAACAGCAGCGCGACGCCGGTGAAGCTGGTTTCAAATTCCTGCATGGAAACCGTGATCTGGCCCTGGGCAGGGTCGTTCAGGAAAATCTTTTTCCCCCTGGCGCCAGTGAATACCACAAAGTGTGTAAAATTCCAAAAAAGAATGCAGGGAGGCTTTACGTTCTGGAGAAGCCGTTTGGCGGAACAGGCCTTTCCCATCCCCTTAAGCCCATAGGAACGGGCGGCCTTCATAATGTTACTGGCGTTGGCGCCATCCCTGGAGACACCGCAGTCAACCCGGAGCTGCTCCAGCGGAACCCAGCGGCCATAATACGCAAGAATCATTCCGAGGCATGCGGCGCCGCATTCCATGACCTCCATCTGCATGATCTGCGGAACCCTGACGGTCCTGCCCGCCATTTAATCCTCACCTCCCATGATCAGGCGAATAGGCGCCATTTTTTTGGTGATGATACGCACATTGACAATTTGCCCGTCTTTCAGCGATAATCCATTCCCGTCAAGGACCACATGATAAACCCATTTCTCTGTTTGAAGCTTATCCACAAGATAACCGCTCTTCAGGATCTCCCCGGTCTCCGATCTTGACAACGGCTGTTCCGAAATGGACAGGACAGTTGTCTGCATGTTACCGGCAAAAGCCGCGTTTCCGACTGCCACCTCTGCTGCTTCCTGGTCTGTCAGGAAGCAGTGTATCTGACCGTCAATGCGGGCGCCATCCACCGACACAGTCGAAACCACTGAGCCGAAGAACCCCCAGATGATAAATCCGGCCAGAAGGACAGCGCAAGCGGCCAGGATTATCCAGAATCTCGGATTGGAAATACGCAGAGCTTTGTTCAGGTTGTCCGCGCTGCGCATTTTGTCCAGTGCCTTCTGACTGAATATGGAATTCGACGGTTCAGACACTGCGATCCCTCCACTTTTTTGATGATTTTTTATATCATTTATCCGTTAAATTATCAACCCTCTGAGGCCTTTTCATCCCGGGAAAAAGCAGTCTTTCGGATGAATGGCGGATTGCGTTGGACTATCCCTTTCACTTTCTGTATAATATAAAGCAATTGTTTTCGATCAGGTAATCATCGGGCCGTCAATACCATACCTATTACGGATAGAAAAGGAAGTGCAGCATGAATCGGGAAAATGATCTGATCCTGGTGAATCTGGATGACCGGGAGACCGGATACGGAGAAAAAACAGAGGTACATCGGAAAGGCCTGCTGCACAGGGCTTTTTCCGTGTTCCTGTTTCACGGAAACCGTCTCCTGATCCAGCAGCGGGCCGCGGGGAAATACCACTGCGCAGGCCTGTGGGCAAACACCTGCTGTTCCCATCCGCACGCGGGACAGTCGTTGCGGGACGCAGTCCTGCAGCGGCTGATGGAGGAATGCGGAATAACCGGAGTTACAGTACGGGAGGCCGGCAGCTTTGTTTACCGGGCTGTTTTCCCGAACGGGCTTACAGAATACGAAGTAGACCATGTTTTTGTCGGAGAGTATGCGGGGGCCTTTTCTCCGGCCCCGGATGAGATCGCTGAGCTTCGATATGTACCTTTGGCAGAACTGAAAGAGGACATGGCCGCAAATCCGGAAAAGTATGCGCCATGGTTCTTTACCGCCATCGGTATCGCAGAGGCAGGAAGAACCTGAACCAGGCTATACAGTCCTGCAGAGTCTGCCCCGCCCGTTTGTCCGGCTGCAGATTATTGTGAAAAGGAACAGACAAGGTAAAGCGTGGTTGTTGGCAAAAAATATGCAGGGACTTTTTGCGGCATACTGGTTTCACGGGATCCGGAAGTCGTTTATTCACTTTATGTTTGAATTATGCATTGTTTCTTGCATATATTCATTCTGTGTCTTTTTCTATTTTTCTTTTGAATTTATATTGTTTTCCTCTTGACAAAGGATTAGTCGAGGTGTATATTCCGTGCATAATCATGCAGAAGGAGGTCATTCCCATGAATAAAGCTGACATCAAGAAAGTCGTCCTCGCCTACTCCGGCGGTCTCGATACATCCATTATTATTCCATGGCTGAAGGAAAACTACAACAATCCCGAGATCATTGCCGTCTCCGGAGACGTGGGCCAGGGAACTGAACTGGACGGCCTGGAGGAAAAGGCCCTGAAGACCGGCGCAAGCAAACTGTATGTGCTGGACCTGACGGAAGAATATGTGGATGACTATATCATTCCCACCATGAAAGCCGGCGCTGTATACGAGGATTACCTGCTGGGTACCAGCCATGCGCGGCCCTGCATCGCCAAAGGCCTGGTGGAGATCGCGAAGAAGGAAGGCGCCGACGCCATCTGCCATGGTTGCACCGGCAAAGGCAACGACCAGGTGCGGTTTGAACTGGCCGTAAAGCATTTCGCTCCGGATATGCCGATCATCGCCCCGTGGCGGGAGTGGGACATCCAGAGCCGGGATGAGGAGATCGACTATGCCGAAGCGCATAACATTCCGCTGAAAATCACCCGGGAAACCAACTACTCCAAGGATAAGAACCTGTGGCACCTGAGCCACGAAGGCCTGGACCTGGAAGACACCGGCAACGAACCGCAGTATGAGAAGCCCGGCTTCCTGGAAATGGGTGTTTCCCCCATCGACGCGCCTGACAAGCCCACCTACGTGACCATCGAGTTTGAAAAGGGCATTCCGGTCGCGCTGGACGGCGAGAAGATGACCGCGAAGAACATCATCCTCAAACTGAACGAACTGGGCGGCGCCAACGGCATCGGCATCATCGACATCGTGGAAAACCGGCTGGTCGGCATGAAATGCCGCGGCGTGTACGAGACCCCCGGCGGAACGATCCTGTACAAGGCGCATGAAGCGCTGGAATCCATCTGCCTGGACAAACTGACGATGCATGAAAAGCAGAAGCTGTCCATTACCTTCGCGGAACTGGTATACAATGGCCTGTGGTTCTCCCCCCTGCGGGAAGCCCTGTCCGCCTTCGTCGACAAGACGCAGGAAAAGGTCACCGGTAAAGTGAAGCTCAAACTCTATAAAGGCAACATCATCAAAGCCGGCGTATGGAGCGATTATTCCCTGTACTCCGAGGATATCGCTACCTTCGGCGCCAGCGACTACAACCAGAAGGATTCCGCCGGGTTCATCACCCTGTTCGGCCTGCCGACCAAGGTTCAGGCCCTGGTGGACGCCGCGAACAAGAAATAAGCGTATTTTCAGTACCTGCCAGACTCCCGCCCTTCCGGCGGGATAGTTTGGTATATAAGGAAAGGCAATATGATGACCAAGGTATTTATTGACGGCAGTGCCGGGACCACCGGCCTGCGGATCCGGGAAAGGCTGGCGGACCGGAAGGACCTGGAGCTGATCATCCTGCCGGAAGAAACCCGGAAGGATCCATCCGCCCGGGCTGACGCGCTGAACGCCTCAGCGGTTTCCTTCCTCTGCCTGCCGGACGCGGCGGCTGTTGAGGCCGCGTCCTTTGTCACGAACCCGGATACTGTCATTATTGACACCTCCACTGCGCACCGGACTGCGGAAGGCTGGATTTACGGCATGCCGGAACTGGCCGGACAGCGGGAAAAACTGAAGGCGGCAAAGCGGATCGCGAATCCCGGCTGCCATGCCACAGGGTTTATTTCCCTGGCTGCTCCCCTGGTTGCCGCCGGGCTGATCCGGAAGGACGCGAGGCTGAGCTGTTTCTCCCTGACGGGGTATTCCGGCGGGGGAAAAAAGATGATCGCGGAATACGAGGCACCGGACATGGACCCGCTGTACCGGGCCCCGCGCCAGTACGCCCTGGGCCAGGGGCATAAGCATCTGCCGGAAATGGCAAAAATATGCGGCCTGGACCACGCGCCGGTCTTCTGCCCGATTGTCGCATCCTACTACGCGGGAATGGAAGTGACCGTTCCCCTGACGCCGGAGCAGATCTCCGCCTCCGTGGACGAGATCCGGGAGGTTTACCGGTCTTATTACCGGGAGGGGCTGATCCGTTTCGCGGAAGGAACCGATGAGAACGGGTTCCTGTCCGCAGGCGCGTACGCAGGCCGGGATGACCTGGAAGTCGCCGTCTATGGCAATGAGGAACGGATCCTGCTAGTATCCCGCTTCGACAACCTGGGCAAAGGCGCCTCCGGCGCGGCGATACAGAATATGAACCTGGTGCTGGGCCTGGAGGAAAATGAAGGGCTGGTTGTGAAATGACAGAAGGAAAACCCTTATCCGAAATCCATATCGTTCCGATGACGCCTGCGGATTATGACGACGTCCGGGCCCTGTGGATGACCATCCGGGGATTCGGAATCCGGGCACTGGATGATTCCCGGGAAGATATTGAACGCTTTATCCTGCGCAATCCCACCACCAGTGTTGTCGCCCGGGACGGAAACCGCATCGTCGGATCGATCCTTTGCGGGTCAGACGGGCGCCAGGGGGCGCTGTACCATGTATGCGTGGCAAAAGATTACCGGCGCAGGGGTATCGGGACCCAGATGGTCGCTTTCTGCATGCATCAGCTGCGGTACATGGGCATCAACAAGGTATCGCTGATCGCCTTCACCCGGAACGATGTCGGCAACGCCTTCTGGAACAAGATCGGCTGGACCCGGAAGACGGATGTCAACTACTACGAGTTCGTGCTGAACGAGGAAAATATCACGCAGTTTATAGGAGACACGGAAGAATGAAGATTCAGAAAATCACAGGCGGTTTCACAGCGGCCAGGGGGTTCAAAGCCGCCAGCTGCGAGGCAGGCATCAAATACGAAAACCGGCGGGATATGGCCCTGCTCTTTGCAGACGTCCCCTGTACCGTGGCCGGCACCTTTACCTCCAACCTGGTCAAGGCAGCCCCGGTCCTCTGGGACATGGGCATCGTGAAAAGCGGAAAACCGGCGCGCGCCGTGGTGGTCAACACCGGCATCGCGAACGCGGGCACCGGTGAAACAGGCCTGGACCTGTGCCGGAAAACCGCGGAGCATACCGCCAAAGAGCTCGGTATCGCCACGGAAGAGGTGCTGATCGGATCCACGGGGGTCATCGGGCCAAACGTACCGATCGACCGGATCTGCGCCGGCGTCACGAAGATGGCCGGAGCCCTGTCCGATTCCGCCGAGGCCGCCACCCTGGCCAGCAAAGCCATCATGACCACGGATACCGTGAACAAGGAATTCGCGGTGGCCTTTGACCTTCCCGCCGCTTCGGGCAGCGGCACGGTCACTGTCCGCCTCGGCGGCATGAGCAAAGGTTCCGGCATGATCCACCCGAATATGTGCACGATGCTCGGCTATCTTTCCACCGACTGCGCGATTGATCCGGCCCTGCTGCAGAAAGCGCTCAGCACGGTGGTAACAGATACCTTCAACATGATCACGGTGGACGGCGATACCAGTACAAACGATACGCTGCTCCTCTTTTCCAGCGGGCTGGCGGATAATAAGCCGATCACTGAGGAAAACGAGGATTACGAGCTGTTCCTCGCCGCGCTTTCCGGCGTGTGCCATGACCTGGCTGTGCTGATGGCGTCGGACGGCGAAGGCGCCACCCACCTGCTGGAGATCCGCGTATGCAACGCGGACACAAAGGAAAATGCTCGGACGCTGGCCCGTTCCGTGGCGGGAAGCAGCCTGGTCAAGGCGATGATCTACGGCCGGGACGCCAACTGCGGCCGGGTGCTGTGCGCGCTGGGATACGCCGGCGTGGCGTTTGACCCGGCGGCCATCGAAATCACCATGACCGGGTCCTCCGGCTCCGTTTGCTTCTACAGGGACGGCTGCGTACAGCAATTTGATGAAGGCCTTGCGCTGGCCATCCTGTCGGAGCATGACGTGCATTTTGACTGCGATATGAAGACGGGTACCGCGGAGGCCACCGCCTGGGGCTGTGACCTGACCTATGACTATGTGAAAATCAACGGAGATTACCGGACATAATAAGGAGAACGTCATCATGAACATGGATCTCACCAATATGGAAAGGGCGGAAGTACTGACCGCCGCCCTGCCCTATATCCGCCGGTACAACGGCAAAGTGGTCGTGGTCAAGTACGGAGGGAACGCCATGATCAACGACCAGCTCAAACAGCAGGTCATGGAAGATATCGTCCTGCTGTGGCTCATCGGGGTGCGCATCGTGCTGGTGCACGGAGGCGGTCCGGAGATCAATGAGCTGATGGACAGGCTCGGCAAGAAGCCGGAGTTTGTGGACGGCCTGCGCGTGACGGACAAGGAGACGATGGACATCGTCCAGATGGTCCTGGCGGGCAAGATCAACAAAACGCTGGTCAACCTGCTGGAGATGAAAGGCGGCAAAGCGGTCGGCCTCTCCGGCATGGACGGGCGCCTGCTCCAGTGCAGCGTAAAGGATGAGCGCCTGGGCTATGTGGGCGAGATCCAGAAGGTGCACATCCAGCCGGTGACAGACCTGCTGGACCGGGGCTATATTCCCGTCGTTTCCACGGTCGGGTGCGACAAGAGCGGCAACGCCTACAACATCAACGGCGATACGGCCGCCGCCTATGTGGCCGGCGCCCTGGGCGCTGAGCGGCTGATCATGATGACAGACATCGCCGGGGTACTGAAGGACAAGGACGATCCTTCCACGCTGATCCCGCAGATCACGCTGGAGGAGCTTCCCTCCCTGTATGAAAGCGGCATCATCTCGGGCGGGATGATTCCGAAAGTGGAGTGCTGCGCGAAGGCGCTGGCCCGGGGAGTACGCAACGTGGTCATCATGGACGGGCGCGTTCCCCACTCGATCCTGATGGAACTGCTGACCGACGAAGGCGCCGGCACCATGGTATCCAGGGGCGAAGAGGCGGACGACAGGCAAAAAGGCTGGGAGTGAAACGGGGGGTTGTCAGATGAATACTTTTGAACTGGACCAAGCCTACATCGCGGGAACCTATAAGCGGTTTCCGGTGGAGATTGTCTCCGGCAAAGGTTCCGTCGTGAAAGACGTGAACGGGAAAGAATATATTGACATGGGATCCGGCATCGCGGTGACCTCCTTCGGCGTCGCGGACGAGGAGTGGATCGCGGCGGTGGAAAAGCAGATCCACGCCGTGCAGCACATGTCCAACCTGTACTATACCGCGCCCTGCGCGCTTTTGGCGAAAGCGCTGTGCGAAAAGACCGGCATGTCGAAGGTCTTCTTCTCCAATTCGGGCGCGGAAGCGAACGAGTGCGCGATCAAGGCGGCACGGAAGTGGGCCGCGGAGCATAAAGGCCCGGCCTGCTCCACGATCGTGACACTGGAGAACAGTTTTCACGGCCGGACGCTGACCACGCTCTCCGCCACGGGCCAGGAACATTACCACGAACTGTACCGGCCGCTGACGCCCGGCTTTGCCTCCTTCCCCGCCGGGAATATGGACGCGCTGAAAAAACTGTGCGCGGACGGAACGGTCGCCGGGGTGCTCATTGAGTGCGTACAGGGCGAGGGCGGCGTGGTCGCGCTGGACCCGGCCTTTGTGAAGGCACTGGCCGCCTACCTGAAAGAGCAGGATATCCTGCTGATGGTGGACGAGGTGCAGACAGGCAACGGCCGGAGCGGAAAGATGTACGCCTATATGCATTACGGCATTGAACCGGACGTGGTTTCCACCGCCAAGGGCCTGGCCGGCGGCCTGCCCATGGGCGCAACCCTGCTGGGCGAAAAAGTGAAGGACGTCTTCTCCTACGGCGATCACGGTTCCACCTTCGGGGGAAATCCGGTGGCCGCTGCCGCGGCACTGTCTGTCGTGGGCAGGCTGACCGATGGATTCCTGGCGGACGTATCCCGCAAGGCGGAGCTGATCCGCAGCCTGCTGGAAGGAGCGGACGGCGTCGAGAGCGTCTCCGGCCTGGGCCTGATGATCGGCCTGAAGACCGCGAAGCCTGCCGGGGAAGTGGTGGCCGCCTGCATGGAAAAGGGCGTCCTGTGCCTCACGGCGAAGGATAAGGTCCGCCTGCTGCCGGCGCTGAACATCCCGGATGAACTGCTGGTGCGGGCGGCAGAGGTCATCAAAGAGGCCTGCAAAACCGTGTAACTGATTTCATGACGCATGCGTTTCACACCGTGCATGGAGGTATTATGGCTTATCTTGTACTTGCCAACGGAACCGTTTTTGAGGGCCGGCGCATCGGCGCGTCCATCGACCGGATCGGCGAGCTGGTGTTCACCACCGGTATGGAGGGATACCTGGAAACCCTGACCGATCCGAGCTATTACGGGCAGATTGTGACCCAGACCTTCCCCCTGATCGGCAACTACGGCGTGATCGAGGAGGATTTTGAGGGCAGCAGCACCCTGTTCGGCTATATCGTTCGGGAGCTTTGCGACACTCCTTCCAACTTCCGCAGCGCCTATCCGCTCAATGAGTACCTGACAGCCAAAGGCATCCCCGGCCTGTGCGGCGTGGACACGCGGGAGATTGTGCGCATCACCCGGGAAGAGGGCGTGATGAACGCGATGATCTGCGACAAAGTGCCCGCGGATCTCAGTGATATCCGGGCCTTCACAGTGAAGGACGCAGTGGATTCCGTCTCTTCCAATGAAAAGGAAACTTTCCCGGCAGACGGAAAGGAACTGTGCCGCGTTGCCCTGATCGATTACGGGGCGAAGCATAATATCATCCGCAGCCTGCAGAAGCGTGGATGTACCGTGACCGTATGGCCCGCCCGGACAAGCGCGGAAACCATCCTTGCCTCCGATCCGGACGGCGTGATGCTCTCCAACGGCCCGGGGGATCCGAAAGAAAACACTTTCTGCATCGGCGAGCTGAAAAAGATCATCGGAGTCAAGCCGGTGTTCGGCATCTGCCTGGGCCACCAGCTGGCGGCCCTGGCCCTGGGCGGCGATACCATCAAGCTGAAATACGGCCAGACGGACCTATATCACCTCCCAGAACCACGGCTACGCAGTGGTGGCCGATTCCCTGAAGGGCGTCGGCGTCGAATCCTTCCGCAACGCAAACGACGAAAGCTGTGAAGGCATGGACTACCCCGGGCTGAAATGCCACACGGTGCAGTTCCATCCGGAGGCAGCCTCCGGACCGCGGGACACAGCCATCCTGTTTGACCGGTTTGTGGAAAATATGCTGAAAGGAGGAATGTAAAAATGCCGAAAGATTCCTCTATCAGAAAAGTCCTGGTCATCGGTTCCGGCCCGATCATCATCGGCCAGGCGGCCGAGTTTGACTACGCCGGCGCCCAGGCCTGCCGCGTGCTGAAGGCGGAAGGGATCAATGTGGTGCTGGTCAACTCCAATCCCGCGACCATCATGACAGACCAGCACCTGGCGGACGAAATCTACCTGGAGCCGCTGAACGCGGCCACAGTGCGCCGGGTGATTGAAAAGGAACGCCCGGACGGCCTGATTGCCGGCCTCGGCGGCCAGACAGGCCTGACCCTGGCCATGCAGCTGACAAAGGACGGCACGCTGGAAGAGTTCGGCGTACGCCTGCTGGGTACTCCTATTGAGGCGATCGAGAAAGCCGAGGACCGGGAAAAATTCCGGGACACCATGCTGAGCATCCATCAGCCCTGCGTTCCCTCCGAAATCGCGGAAACCCTGGAGGACGCCCTGAAGGCTGCCGAAGAGATCGGCTATCCCGTGATCGTGCGCCCGGCCTATACGCTGGGCGGAA
>Ga0310786_10004352_pt1 | contig 19777 bp, 26 predicted proteins | sample AusTroGonzalo_MG_FD_203881 | JGI IMG/M metagenome (GOLD analysis project Ga0310786, IMG submission 203881) | Bovine rumen microbial communities from tropical cattle in Woodstock, Queensland, Australia - Gonzalo_03 (v2) (version 2) | ecosystem: Host-associated > Mammals > Digestive system >... | reverse complement strand
ACCGGCCGGCAGCGGCACGCCCATCAGCCGGGCGGGAGCGGATTCACCTCCTAACTGTTCCCGGCCTCCGGCACTGCCCCGTCTAGCCGCGCTTAGTGTGTTAATGTTGCCTTTAAACTACATCTTGCTTGGAAAAACATCGTGTTTTTTTCCAACTTTGAAATTAAGTTGTACTTTTTCTTGGTAAAAAGTGCATCTTGGTTCTAAATTGCCTTTACGTTTGTAACCGTTTCCGTAATTCTTTCATGTATTCAAACATTGTTGCGTATATATCAATCAATAAATCATCAGCACCAGTCTGCTCTGGAATAATATAGAATCTTTCAAGGTCTTTCTGTATTGCTATTTCAAGCATATCCATTTCATCTTCATCTCTCATACTTTTATCTCCCATGTTCATACCTCCTAAAGCGTCATTTAATCCACCAGCGCGTCATCAATCAGGTCGACCAGATCCTCCGGCAGGTCCACCATGTCCACGCGCAGCTCATCACAGATTTCCTCCTGAAGCGGGCAGTGTTCGCAGTCGTCACTCCTGCAGCACCGGATCGCTTCCCGCAATTCCTGTTTTGTAATCATGCATACCTCCTGTAATTGTATTTCGTCTCTTCCTTGTTCAGAACAACATACCGCATTGTGGTGTCGAGCTTCTCATGGCCCAGCAGGTTCGCGACCTCCTGGATCGGCATCCCGTGCCTGGCCAGATCCGTCGCCAGTGTCCGGCGGAACTTGTGCGGGTGGACGTGATCCACACCGGCAGTCCGTCCGAGCTTCTTCAGCATCACCCTGACGCCGTTCGGCTGGATCCGTTCCTGACCGCGCATGCAGGCAAACAGTGCCGGGCTTGTGTCCGTTCTCTGCTTCAGGTATTCGGCCAGGAGCATTCCTGCAACGGGATCCAGGTACACCGTGCGGTCCTTGTTGCCTTTCCCGTGCACTACGCACTCCAGTGCCTCCAGGTCGACCATATCCCGGTCCAGTCCGCACATCTCGCTGATCCGGCAGCCGGTGGATCTTAGGAAATGAATAATCGCTCTGTTGCGGATCGACTCGCAGCACTGGTTCAGCTTTTCAAAGTCGATATCGCTGTAAGTTTTCTTCTGCTTCTTCGGCACCTTGATCACACCAACGTTTGTGATCGGGTTCTTCTCGATCAGGCCTTCCCGGAACAACCAGCTGAAGTAAGAGCTCAGCACGGTCCGGTTTCCCTCCAGGGTGGATTCCTGGATTCCGCGCTTCTTCTCCGCCGTCAGCCAGTCCCTGATGTGATAGACTGTCACCGACCGCGTCGTCGTGTTCACTGCCTTCATAAACCGGCTGATCACATAGACATACCGCTCGATCGTCTTCTGGCTCCGGCCCTGCACGTTCAGGCTGCTGACAAAGGACGCGAGCAGGTCGTCATCGTTCGCCGTCCAGCTGTCCGTCTTCAGTTCTTCAACCCGGAAGCCCTCCAGCACATCGCTCAGGATCGCCGTCAGCCTGTCCATGTCCGCCGCTGTCAGGTCCTCCGCAGCCCGGCTGCGCACCTGGTTCAAAAATGTCTGCTTTGCGTTTATCATATCGCTCACTCCTCTTTTTCAGCTCTTCCAGGATCCACTCATGCGGCGCGATCGCGAAGTACTCGACGATCGTGCTGCCGGTCACCCGGTTATAGGTGACGTGGTGCTTCCTGATCTGGCCCTCTTCGATCATCTCGTTGTACGCCTTCATCTTCTCCGGCGGGATCTTCACCGGCCAGTAGTCGACGCAAGGAATGAATGGTTTGACCTTTGTCATATGTCCTCCGATTCGACCCAGTCAACTACTTTCGCGTCGCCGATCATAATGATGATCCCGGGCTCGTCGCTGTACCGTTTCCGGACATCTTCGGCGCAGATCAGCGCGTCATCAGCCCAGAAGCCCATATCCGTCATGACGTCCTTCAGCATCTTGTTCAGGTTGTCGCAGTCCGGTCTGGTAATCTTGAACCTGGAACAACCAGGCGCATGCTTCTTCGCGCTCTTCGGATACGGAAACAGCCATTCAACATTCAGGAAGACAGCGCGGTCTTCGATCGGCTTCTCCGGAACGTATGGCAGCAGCGCGTCCCTGAGGATCGCCTCAGCTGCGGCGACGTTTTTCTTCTTGTAATGGTGGATGTATCCGCCGACAACCCGCTCGCCCTTCTGCTGGGCGGTCGCCGTTGGCGGGATCATCTTCAGCTTGAACTTCATCGGGTCACTCCTTTCAATGTCCTAAGCGCGGACAGGTGGACAGGGAGATCTTCGACCCTGTCCCCTGTTCCGCAGGACATTCTGTTAGGGACAGGACATATACCTATATAAACTGGAATGTCCCTTTTTGTCCCCTTCTCAGATGTCCTCTTCCCATTCCGCCATGTACCTCTTGATCGTCTTCTCAGAGACACCAAATTCGTCCGCGTACTGTTTGTACGTTTTTCGCTTTCCGTCGAACTGAATGTCTCTGTCCACAGCCTCATAGAACCGCGCTTTCATGTCTGCTTTCTTTGCCGTCTTCGCCAGGCTTCCCAGTTCCCGGCCGTTTTCCATGCTGCGCTCGTTTTCTTCCAGGTTCGCGTCGTCCAGGATCCCGTTCGCGTCCACCTCATGCAGCGGATAGCTGAAGAACAGGTTCACCGGCTCGATCCGTGGGAACTCCCGCAGCGTCGCTTCCATCCGCCACGCGGTGACCTTCTCGCCGTATTCCGACCGGATCTGTTCTTCCTTTTCCTTCGGGATCCGCAGCTCGATCATGTCCAGGAGCGCGTCGGCGTCCCGGGCGAAAACGCCGGAACCGGATGCCCGGTCCATGCTCGCCTTCGCTCCCTGGGCGCCCTTGCTGTGGTGGTGGGCGTAGATCACGCTGGCCCCGGCGTTCGCGATCCTGTCGATGGCGTTGGTAAACCGGATCACGGCCTCCGCGGCGTTCTCGTCGCCGATTCCCAGCTTGTATGTCGGATCCAGGATCACCGCGCTGTAATTCTTGCCCTTCATAGTCCGGGTGATCTGCGGGATCAGTTTGTCCAGCAGTTCCACCTTCCCGCGGAGGTGCACAATGTCGATGTTCTCCTGGTGCGGGCTCGTGATCTCCATCTTTTCGTATACGCGCTTCATCCGGTCGTCGAAGCTGGCCTCGTCCAGTTCCATGTTCAGGTAAAGCACTTTTCCCTGCCTGCACCTGAAACCGACCCACCGCCGGCCCTCGGCGATGGAGATCGCCAGCTCGACCAGGGCGAACGTCTTCCCGGCTTTGCTGGAGGATACCAGCAGCATTTTGTGCCCCTGCCGCAGGATGCCTTCGATCAGTTCCGGCTTCACCGGCGGCATATCGTCCCAGATGGCCTTCAGGTTCTGCACCTGCAGCGGCTCCACCATTTCGTCTTCGATATAGTGCTGCCATTCCACAAAGTCGCTCAGGCCCATGTCACGGTCCACGATGTACTGCAGCTTCTCCCCGCGCCGGAACCCGGGGAACCGGCTCAGGCGACTCGGATTCTTGTCCTGTGTATCAACGACCAGTCCATGCTTCCGGCATACGGTATAAAGGAAGTCCACCCGCTCCTGGTACTGCTTATAGTCCACCGCGCCGATATTCACGATCGCGTGAAGGCTTTTTCCTCCGGAATGGACCAATACCTTCACCGGCAGACGCAGGTCCTGGATGATCTGATACTGTGTATCAATGTCCTGTGTGTCGCTTTCAACAAGTGCGTAGCGGTAGCTGGTTACGTTTTTGTTGCTCCGGCCTTCACCGTCCATCGGGTTGAAACAGATCCAGACACCGGCAGCATCGATATAATCACCGAAGGTCAGCGTGATGTCATCCGGATGTTTCTTGATGCTGTCCAGCAGCTGCTTCGCCGTCCGTGAAGATGTCTTGCCGTATGGCTTCCACTTCCCGTCCTCGTCCTGGTATGCCGTCGTGATGTAGCAGACCTTTTCTTCCGGTTCAAAAAGTGCGCTGATATAATCGCTTGCCTCTTTCGCCGGGCTGAATGCGTCCTTTGTGGGCGGCGGGACCATCGGCTTCGTGTCTTCATTCTGCCATCCGCTGGTATCGATCGGCTCGCCGTCGAAGGTGATCACGTCGTCCCAGCTGTAGGTCCGTTTCCCGGCGGTCGGATCGTAGCCGTACTCGACGGCCATGTGGTACACCGTGCCCATGGTGACCTCCGTGCCGGCATAGTTGCCAAACGTCCGCCACTTCTTTTCACATTCGCCGGCATGGTACCGCGCCGGATCTGACGCGCTCCATTCCTCCCAGAGGGAGCAGGGCAGGCCCTCTTTGTGGAGGGCCGCCCCGATGTTCGTCCATTCCTGGTAATTGAGCGCGCTGCATGGAATATGCCGCAGCAGCTCCCGGGCCTCAATGATGTCCATCATCAGAACGACCCCTTCTTAAAAGCCTTCTTCGGCGCCTCCTCTTCCTTGTCGAAGAACTTCCGCAGCTTGTTGCTCTGGCGCGTCTGGCCGTCCCTGCCGGTGTACTCGTCCACGTAGATCTCGCAGCGTCCGCGCTCTCCGTCGCAGTGCAGCAGCTTCTTGAATTCCAGCTTGTCGCCGTGACTCCGGATCCCGATGGACCGCAGGAAGGAGCCGGCCTTCCACTCAAAGCCCTCCGCCAGGTAGATGTTCTCTACGACCAGGCTGGTGCCCAGCTCGCTGCCGTCCACCCGGAGGAACACCTTCGCCATATTGCAGGCCGGGATCTTGCTCCCGCCGTCGTACCATCCCTTTTCGACCTTGATCACTTCAAAAGGATATTTGCCGTCCGGCAGGATCACCGTCTCCTGCCCGCCGCGCTCCTGTTCCTCGGTCAGTTCCGTCACGTCGTCCCAGTCGTAGGTTTTCAGATTTTCAGTCGCCATAATTGTTTTCCTCTCTTTCTCCCTTAGAAGGGTAAGTCATGAATTTTGGTCAGGCACAGGCTCTTCACCTGGTCCCAGGCTTCGATCAGCACGTCCCGGATGAAGTCCAGGTCGTACTCGTTCACAGGTACCGAGAAGTCGTAGTATTCCTTATCCGCGACCACCGTGCGGATGATCGCCGGCTCTTCGACGTCCGCGTCGATCATCTTCGTCCACAGTTCGCCCAGGGCGACGTCCTTGTCCGGGTTATCGCTCCGCATCTCCGCGGGCCGGTTGGCCAGCTTATCGTGCCGGGTCTCCGGCACCTTGTCGACCTTCTTCACGGCCGGCTTCGGTGCTGGCTTTTCGACCGGCTTCTTTTCCGGGATCTCCTGAGCCTCCACCGGCTGCGCCTCGCCGAACAGATGCGCCACCTGCCCGTAGTCAAACGGCATCTCGTCCGGCAGCCCGAAGCGGTTCTTCGCGTCCCAGCAGGCGCTGTGATTCGCGTACATGACCCGCTTCTGTCCGCCGCGGCCCTTCATGGTCTTCCCGTCCGAATCCTTGACGATGTCCGTCTTGTAGTTCACGAACAGCAGCAGGTCCACCCATTCCTTGACCAGCGGCGCGATGTTCTTCTCGTTCAGCTTCAGCATGTACCGGTCGTAGCTTCCCATCTCGTCCGGCAGCTCGAACTTCCGGATCATGCTGTGGCACACCAGCACCACGTGGATCCCGCGCTGAGTGATCAGGTCGAGCAGTTCCAGGAGTACCTGCATCTTCTGCTTCGCGAACACATAGCCCTTGCCGTACCCCATGTCCTCGATGTTCTTCAGGCCTTTTTCTTCGCATACAGCCCGGAAGATATACTTTTCCAGCCAGTCCACTGTGTCGATCACGACCGTGCTGATCTCTTCCTGATGGCCGACCACATAGTTCAGCTGCTCCAGCACGTCGTTCAGGCTCTCCGGCGGGTCGAACCGCGCCACATCCATGTGCTTCGTGCTGCCCTCCGTGTCGATAAACACGGCGCCGGGGAACTTCGCGGCGAACGTGGTCTTTCCGACGCCCTCCGTCCCGTAGATCCCGACCTTGATGCCGGTCTTCACCGGCCCCCTGGTAATGGTCATCAAATCACCCCCGTCAGTTGCTTCAGGAAGAAGTAGTGCTGGTCAATCGTGTACATTGCCAGTTCCTTTTTGTCTTTCGCTGACAGTTCGCCATTAGGTACATCGGCGGATTCGGTCCCTATGCGAACCGGCTTGTTCCAATAGTTTTCGATATAGTCTTTACAGGCTGGAATGCTGTATGCGCTTCCCTTATCCTCCGGCAGTTCTCCTCTGTCGAGGATCGGCCGCAGCTTGATGTAAACGCCAATATTAGTGTTGTGGAGTTCCTCTGCAATCTGTTGTCTTGTGAGTCCTTTGTCCTGAAGCTCAAAGGCACGTTTAATCATCTCTCCGGTTGTCCTTGCCATTACTTGATCACCACGCTTTCCGTCTCTTCCAGGCTCGCGCCCGGGATCTCGTAGTCGTCCTTCAGCGCCTTCTTGATCTCATCCCGCCGCAGCTCCGGCTCTTTGAACCGCAGGAACCGCTCCGGCTCCTCCAGTGTCTGCAGGAAGCTGATCAGCTTCGGCTCGTCCGGAATGTTCACCCGCTGGCTGTGGGTCTGGTACACGTTGCACCGCGCGGTCTTCAGCTTCCCGCCGTCCAGTGCCTGCAGCAGCCACGTCTTGATGGCTTCGATCTTGCTGTCCAGTGCCTTCTTCCGGGCGTTCAGCTTGTCGGCCTCCGCCTTGACGGCATCCGCCTCCGCCTTCAGATCCTTCACCCACAGGGCCACGCCCTCCAGCTTCGCCTCGCGCTCCATCTGCAGCGCGGTCAGCGCCTCGCCGTCGAGGATCTCGCCGGTCTCCTGGTCCACGCAGTCCAGGATCGCCTGGTCAATTTCATAAAGTGCTCTCATTGTTCAATTTTCCTTTCTGTGGTATACTTACCACGCAATCCTTTCTTTACAGGCCGGTCGGATGTTCCAGCATCCGCCGGTTTTTCATATCCGACACAAATCTCGCTGAAGCTGTCCAGGCTCTTCCGGAGCACCGGCGCCGGCTGCGGGATGTCAATCGTGTACCTTACGACCGTTCCGTCGCTCATGGGCACCCGGATCACGTCCGGGTACTTGCTGCAGTCATGCTGCCAGATCCCGGTCACCTTCGGCAGCGGAAGGATGCGGACCGGTTTCTCGTTCACGGTTTCACCCCCAGGACTTCCATGATCTTCGGCAGGTCGCTCAGCAGCTGCAGCCACTCCTCGACGTTCATGCTGACCACTTCCTCCGGGCACGCGGAGGGGATCCAGTCCAGGTATTTGTTCCGCGGGTAATACTGGAAGTCGCCGATCTCCGTCTGGATGCCGGTCACCCGGTATTCCATTCCGCCGCGCATCAGCGGACCGTCCGCCGGGATCGCGTCCATGCTCACCGGCAGGACCTCGACCTTCTCCGGCTCTTCCGCCTCGATTCTGATCGGGCCGCTTACCTTCACGACCGGCGCTTCTTCCTTCGCCTTCGGTTTCCGTCCGCGCTTCTTGGGCGTCGGCTCTTCGATGTTCTTCAGTTCTTCAGCCATTTTTTCTTCTTTCTCCCTTCGTATTTTTCTCAGGTATTTCCATGTACAAATATGAACTCCGTCTTCCCGGTACACCCACAGATGCGGATACTGGACGTGAAACCTCTTGCCGCATACCGGGCAGTTGGTGACCATCAGATCACCTCCGCGAGATACCGCGTCTGGATCCATCCCTTGCTGGTCACGGCCCAGCCGTCGGCGATCCACCACACGTGAACCGCGCTCCCGTCGATCACCCAGTTCGTCCGCTCACCGTCGGCCCATTTCCGGCAGGCCACGCGCCCGCCGGCCGTGATCGTCATGTCCTTGTCCCACCACTTCGGCTCCTCGAAGACGATGAACCCGCAGTGCACCCAGCCGGTGCTGTATTCCAGGGACATGTCCACACAGTGCGCGTAGCCGTTCTTCGTCCTCCCGTCGATCTCGAGCCGGTACCCGGTCTCCAGGTATCCGATCACGTCCCCGCGCTTGCTGGGCGTCAGCCGGCAGTTCACGTACCCGTCCGGGCTGCACATGATCCACGCGGTGGTCGTGATCTCATCCGTCGCCGCCAGCACGCTGTTCAGCGCCACGCAGTAGGTCACCACGCCGATCACCAGGATCATCGCCAGGATCAGCAGCTGCTTCCGTCTGGTCATCAGATCCATCCTCCCTTTTTCAAAAAGTCGATCCTGAAGAATTTGCAATGAGTTCCGGACACGATGTAATTGCAGATCTCCCGGGGCCACTTGCCGTCCTTCGCGTACTTGATGATCACGCTCGGGTGCATCTTCACGATCGGCGCGATGGCCGCTGCCGGCACCAGCTCGTCATCCCGGTCCATCAGGGCCTGCACCGCGGGGCTGGGCGTATAGTCCATCATCTGAACCCCTCCTTCACTGTCTTCCATCGGCAGCCGTCACAGGCGCCGACGTACGCCTCGTGGTAGTTCCCGCACTTCAGGCACAGCTCGTTCACGCAGTCCAGCAGGTCGCTTTCCACTCCGGCCACATCGCCGGCAGTGATCACCAGTTCCCTGAATGTCGAGCTTGTGCAGTACGTCCTTCCGTCCTTCTTGCCTTCTGGCCATCCGGCGCCGGTAAGATCATTACCGAGGTTGTTGATCGCATCGCTGATCCGTCTGGTTAAGCTGTTCATGCTCTTCTCCTTTCTGTTACGTAATTACGTAACTTCGTCGGCAAAAAAAATGTTACGTGCTTCGTCCCACGTCAGGCGCAGGACTTCGATGATCCGCTCGATCTCGTCCCGGTCAAACTCGCTGCTCCCGCTGAGCTTCCGGTCGAACGTGGATCTGACGAATTTCGCCCGCTCGCAGAACTCTCCGATCGTCATGCCGTTCTCGACGATCTTCCCCTTCAGTACATTGGCCCGCATTTTCTCACCTCCATATATAGTATTGTTCGGTTACGCATTTCTGCAACCCATGGTATACGTTAAACTATATTCGAGGAATTGTCAAGCGGGTTTAAGAAAAAAATTTGCAATTTTGCGTAACAGTATGATACAATACGCCTGGACACATCAGGAGGTGGTAAACCATGACGATCGGCGATATCATCCGGCACAAGCGCAAAGAGCTGGATCTGACACAGGACGAGCTGGCGGAGCGGACCGGCGTAACCAAGGCCACCGTGTCCCGGTGGGAGAGCGGCGAGATCAAAAAGATCAAAGCGCCGATCGCCATGAGGCTCGCCGATGTGCTCGATCTGGATCCGATCCTGTTCGTCACTGGCCAGCAGATCATCTTCCCGGATGAGTATGAGGTGGTCAGCAAGTACAGGATGGCCGACGACGGCACCCGCGCTTCTGTCCGGAAACTGCTCGATATCAAAGGAGGAGAAGGAAAATGAAGGTATCTTTTTCAACACGATCAGACAGGACACGCATTGAAGATCTGGGGAAATACCTTGCCCGCAATCGTGATGCGATCCTGGTAAAACTCGAAGGTGATCCGGATCCGTCCATGGCATACCGACCCGGCCACGTATGCGGCATTGAAGAAGATGATCCTGGCGTCTTTAATGTCTATGTCGGAAGTCACCTGATCGGACAGTTGCCGAATGAAGCGATCAAATTTGCTGAAAGTGTGGAAATAGATCCGGCGCTCATGCCGGCGATCGTTGGAAAGGTTGAATCTGATGGATCTATCTACATTTATGTAGCTGAATGAGGTGATCACCATGATCTGCGTAAAATGCCGGAGATCTTTCCAGGATGACGCGCTTTTCTGCCCGTATTGTGGAAAAAAGCAGGCATCCGTTCCACGCTCACGCCGCCAGAAAAGCCGCGGCAATGGGACCGGCTGCGCGTACTGGGACCCTGTGCACAGGTACTGGGTCGCCCAGGTCGTGGACGGCTACCGCATGCCGAAGGACAAAACGAAGCGGATGATCGCAATCAAAAGAACGAAAAGCGGCTTCAAGCGCCGGGAGGACGCGCTGGCGTACTGCGCGACGATGAAGGCGGCAAAGGGTTGGCCCGTTGTCCAAAACATGACGCTGCAGGAAGTCTATGACGCCTGGGAGCCGTGGTACTCGCCCAGGGTGGATAAAGACACATTCGGATGCTACCGCGCCGCATTTGCGCATTTTAAGCCGCTGCACGACGTCAACGTGCGGGACATCTCCGCGGGAGATCTGCAAAAATGCCTGGACGACTGTCCGCGCGGTCACCGGACCCACCAGAACATGAAGTGCACCGCCGGCCTTCTCTGGGCCTACGCAGTCGACCACAACCTGGTCGACCGGGATGTCACAGGGAACCTGTACATCGGCAAAGGCGCCTCCGTGCAGCGCGAACCGCTGGACGACATGGAGATCGAGAAGATCCGGAAGCAGATCGGGCGTGATCGGTACGCTTCATATATCTACGCGCTGTGTTATCTTGGTTACAGGCCGGGTGAGATGCTCGAGATCAAGAAGGACCAGGTCATGGAGCATAATGGAAGTCTGTACATTGTCGAGGGGAAGAAGACGGACGCAGGCCGTGACCGGATCGTTCCTGTCCACAAGAACATCCGCAGCATCATCGAGCAGCAGCTGGCCACCGACGGGACAGACTACTTGTTCCCGATGCACGTCTATGATCGGAAGGGCGAGTTCAAAGGCTTCCGTCAGATGTCGGATAATTACTTCAATAAGTACGCCTTCCGGCCCCTGGCTGATCGCCTGGGCATCCCGAAGCAGAAGGTCCCCTATTCCGCCCGGCACTCGTTCAGCGACAAGCTGAAGAACGCGGAGGGCACCGATAAAGTGAAGGCTTCCCTGATCGGCCACTCAGACTACAGGTTCACTCAGCAGAAGTATCAAAGCACGAATATCGACGAGCTGCAGACCGCTATGGATTCGATAAAATGACCGCAAACACTCCACACGCTACCTGTCTATTACCGAGCTATTGCCGAGAGCAAACGTTGGAACCGTTGTAGATAAATAAGATGTGATTGTATGGGGTTCAAGAGGCCGGAGGTTCGAATCCTCTCACCCAGACACATGAAACCCGCGGAAAATAAAGGCTCCGCGGGTTTTTCGTATGTTCCCTGAAAATGCCAAAAATACCCCTGAAATACCCCTTTTTCTCGGTCTATTACCGAGCTATTACCGAGAGGCATATAACAAAAAAGAGCCCCCGGGATCGCTCCCAGGGGCTGATATTATTCTTCTGTTTCGTCAGGAGGTTCTTTTTCGATCGGTTCCTTCTTGACCTCCGGCAGTCCGGTCGCCAGACTCGTCAGCAGACTCAGGACACAGGCCGCTCCACTCACAGAGAGAGCACGGAGCCACTGTACCTCGTCCAGCGCAGCTCCTACCGCAATAAAGCCGATAAACGTCTGCGCGAACGTCCTCAGCGCACGGATCCCCGCAGCCAGAAGAAATTCTTTCCAGTTCCAATTCATCCTTGTCCTCCTCCGTTCTGTATCTGTTCGTGTTCGCTCTCATAGGCGGCCAGCTTGGTCGCCCGTTGGCTCATGTACTCACTCAGGGCAGTGATCTGGTCCCGCAGCCGGTCGTGGTCGTTCCCTGACACGAAGTGAACCAGCAGCGCCATCTGGGTGTTCAGTATATGTCCCATGTCATCGTTCTGAAGGTCGAAGCGCTTGTCGCCCAACCTCAGCCGGGCTTCCACTTTCGTCATCCTCCCTTCAAGGTCTTTCACCCGATCCCGGACGGAGATCTTCCGCCAGGCTTCCCAACCTTTGACCAGGGCAACCAGAACTCCCGACACGGCGACCAGAACTGCGACCACATAGACAACCGTGTCCCATGTAAATGCCGCATCGGGGAGTTTCACGTCAGGCATCAACCACCACTCCCTTCTGAATACTTATCGAGCTCCGCCCACGTGAGCGGGCCGCAGATCCCATCGACGACCAGTGGCGGGTGCTTCTTCTGGAAGCTCTTCACTGCGGCCAGCGTCTCGTTCCCGAAGGAGCCGTCCGCGCCGTACTTCGGCAGCTGCTCCCCGCAGGCCAGCAGCTCCGTCTGCATCAGGCGGACCTCCGGGCCTTTGTCGCCCTTCCGGAGGGTCGAATGCTTCGACGGCGTCGGCGTAGGCTCCGGATCAGGGCCGGGTTCCGGCTGCGGGACGTCACTGTAGTCCACGCCCTTCAGCTCTCCCCACTCGACCCATTTCTTGTCCGTGACCTTGCTCTCGATCACGCCCTTCTGGGTGCTGGCGGCCTCGATCACGCGCCCGTCGCCGATGTACAGGCCAATATGCGTCCGCTTACTGTTCCCGGACGGATGGACGAACACCGCCGTGCCGGTGAGAATCGGCGTCCCGTCCTCCTTGCATCCGGCCTTCATCTCGCCCTTGCTCTTGCAGTAGCTGAGCCAGATCCTGTTACTGGAGTGGCTGATCGCGCCGCCCAGTTGATCGAAGGCCCACCGGAACAGCCCGCTGCAGTCCGCGACATTGTGGCCGATCCACTTGTCGCCGTACATCGCGGCCATGTAGTAGTTGTCGCTCTTCGCCTCGGAGTTGTTCTTCCAGCCGGTGCCGTACTTGCTGACCATGTACGAAACCTTCTGCTTCTGCTTCGCAGCGGTCCACATGGTCCCCCACTGGCCCCAGATATACCCCCAGATGTTCTCGAGGGCGTAGAGGAACTTAGCGATCAGGTCGTTCGCGTTTATCATTCTTTTTTCGCCTCCTCCAGGGAAGTTTATCCGGGCAGATCATGATGAAGTTGATCACGAAAAAAGCGCCCATCACAGAGATGAGCGCCCAGGCGAGCGGCGTCATATTTTACCTCCAGATAGTAGTGTTGTTATGCGTTATACAGCAATATAACGTAGTTGTGGTTTCGTTAATATGACCATATAGTAGCCATTGATTGAATTAGTCAATGCTATATGTAATGCAGAAACGAATGTAATAATGGTATGCAACATTTGTGCTAAAATATACAATGAACTGACCATTATCATCAATATATCCAAATCCATATGCAACAGGAGTTCCACTATCATTAAACGCACACGCAGAACAAGCCGGAGTTGTATTTGACTTTGGTCTTTTACCGGATTCTATTGTGAATAGCGTGGCGTTTGTAAAACCTCCAGACCTATTACACAGTGATGTCCCAGTGATTGTAACTATGCCGTTTGATATGAACGCCTGTGTCTTTGTTAATTGAGCATCAGCCGAATTTGTAAGTCCAACTGTTTCCTTCGCAATCTTGCCGTTTAACGCACTAAGCTCACCGGTGATTTTGATCTGCGTCCAGTGTCCGGCGGTCCATGCTTCCGGCGATGAGATCGCCGTCGAGCACTTGTACAGGCTTCCGTCGTGCAGGCAGTAGTCGCCCACCGCGTAGGTCTCAGAAGAGTCATAATTCGCCGCCACGTTGGCCCGGACCCTGCCGGCCTCCGCGTCGATCAGGTCCATGTTGCCGTTGATGTCGCTGATATCGGCGTCGTCACTGTACGCCGGCTTGGTCAGCCCCAGGTTGGTTGTCGTGCTTGCCATTGTGATGCCCTCCTCACACAAACTTCACGAACCCGTCCAGCGCCTCGATCTCTCCGAGGGTGATGTCCGGGTTCCTGTCCAAAGAAACTTTGACCGGTTCCGCCTTGATCTCGCACTCCATCGCTCCGAGCTCTCCCATCGCCTTCTGGAACGAGGCGCGCTTCTCCGGGTCTTCGATGATGATCTGGCCGCCGTCGGTGACCTTCCCGCCGTGATCGGCGACCAGCTTCGCCTCTTCTTCCGCCTGGAAGTCGATGTTCTCCTGCAGCCGGTTCTTGAGATAGAAAAGGTCCAGGGCATCCTTGCCCCGGACCTTCTTTCTCAGCGCCGTCAGCGTTGTGTACGCTGCGATCACCTTTTGCTGTGTCGTCCTGATCCCTTCCATGTTCTCCTTCTCCTTTCAATCCCGTATTACGGGAAATAATAAACCGTACAGGGCACCCGCCCGGTCACGGCGTCGCAGCTGGCGCTCAGCTCGATCCGGTCGATCGTGAATGTCGCGCCGACGTCGTCCGTCACTTTGACGTACAGGGAACCGCCGTTTTTACAGAGATTGTTCGCCACGTGCCCGGAGCTGATGCTGATCGTCGTCGGGAAGCTGGTCAGGCTCATCCTCGCGGAGGAGAACGTGCACGGGCTTGAGAAGTCCGCGCTCTCCGACAGCGTCACCGTGAAGGCCACGCTGGAAGAGCCACCGCCCGTCGCCGTCGGGATGTGAATGCTCAGGTCGTACTGGTACCAGCTGGCCGTATCACCGAACGACAGCCCGCCGACGTTCTGCGACAGGATCATCCAGTTGGAGCTCTCGGTGATGATCGTCTCCGTGCCGGTGTACGCGATCAGCGCGTCGTAGTACGGCTTGATCAGTACCCAGTCGTGGACGCCGCTCATATCGGAGATGATCGAGGCCTCGCTCTCGTTCTTCTTCAGGACAACGATATCGTCTCTCGCCCACATATCTTTGCCGTTGACGTTGACCCGGCTGCCGCTCATGATGATGCCGGTGCCGTTGATGTGGACGTAGTTGCTCGCGTCCACGTCCAGGTCGATGTACCGGTTGCCGCTGACCTGCACGCCGGCGCTCGTGATCGTGATTCCGCTGATCTGCTCGTAGGCGTGCGCGCTGACGTAGGCCGCGATCGCGCTGGACGTCTGGTCGATCCGCGAGTAGTTCTGCAGCTGCCCGGCGGTCCACTGTTCCGCCGCCTGAACGATGCTGTCCGCGGTCTGGTAGGTCGTGGTCCGCGGGATGCACGCGCCGATCGCGCTCTCCGTGGCCGTTGTCGTGGCCACCGTGACGATGCTCTGGGCATCCTGGTACACGCTCGTCTGCGCGATGAACAGGCTGCCGGCGCTCGTCATGGACTGGCTCACGGCCTCCTGGACGATCGCCTCCGCGGTCTGCAGGCTGCTCGTCTTGTCGATCTTGCCGCCCTCCGCGGTGGTCGCCCGCTGCACTTCCTGGGCGATCAGCCCGGCCGTGATCGTGATCTCGGTCTTCAGCTGGTACAGGTCGTCATTGATCGTGGCGTTCGTCTCGACCAGTGCGCTGATCGCGCTCGCGTTCTGCTGGATCAGGGTCTGTGTATAGACTTCCACCGACCGGTCGCTGGTCTCGATCCACGCCGTGCCGTCCCATACAAAGGTCTGGGCGCCCAGCGCGTTGCTCCATGTGAAATTGTCCTTCAGCGTCTGCCATGTGTTCGCGCTGGCCTGCAGCCATGTGCCGAACATGTCCTGGCTCTTGATCCAGATATCGCCCAGCGTGATCGTGTGCAGGATCGTCGGGTCCGCCCAGCTGACGTATGTCGCCGCCTTCGCGTTCACCGCGGAAACCGCCGCGCTGATCGCCTGCGCCTGGACCTCCAGCGTCGCCGCAAAGTCCGACACCTGACCAGACAGGAGGTTGACCTGCGACTGTGAAGCCTTGAGCGCGATCGCCGCGGTGTTCTGCTCGATGGCGGTCCACATCTCGGTGTTGACCGTGGAGTCGAACAGCGTCTTCCATACCTGCCCTGTCCACGTGTACACCTTGTACGCGCCGAGGACCGACCCCCAGGTGCCCTCGTTCAGGATGTCTTCCCAGCTGTCGGTCTCGTAGTCTTCCCAGATGTGGTCGTCCAGCGGCTGCACCCAGATATCGCCCTGGACCAGTCCCTGGTGGCTCGGTTCCGTCGCGGAGTAGTAGATCGTCCCGTACCCGAGTTCGGAGATCCGGCTGGAGATGCTGGCGATCGTCTGCGTGATCGTGCTCCCGCTTTGCCAGGTGCCGATCGTCGACTGGATGTATGTGTTGGAGGACAGATCCAGCGCGTTGATCTTGCTGATCGTCGCCTCATTCGCGAACAGCTTGTCCACGTTGATGATGTTCGCGGTGATCATGTCCATCAGCGCATGGCTGGCGTAGATGTCCGTGGTATTCAGTTCGCTGGCCGTGATATCCGTCGCCGTGTAGATCGTCCGCCCGTCGGATGTGTGTCCCTCTTCCAGTTCCTCCGCGGTCGGCGTAATCTGCGTGGCCGTGACGTTGCCGTCCAGGTCCACGTCCAGTTTGTAGTAGTTATCGTTCGTCGCCTGGATGACCAGGTCGCCGATCGTCGCGCTGACGATCTGCGCGTAGTCCACCGCCAGGCGCGGGATGAAAAGCTTGTTCGCTACGCCTTCCTGGATGACCGCCTGCCCGAAGTAGGCGCTCTCCGCGTCCAGGTCTTTGACGTGGGCGTAGTTGATGTCCGCGACGGCGATCTGCGCGTTCACCACTTCCGCCGTCCCGATCTTCGCGTGGATGGCGCTGGCGGCGTTCGCGTCGATCTTGTCCGCGTTGATCGCGTTCGCCGCGATCTTCACGGCCGTCACCGCGCCGGCGGCAATCTTGTCGGCGTTGACCGCGCCGGCCGCGATCTTCTCCGCCGTGATGGCCAGCGCCGCGATCTTTTCAGCCAGGACAGCCCCGGCTGCAATCTTTTCAGCGGTCACCGCCCCGGCGTCGATCTTGTCCGCGGTCACCGCGCTGGCGGCGATCTTCCCGGCCACGATCGCGAAGGCCTGGATGTGCTCGGACATGATGGAGTTCGCGGCGATCTTCTCCGCCGTCACGGACTCCGCTGCCAGCTTAACGGTCGTAATGGATCCGGCCGCGATCTTCTCCGCGGTCACGGCGTTCGCCATGATCGCCTCCGCGGTGATCGCGTCCGCCGCGATCAGCTCCGCGATGATGCTCTTGCTGGCGATCAGGTCCGCCGTCAGGCTGTTCGTCTGGATCTCCCGGGCGGTGATCGCGCCTTCCATGATGGACGCGCCGCTCACCGATCCCGCGGCGATCGCCCGCCCGGTCACGCTGCCGTTCTGCAGGTTATACCCGGCGACCGTCGCCTTCTCTTTGTTGCTGCCGAACTTCGCGCTCTTGTAGCTCTCCGTCATCGGGTCCCAGGTGTACCCGGTCATCCGGATCAGCTCGCTGATCCCCAGCGGGCCATTCCGTACCTCCACCCAGTCCCCCGGCGCGGCGTTCTCCAGGTCCGCGTACTGCGCGTACTCCGCGGTGTCCGGCATGTGCACCCAGTCGAGCTCCAGGCTGACCTCCGCCATGTCGCACTTGTCGATCGTGAAGCGGTTGTTCGCCTGCTCCCGCATCCGGGTGTATACGTCGCTCTCGGTCAGCTCCGTCTCCGTGCCGTCCGAGTTCTTGACCTTCTCGCCGACCTTCAGGCCGGTGCTCAGCACCTCCGGCCGCACGAACGGGATCGTCCGCACGGTGTCGATGTGCTCCTCCGGCAGCAGCAGTGTGCTGCCGTCCTCGTTCTGCGCGGTCGGGTAGATCCGCGTCACGATGTCGCCGACGTCGCCGGTCCACTTGACCGTCTTCATGTTCGCCCCGTAGCGCACGCTGTAGCGCGGCACAGGGGAGCCTTCCGGCAGGATGAAAACGTCCAGGTCGTCCCGGATCATCCACCCGCCTGTGAGGCCCAGGAGGCCGTTTTTCGGGTCCAGGATCGCCGCCTGCGCGTTCTTCCAGCTCCACTTCGCGTCGATCGTGATGTCGGAGATGTTCGTGTACAGGTTGCCGGCGTAGCTTTCCTTCATCGCGCCGGCGATCAGCATCAGCGCGGTCATCGGATTCACGCCGACCACGTCACAGTCGCCCAGGATCGTCCGGCCCAGCTGATAGCTGACGTGCTCCGCGGATACCCGGATCAGCTGGCCGTTCTGCTCCTTCCGGATCTCGGTGATCACGAAGCTCTGCTCGCGGATCGTCCGTGCCGGCACGACACGGCTGCCGCTCTCGCCGGTGGCCGTAACGTCCGTGATCTTGACATATCCCTGCTTGCCGCTCAGGGTCGCGACCTCCATGTAGGTGTCGTTGAACCCCTGCACCCGCATGATGCTCGTTCCGTTTGCTAAGGTTTCGATCGTCTTTCCGGCGTCCTGGTATCCACTGGAGATCTGCGTCCAGTCTCCGCTCACCGACGGCGCCACGTCCGTCAGCGGCGGGATCGCGTGGCTCGCGGAATAGTTCTTGCCGCTGTAGCTGACCTTCGCGCCGGCGGTGTACCCGTTCGACGGCGACCATGCGTTGTACCATACCGACACCCACTTGGGCACCTGGCTGTACAGCGGCGTGCCGTCGGCGTTGCTGACCGTGTAGTAGCTGACCTCGCCCAGGGTGACCGCCGCCACGTACTGCTCCGGCACGGTGGCCCGCAGGATCTGGCCGTAGTCGAAGTCCGTGTACTTGCTCTGCGCCGGGACCACGATCTCCAGGTCATACTGTCCGTTATCCTGGAACGTGACGGTGCTCTCCTGCGGCTGCAGGCTGATCCCGTTCTTCGAGAAATCGGTCGTCCCTTTCGCGTAAAGCTGGATCACGTTCCATCACCTCGTTATAAGTACCGCCATCTGCCCTCGATGGTCAGCTTCGTTATGCTTCCCGTAAACTGGATCGTGTTGTTCCCGGGCGCCATGACCGGGAAATTCCCGGTGTACACGCCCATCTGCGGCGTGCCGCTGGCGTTCAGAACCCACTGCGTGTCGCTGTCGATCACCCAGCCACTCTCCGATCCCGTGATGCTGATGCTGTTGCTGCCGATCCGGATCGTCACGTTCCCGCTGCCGGTGATCGTGATCCGCGGACGGCTCTCGACGTCACCCGGGTTGCTGACCACCGTGCCACTCTCGGTCACCTCGACCGCGGTCTCGCTCTTCTGCTCCTTCAGCGGCTCGCAGTAGAACTGCACCTGGCCTTCCCACCAGCTGCTGTTCCGGGAGTGCTTCGTAAACGTCACGGCGTTGATCACCCGCGCCCGCTGCTTCAGGTTCTGCTGGCTGCTGAATGTCACATAGCCGTCGCCCCTCAGCCACTTCTCCGCCGCGCTCACATCCGCGGCGTTGTCGATGATCAGCGGGATCGTCTGGATATAACTGTTATAGATGTCCGCGCCTTCGGTCTGCGTCAGCTCGCCGGCGCGGCCGGGGATCACCACGTGGCTCACGCGCTCCTCCGGCCGCTGGATCTCCGGCATGCTCTGCAGGCGGATGCCCTTGGTCCGGCAGTCCACGCCGTTCCACTCAAACCAGTATTTCATGGCTGCCCTCCTTAACTGCCGTATCCGCTGCGCTGCCTCCGGTTGTGCCGGTCGATGCTGTCACACAGCGCGTCGATGTCCTGCCCGTTGTTCAGGTTGACGTTGCCGAAGTAGTTATTGCTGTTGTACGTGTAGCTCCTGTTTTCGCTGGCGGTCAGCACGCGCTCCCCGCGGTGCAGCATCGCCAGGTATCCGTCATACGGCACCCAGGGCAGGCCGTTGGCGTGCCCCTGGATAAAGCTGCCCTGCGGCTCCTGGATTACAGGCGTCACGTAGATCTTCATCGGGTTCCAGCTGTCCATCGCGTTCTGCAGCTGCTGCTGGGCATCCTCCGGCAGTTCCGGCCTGACAGGCAGTTCCGGCTCGTTTTCCTTGTTTCCTCCGCCGAACAGTGCGTTCCATTCGTTGTTCAGGTTGCTGATGTCGATATACGGCGTGCCGATCTCTCCGGTTTTGTTCTGTCCCGCAGCATCCAGAATCAAACCTCCCAGCGTTCCAAATGCTTCCGGCAGTTGCTTTGTGAAATAGTCGCTCCAGTTCTGCGCTGCCTGAGTTGCCGCCAGTTCAATCTCTTTTTTCCCGGCTTCGATGGCCCCGTCGATTCCTTCTCCGTGCTGCAACGCCTGTCCGGCAGCTGTCTTGTCCATGAACATGTATGGTGCTAGCGCAAACGCTCCCGCGGAATCATAAAGCGCCATGTTGAAAGCGCTCTGACCGATTCCTGATATCAGCCCGCTGACCCATGTC
>Ga0310786_10004351_pt1 | contig 19778 bp, 12 predicted proteins | sample AusTroGonzalo_MG_FD_203881 | JGI IMG/M metagenome (GOLD analysis project Ga0310786, IMG submission 203881) | Bovine rumen microbial communities from tropical cattle in Woodstock, Queensland, Australia - Gonzalo_03 (v2) (version 2) | ecosystem: Host-associated > Mammals > Digestive system >... | reverse complement strand
CTACCGCTCGTCACAGTCTGAGTGAGATCGTTGGCATTTGTGCCATACACAAAACCTCTGGATGTTACTGTCAAGCCACCATCAGAGGTTACATTACCCGAAAGGGTTGCGCCCCAAGTAGTTATGTCGCTGACGGTTGTGGCGGCTACTATTGGTAGATATGCAGTTGACAATGAAAACGACATCACTTCTCCGTATGCCGTACCAACAGCATTGGTGGCGTATGCTTTATAATAATAGGTCGTGTTAGGAGTAAGATTGTTGATGATTGCCGTATAACTGCCTGTCCCATCTCCGCTTCTAACCGTCTGAGACAAATCGTTTTCGCTTGTGCCATATACAAAGCCACGAGCTGTTACCGTAAAACCGCCAGTTGAGGTTACATTGCCCGAAAGGGTTGCACTATTGGTAGTTATGTCGCTGGCCGTGCCTGTAGTTACGGTAGGCATATTAGGTGTTGTTCCTCCGCCGCCAATATTGTTTATTGCCTCCTGCAACTGTGCCACAAGTGCATCAACATACGCCTTGGTTGCGGCATCGTTTGCATTTACGGGTGCTGCCAGGTCAGAAATTGTGGTGTTATTCGCCGAATTTCCTTCGGAAAGCACAGCCGAAAGGTTTGGCGTTGTATAGGTACCACCAGTTCCACTCATTGCTACAGGTTCAAAACGTCCTGTTGTAGCATTGTAGGCAAGCACATCGCCATCGGCTGCGCCAGTGGCATCAATGTAGGAAACACTTCCTGCTGCAAATGCGTAGGGTACGCTCACAAACTCGATAGTACCGAGCGAGAGGTTGAACTGAAGCATTGCCGTTGGGTCGTAGTCAATCTTCAGGAACTTGCGTCCACTGCCCCAATCGATGTCGGAGAATTCGCCAACAGCCATATATGGGTCGCGTCCAATCTGGAACGAGAACGAGCCGTAGGCGTTGGTCGTCAGCGAACGGATTTCGCGGTAAATCAGTTCGCCCTCGGGACTGCCGTCGAGGATTGTCAACTGAATCATAATTGGTGTGTTTGTCATCACTTCGCTGTTTGCATCGCGGGCTATGGCCTGGAAATTAATTGCCTGCGGCACATCCTGTGCCGTCAGGAACATTGCTGCCATAAGGAGACAGACTGTGAAATACAATTTCTTCATAATTATTCTATTTTTTATTTTTTTATTTTCTTTATTACATTGGGACACAAAATTTTGTATCCATACATTGTGTGGCGCAAAACATTGCGCCCCTACATTCATACACCACAAATTAATTGTGGTGACGTGGCGCGCCGCGTCTCTACATGGATTTTATTATTTTCTTTACCGCTATTACATCTTTGCCGTTCAGAACCGACACAAAATAACTGCCAGCCGACAATGCCTTTACATTCAGGTATGCCTTTTCGCCATTTGTAGGTGTCTGTAACACCATTTGTCCCAATGCATTGAACATTGCCACACCTGAAACACCTTCGGTGCCGTTGAAATCAACGGTTAGGATGTCGGTAACTGGATTCGGATAACATTCAATCTGAGAGGGCATTTCGGAGGCTTCCTGCAGGATGGTTGGAATGTCGCCGCCAGTGTTTTCCTCGCTGCTGAGGGAACCGCTTTCAAGGCTAATGCCATCGCTTCCGCCAATTGCCATAGTGAAATTGAATGTTTCGCCGAGGACAAAATTTAAATTATCTCCAGCCGTTCCGCCCGAATTCAGGCTCATTCGGTCGAGATTCTGCGCATTAGATATTGCAACCATCAGCAATAGCAATTGGAATGCGACAAAAAATCTTCTCATAATTTTATTCCTTTCTCCGCCCACCAGCACCAAACAGGCAATTCTACACAAAAGAAGCGTGGTACTGATATACAACTTCTCTTTGTTGAGGTCCTGAGATTACCCTTGAATGAAGAATGGAGTAAAACAGCCCACGCATATACGCGAGCCTCTTACGCCCTCTTGCATTCGTTTAGAAATTTCTCAGGTTTCAACAAACAAGACGAGCATAAACGCTTCGTTAATCAATATGTACAGCTTGGTTCATCGCCAAACCGAGGACAAATATAATGGTTTCGTATTAAACTGCAAAATTTATTTGAGAACACTTGTTTGCTGCATTTTTTTGTATTTTACAAAAAAATATTACCTTTGCCAAATTAGAAGTGATACTTCTAATTTGGCAAACAAATTTATAATATAATGTATATAAGGAGTTTACAAGCAAGAATTACAGATTTATCAAAGTCGTGGGCTGTGATTTCTGTTACAGGACCACGCCAATCTGGAAAAACTACACTATGCAAAATGGCTTTTCCTAATTACGCGTATGTAAATATGGAAGACATTTCAACACGCAGTGCAATCCAAACAGACTTGAAGGGCTTTCTTCTTTCGAATAGGAAAGGTCTTATCATTGACGAAGCCCAGCACTTACCCGAATTATTTCCAGCGATACAAGTTGTTGTCGATGAAGACGATTCGCTCAGGTATGTGATTTCTGGTAGCAGCGATTTTCTGCTTATGAAAAATATTACCCAGTCGCTTGCAGGACGTGTAGCTGTAGAGAGATTATTACCACTTTCAATTGAAGAACTCGGTGACATTAAGGCAATTAGTACCGACGAACTTATGTTTTCAGGTTTTTTCCCTGGCGTATGGGGCGACAACAAATCACCATCAGATGTATATGGCAGCTACATAAATACATACATTGAACGAGATGTAAGGCAATTTGCCAACATAAAGGACAGAAGCACGTTTTTAAGATTCGTAACCGTTTGTGCATCAAGAGTTGGATGTGAATTCAATGCTAACGCCATATCGGGGGAAATAGGTGTATCGTACAAGACCATACAGGAATGGATGAGCATACTAGAGGCATCGTACACAGCGTTCCTTCTTTACCCTTATTTCAGAAACGTTGGTAAACGATTATCAAAAACTCCAAAAATATACTTCTACGATGTCGGACTTGTATGTTTCCTTCTTGGCATAGAAAGTCCAGAACAATTGAACCGGCATCCGCTGAGAGGAGCGTTGTTTGAAAATATGGTGATTTGCGAGCGTCTGAAAAGCAGATACAACAACGGCAAACGTAGCAACCTATATTTTTATCGCGACAAGTCACAGCACGAAGTTGACTTGGTCCAAGAATATGCAATGCAACTGAAAGCCTTTGAAATAAAATCGGCACAAAGCTACCATCCAGATTTTGCAAAGAACCTAGACTATTTCAAATTACTGTATGGAGATGATGTAATTAGTACAAGTGTTGTTTACAATGGTGATTTTGAGTTGCAAAACTCTTCTAATTCCATTATAAACTATCGCAATCTCAATAAGATAGAATAACATTAGACAAATTAGAGTTGCAACTTCTAATTTGCCCAACATGAAAAATGTGTGTAATAAGAAAAGGATTTGCAACATTCTTAATAGAATACCGCAAATCCTAATTCTAAATATCCGTTTTACTTCTATTCTGCAATTACCAAGAAGTAATTTTTCTTTCCCTTCTGCACAAGCAGGTATTTTCCGTTAATGAGATGGTCAGCATTGATGATTCCTGCCTCATCGGAATATTTTTCCTTGTTGATGCTCATGCCGTTACCCTTGATTGTGCGCTTCAGTTCACCCTTTGACGGGAAAATGTCGGTTTCGCCGGCAAGCAGGTCGAGGACATTGATTCCTTCTGTAAACTTTGCCTTTGCAACATTGTAGGTCGGAACGCCATCGAATACGGCAAGGAAAGTCTTTTCGTCAAGCTTGCGAAGAGCATCGCTTGTCGCGTTGCCGAAAAGTATCTGCGAAGCCTCAACTGCGGCTTCGTATTCGCTGCGCGAGTGAACCATAACGGTGATTTCCTCGGCAAGACGCTTCTGGAGGATTCGCATGTTTGGTGCTTCGTCGTGCTGTGCGATGAGCGCATCAATGGTATCCTTGTCCAAAGTTGTGAATATCTTGATGTAGCGCTTTGCATCATCGTCCGAAACATTGAGCCAGAACTGGTAGAACTTGTACGGACTGGTCTTTTCAGGATCGAGCCAAACATTGCCCGATTCGGTCTTGCCGAACTTCACGCCGTCCGACTTGGTAATAAGCGGACAAGTAAGCGCGTAAGCCTCGCCACCGCAGGTACGACGGATAAGTTCGGTACCGGTAGTGATGTTGCCCCACTGGTCGCTTCCGCCCATCTGCAACTTGCAGTTCTTGGTCTGGTACAGATGCAGGAAATCGTATCCTTGCAGGAGCTGGTAGGTGAATTCGGTGAACGACATTCCGTCGCGAGCCTCACCGTTGAGACGCTTCTTTACCGAGTCCTTTGCCATCATATAGTTGACGGTAATAAGCTTACCGACCTTGCGAGCGAACTCGAGGAAGGTAAAGTCCTTCATCCAGTCGTAGTTGTTGACGAGTTCGGCCTTGTTTGGAATATCGGATTCGAAGTCGAGGAACTTTGCGAGCTGGTTCTTGATGCACTGCTGGTTGTGACGTAAGGTTTCCTCGTCGAGCAGGTTGCGTTCGAGCGACTTTCCCGATGGGTCGCCAATCATACCTGTAGCGCCACCGATAAGGGCAATAGGCTTATGTCCGCAATTCTGCAAGTGCTTGAGCATCATTATGCCGCACAAGTGTCCGATATGTAGTGAGTCGGCTGTCGGGTCAATTCCAACGTATGCCGCAACGTGTTCTTTCTGTAGTGCTTCTTCGGTGCCAGGAATCATATCCTGCAACATTCCTCTCCATTTGAGTTCTTCTATGAAATTTTTCATCGTATTTTAAATTTTGGCGCAAAGTTAAGAGTATTCGTCAACATAGCCGAACTTTTCGCGTGATATTTTTTTACTCAGTGGTTTATATGAATTTTTTAAACAAATTTTCCTCGTCGTAGAAATCAATCTCGCCAAATTCTGCTTTTATGCATTCAATTTCAGCAAGATTGTGATTGCAAAATGCCTTATATGCATCCGATTGCGGATTCAGCGGGCGGTGATTTGCAGCCGCAGTTATTTTGCCAATTCTTGCAATCATCGCATTGGTTTGCTCGGAGAAAAATGTTTCGACAAAACGTTCCCAAATGTATTGCACTGCAGTTTCGGACGGGTGAACCATGTCGGCGGCATAGAAACGGTAGTCGCGAAGCTCGTCCATCATAATTTCGTAGGCAGGAAAATAGGCAGTCTGCGAAAAAAGGCTGTTGAGTTCGTTTATTGCAAGGTGCAAGGTCGATTTACTTATCTGGTTTTGATGTGCACCGTCGCGCCAATGCCGGATTGGGCTGACAGTGAAAACTATACGCAGTTTTGGATTCGCTTCTGCCAATGTTCTTATACATTCCGACCACGCATCAAATATTTCACTAACTTTCAAAAGTCTGCGGTTGAAACGTTTTTCCAGTTGCTTGTGGCAGTTGCATACTACCCTACCCGATTCTGCAAGTTCGTAAACATACGAGGTTCCAAATGTTACAAACATAACATCGGCTTTGCTGATTTCGTTTGAAAAAGTTTGTATTGCAGCATTTAGGTTCGCTATGCAAGTTTCCTTGTCGAGGTTTGAAAAACGGCTGTGGAAATCGAAGCAGTTCCATGTTCCTGCGGAGAAAAACACATCCTCATCGCCATATTTTTTGTTCCAAAGTGCATTTTTTATGCTTTCGCATATCGAAAGCGGGTTATAAAGTATGCCCGTTGGGTTTACCGATGTCGGAATTTTTGTTGCAGCGAGCTTGTTTCCAATGTTTTCGGCAAAGCACGAACCTACGAAAAGGCATCTGTCGTTGTGCGAAATACCGAATCCGAACCTTGGAATGTCTATTTTTGTACGGAAATCCATGCCAGATAGTTATTTTATTGTTTTTTGGTTATTTGAGAATCTAAGTCTTTTCTCATTTCGTTACTATTTTTATTGTAGCACTATTTTATGACGAGGCAATACTCCATAAAAAAGAACGCATCAGTTACAATGCGTTCCTTTTTATTGTCAAAAAGTCAATTTACTCTTCATCATCAGGTTCTATATCATCTACATTGTCAGGCAAATCGACACCAAATTTAATCGTAACCTTTGATTTGTTTGTACTCGATTCGTCAATATCCTCGAATATTATATTATCCAATGATACTCCCTGATTTACAAAGAACTTCCTTAGATTGTCGATTCGCATTTCATTCATCCTGCTGTACATATTTTCAATGTCGCTTCTTGAATATAGTTTCAATGCGGCTTCAGACGTATTTCTGGTACCAGCTTTTGTCCTTGCATATTCAACCAATTTAGGATCCTTATCCTTGATTGCCTTTATCATCTTAAAGTCTTCAATTCCAAGTTCTTCTCTTTCAATACTATACGTACTCATGTAATAATCCATCTTCAGCATGAACAAAGCGATTTGACTTACACTAGCATCTTTATTCAACGACTGAGTTACAGTCATCTTTATTTCAGGCTTAGCACTTATAATTTCCTTGAAATCTGAAGCCAGCCCATTAAGTTGCTGATAATTTTCAACAGTCAGGTCACGGTCAGAAAAGTCCATATACATGTCCCTGAAATTATTTTCTCCACTACCTTTCCTTATGGCATCAAATGGACTTGCAGCTACTTTTATTATGAAATTGCAGAATGTTCTCCATATTATTTTTCCTAACCTAAACGTAGGATCGTCGAGATTTCCTGTAATTGGAAGATCAATCGAAATCTTTTTGTTCCTATCGGAAAGCATATAAAGCCCTGCCTTCAATGGAATATTGCTGTACTCTGCCTTTACTCCCTTAAGCTTTTTATCAACACTCATGTTCAGGATGTTGAGTTCGTTGGAACTACTAAGGTAATTGTTTGAAACATTACTTATGCTCGTCAACGACATTATACCATCCTTGATAGGATATGCCGTGTAGTGAACACAATATGGAGACAAATCCTTCAGCTTAATGTTTTTCAACCATATCTTCAACCTCAAATTTGAATAGTCGTCAAGAGCCCCATTGTATTCTGCTCTCAATTCGCCCTTATCACCAACCATAGCATTTATCTTGGCTGAAAACTTCGAAACGAAATCGAAGTTGTCAACTTCTACAGCCACATTCTTTATTGGAAGAGTAAAATTCTCTATAAGCGACTTGTCGACATACAATATTTCTGAGTCGGAAATCTTCATCTTCTTAATTGTCAACTGCATCTCATTCGATTCAGTATCAGCACCATTGTCATCGTCAGCTTCTGTAGTTTCACTATCTTCAACAAACCAATAGTCGAAATTGGTATGTATCGTGTCGTAGATGACATAATCCGCCTTTAACCCAGTGACATCAATCTCATTAAACACATATATGTCCTTGCCCAGATCCATATTTTCGACATCAATCCTTATCTTGTCGGCAGTTATGACATCATTGGTACTAAGCCCCCTAATTATCGTATTGGAAATATCAAGAACGCCCTTAGTCTTCAAGTTCATTATATGTTCAGTAGAACCATTTATAATTATATTGGTATTGAGCTTTCCATCAAACGACGAAATATTGTAGTACTCTTTCAAGTACGGCAGTATAGGTGCCAAAGAGAAGTCCTTAAGGTCGACATTCAAATTATATGTTCCGTCTTCCATTCCATACTCGACAGCCAAACCAAGCTTACCTCCTTCAGCAAAATCAAGATTTACGCCGACATCAGTGTTTTCTCCACTGAAATATATATGAGGAATTGCAAGTTGCAAGTTGCCCATGTCGAATTCGCTGCCCAAAGCCTTGTCTATATAAATGATGTTGCCATTCTTTAGCGTTATATTATTAAGATTGATAACCCAATTGCTTTCTTCTCCCTCTCCTTCTTCCTCCTCTTCGTCAGATGTAAAAAAGTCAATAAGGCTGTCAAAATTGAACTTGTCGCCGTCCTGGATAATTGTCGCCTTTGGATTAACCAGAGTTAGTTCACTTAGTTTCAACTCGTTACCCATCAACTTAAATGGATTAATCCTAACAATCAACGTATCAAAAGTTACAAATTCATCTTGATCGTTGTCCTCCAACATGGTAAAGCCAACAACATCAATCTTGCCGACAAACAGGTTAGTTGATATTTTCTCAATCTTAACAGTTCTGCCAAACAATTCTTTGCAATGGCTGTTGATATAACTCTTGGCTATAGGTCCAGCAATAAAATTCAATATTATAAACAATATCAAAATTACGCCTAGTACTATACCCGAAATTTTTAAGGCCTTCTTTACACCTGGTTTCATTGTATTTTAGTTTTTATCTTTCCATTATCTTACCAATAGTATTGTCGTACAATTCCTTGGCATCCTTTATGAAGCCGAATGATTCGTCGTCGATCCTCAGTTCGCCCTTGGTAACATGGCCGAGCAGCGAGAACGGGAATTTTTCCTTCATCATAAAGTCAACAAATTCATCCTCCTGGTCTTCGTTCATCGAAACAACTACCCTACCCTGCGATTCGCCGAACAGGAAAGCATCGGTACGGAATTCGCTAGCTGTTGTGATGTCGAAACCAAGATTGTTAGGCATTGCAGATTCGAGAAGGGTGATGTACAGACCGCCATCAGAAACGTCGTGCATCGACTTTACTAATTTCTTTGCAGCAAGAATCTGCAACAGTTTAGAAAGTTTCACTTCAAAGTCAAGGTCAAACTTCGGTGCTGGCGACTTCTTAACCCTATGATATGAATATAGGTATTCGGAGCAATTGATGTCATCGGCACTTTCACCTATCAAATATATAACGTCGCCTTTCCTGTCGAAGCTCAGCGGAACATGGTTTGCCTTGTCGGACAAAATTCCGAGCATACCGATTACTGGAGTCGGGTCAACTGGTTCGGTCTTGCCAGCGATTGTGGTCTGGTTGTAGAACGATACGTTACCGCCCGTAACTGGAGTGTCGAAAGCACGGCAAGCTTCGCCCATACCTTTTATTGACATTACAAACTGCCAGTAAGCCTGTGGATTGTAAGGCGAACCGAAGTTCATGCAGTCGGTGATTGCCACTGGCTTTGCACCTGTGCAGGCAATGTTGCGGGCAGCTTCGGCAACTGCTATTGCGGTACCTTTTTCGGGGTCAGCCTTCACGTAACGACTGTTGCAATCGGTTGTGAGTGCAAGAGCTGTGTTGGTGCCCTTTACGTTTACCATACCAGCATCCGACGGCTTGTTGGTGGTCATGTTCACAGTGCGAACCATCGAGTCGTACTGTTCGTAAACCCAGCGCTTCGAAGCGATGTTCGGATGTCCTGTAAGGAAGGTTGCAACATCGTGCAAGTCAACATCTTCCTCTGGAATTGAATTAATGTCGAAGTGCTTGTAGTCCTTCATGAATTCCGGCTCAACATATTCGCGTTCGTAAACTGGAGCGCCACCGCCAAGAACAAGACTTTCGGCTGGAACTTCAGCAACAACTTCGCCCTTGTACGAGAAGATAAGCTTGTCCTCGTCGATAACTTCGCCGATACGTGCGCAGTTGAGGTCCCACTTTGCAAATATTTCTTCAACAATATGTTCCTTGCCTTTCTTTATGCAGACAAGCATACGTTCCTGCGATTCCGAAAGTAGGATTTCCCATGCTTCCATGTTGTTCTGGCGCAGAGGAACAAGCGAAAGGTCGATGTTCATACCGCTTTCACCCTTTGCCGACATTTCGGAGGTCGAGCAGATAATACCAGCGGCACCCATGTCCTGCATACCTACTATTACATCGGTCTTAGCAAGTTCCAACGAAGCTTCGAGCAAAAGCTTTTCCTGGAACGGGTCGCCAACCTGGATTGATGGAATGTCGTCGGCAGAATCTTCGGTGAGGTCGGCAGATGCGAATGTAGCACCATGGATACCGTCCTTGCCAGTTGAAGAACCAACGATGTATATTGGATTGCCCTTGCCCTTTGCAACAGCCGAAATCATGTCGTTCTTGTCCATGATACCTACCGACATTGCGTTTACAAGCGGGTTGGTGTTGTACGATTCGTCGAAATTGACTTCACCGCCAAGAACCGGAACGCCGAAAGCGTTACCATAGTCGCCGATTCCCTTAACTACACGGCGGAGCAACCATTTTGTATGTTCGTTCTCGATGTTACCGAAACGCAGCGAGTTGAGCTGTGCAACTGGACGGGCACCCATTGTGAAGATGTCGCGGTTGATACCGCCAACGCCTGTTGCAGCACCCTGATAAGGTTCTACTGCCGACGGGTGGTTGTGCGATTCAATCTTGAAAGCACAAGCAAGTCCGTTGCCTATATCAACCAGACCTGCGTTTTCTTCACCAGCACCAGTAAGCAAGCAACCGCCCTTGCGTGGCAAAGTCTTAATCCAGCGGATAGAGTTCTTATACGAGGCATGTTCACTCCACATTACGGAGTAGATGCTCAGTTCAGTGTAGTTCGGTGTCCTGCCGAGCAATTGTTTTATCTTTTCAAATTCTTCTTCGTTGAGACCTAAAGTTTTAGCATCCGAAAATTCAATGTTTTCCTTCGACATAATATATAATTTTATTGTTAGCAAATAAGCCACAAAGTTAAGATATATTTTCTCGGTTTTTAGTTTGGAATGCGATTTTTTTTGAACAAAATTCACGGCTCTTTCATTTAGCCGCCCAATGAGGCGGTTCTGGGGCTAAAGCCGTTGCTAGGTTTCAAGTTTCTATGCCTGACGGCGTTTCTATGTTTCAAGTTTCAATGGCTTCGCCGTTTCTGTGCCTGCGGCGTTTCTCGTTTCAGGTTTCTATGTTTCTGGGGTGTTGAATCGCGCCATGGCACGATTGTACAATGTAGCGGCGCAATGCTTTGCGCTCGTTGGATGGTTCTATGCCTGCGGCGTTTCAATGTTTCTGGTTTAAAGTTTCTGGTTTAAGGTTCAATGTTTCAAGGGTGTTCTTGCAGCCTAACGGCCTTGCTGACTGCCAGACAGAACTTCAGTTCGACAGTTAGACTTTTAGCCTTCTCTTCTTTTTGCCTTTTAGCCCAATAAAATAAATCCTTTTGCATCTTGTCGTCCAAATTTTCAAATCTTCAAATTCTCAAATCTTTAATTCAATCTTAAATCCTACTTCGTAAATCGTAAATTTTCCTTACCTTTGTTTCCCTAAAAAAAATTAATTATGCGTACAATAAAATCATTGTTATTATTGATGCTGGTAACGTTACCAATATTGGCATCGGCTCAGAGAGCGAGAATTTCTTTCAGTTTTGTAATGGAACAAAGCGGTTCTCAGCTTTCAACAGACAGCATTTTTGTAGAAAACTTGTCGGCAAATTGCGACACAATGCTATATGCTCCTACGGCTTCGCTGAGTGTAACAATACTCACTGGCATTGACGACATAAAAGAGTCGGGACATCAGTTCGGCATAGAATCATGGAATTACGATTCGTCGGACAAGGCCGTGTCGATAATGGCATTCACTACAACCGAAAAGGTAAAGCTTTCTGTATTCGACATTTCTGGCCGCCAATGCTGCAACGGCGATTTTTCCGTTGGTTACGGACAAAATGTTTTCAAGGTTTATGGCTGCCCGCGCAACGCAGTGGTAACTTTGTCAAACGGAACGCAGGAAACTTCGGTATCGGTTGTAAACCCCGAAGATGTTTCTTCGCAATGCAGAATACAATACGCAGGTAGCAGTGCAAATGTTTACACAAAGTCATTGCTGTCATCCGACAAATTTGTTTTCCATTCGGGCGACCAGTTGAGGTTTACAATGTATTCTACCACTTGCAACGAGGTCATTACGCGTGAAATCATTGACAATCCAACACAAAACAGCCAATATACCTTCGATTTCACAAATGTTGAAAATATCCGCCCCGACCTCATCGTTGCCTACGACAGCGTCTGCAATATGGACTCCATCCGTTGGACTTGGCAGCCCGTAGATGGCGCAGATGGATATAGATACAATACGGTTAATGACTACGAAACTTCAATCGATTTAGGAACAATCTGTTCAGCGAAATACGAACAACCATTGGATTCAAGCAGCACATATAGAATATACGTATGGGCATACAACAGCTGCGGAGTGTCGGACGTGAACAGACTTTATGCATCAACCCCGGCACGCGAACTTACCGACGAGGAGTACGCCATTGCAACTACGGAAGACGAAACCCTTCGCATCCTAAACATATTTGAACAGCCTGATTCTGTCATACTTCGCACACAGTCAATAAACGTGGACATAACTGACACAATATGGAATTACCTTGCAGGAAGGATGTATGAGGCGGCAAGGAGAACCGGAGTGGGCATTGCGGCTCCACAAGTTGGCATAAACCGCAAAGTGGTATGCCTGCAGCGTTGGGACAAATCGGAAGGAACCGGCGTTTTTGCAAGCCATCCGTGGGAATTCTATTTCAATCCGCAAATTGTTGAATATTCCGATTCGGTTGTACGTCGCAACGACGGATGCCTTTCTGTTCCCGATGGTGGCGATTATCCTACAATCGGCGGCTACTCTTATCGCGCGACATGGGTAAGAGTTACATACTACGACACCGACGGAGTTTTCCACGAGGAAAAAATCAACCATCAATACACTGCACATATTTTCCAGCACGAGATTGACCATCTGAACGCTGTAATGTTTTTCGACCGTCAGGTTGAGGAAAATGCATTCAAATTTACCATAATTGAGGGCGATTCGTACGAAGGTCTGCCCGAAATCCGCTAAGAATGAGCCTTCGCCGTGAAATATTGACCTTGGTTTTTGCGTTGCTGTTCGTGCTTTCGTTGCATGGGCAGAACGATGGCTTTGTGCAATATCATTATCCAAACGGCGCAGTTTCGAGCGAAGGCACTTTGCGCAACGGCAAGCCCGACGGATTCTGGAAAAGCTACTACGAGGACGGAACATTGAAGTCGGAAGGCAAACGCACAATGTTTGAACTCGACAGCGTATGGAATTTCTACACCGAAGATGGAAACCTCGAAAAGTCCATCACCTACCGCGACGGGAAGAAAAATGGTTTTTCGTATGGATATAAATTTTATTACAATGCCGATTCTGCGAAAGTTTACTATTTGGAATCCAAGGAGTTGTTCTTGAACGGCACACGCGAAGGAAATTCGTTTTTCTACAACAAGGACGGCTATCTGCAATATGTTTACAAGTACGTCAGCGACAAGCGCGATGGAGAGGGCTACGAATTTGACCGCGACAGCACAATAATTTCAATAATAACCTATCGTCGTGGCTATCTTGTTCAAACGCAAAAGATAAACCGCACCGACGACAACGGTCAGAAACAAGGTCGCTGGGTGGAATTCTATCCTTCGGGGGCAAAAAAGACCGAAACGCAATATTTCAACGGCAAAGTTAATGGCATTCAGCGCAACTTCGACCAGTCGGGAAGGCTTGTTGACGAGCAGCGCTATGTTGACGGCAAACCTTTTACTGTGGAAAACGACACCACATTGGCAGAAACAGAAATGGCCGAATACAAGAAAACCTTCTACGACAACGGAAAGCTAAAGACGGAAGGCGCATTTCTACACAATTTACCAATCGGAATACACAAGGAATACGACGAAAACGGCAAGCTGACAAAGTCGCTGGAATACTCGTCGGAAAGTGTGCTTGTAGGTGAAGGCATGTTCGACGAGAACGGCAAACGCACCGGCAAATGGCGTTTGTACGATGGCTACTGGGACTATTTTTATGCCGAAGGTTCCTACCGCAAAGGCAAAATGACTGGCGAATGGTCGTATTTCTATTCAAGCGGAAATCCCGAAATGCAAGGCGAATACGACAACGACAAGCCAGTTGGCGAATGGACCTGGCTATATCCGAATGGAGTCAAGCGGCGTATGGAAAACTACTACGACGGGCTTCTTGACGGTGCATACGAGGAATACGATTCTGTTGGCAACATACTGGTAAAAGGTTCGTACGCAGAAGGTTTGAAAACTGGCGAATGGGAATCGCATATTGGCGATGTCGTACAATACGGCTCGTATTCTGCCGACGAAAAGACTGGTGAATGGAAATCATACTACATTGACAGCAACAAGTTGAGCTATTCCGGCTCTTTCCGTGACGGTGATGCTATCGGGCTTCACAAATGGCTTTACCCCAACGGACAGATTGAAACCGTTGGCGAATATCGCGGCGGACTGAAGCACAAGGTATGGTACAAGTACAATCCCGACGGAACTGTCTATATGACACACACATACCGTTTCGGAAACCTTATCAAAATTGATAACGTAAAAGTGCAGAAATCAGGAAGGAAGAAGTAGTATTTATCAATTTTTATCAAACGACAATTAATTTATTATTATCTTCGCGAACAAACAAACGGCATATTATATCATGAGAAACGCACTTATAATCATCACAATATGTATAGTCTGCACAATTCTGCAATCGTGCGGGCAAAAAAAAGTTTCTTCCGACTCCGGATCCCAAGCCACAAGCGGCACTGGCACTAATACAGAAGTTTCAACTGGCAAAGGCAAGCCTTTCGCACACGGGGAAGCTGGAAAGATTTTGGTTGTTATGAGCGACAACGACTGGAAATCTGTAGCAGGCGACAGCGTGAGGGCGGTATTCTACGAAGAATGTCCAAACATGCCTTACGACCAGTCGTATATGGATCTGGTTCATATCCCTTACGAAAAGTTCGTTGACAAAAATATGCTCAATCGAAACATTCTATTTTTTGAACGTATTGCAGCACAAAAACAAGGCGAGCTAAAAATAGAAAAAAACCGATACGCTATCGACCAGACATTTGTAAGGATAACAGCTGCAAACCAAAAGGATTTTGTAAAAGCATTGTGCGACAAGCGCAAATACATAATTAACTACTTCATATCTGCAGATCGCGAAAGGTACATAAATTCATACCAGTATTACAGAAACGGCACTGGAGAAAATAAAATTGCACAGCACTTCAATATAAGCATTATGCTGCCGTCGAAATTCCATGTTGATGAAATTCTTAATAATTTCTCATGGATTTCATACGAAAACTCGAAAACAATGTATGGAATCTTCGTATATGATTATCCGCTTACCGATACTACAACTCTTTCGGTTGACCAGATTGTAGCACGACGAAACGAAGTTCTAGAGAAATGCGTTCCCGGCGGACCAGAAGGTTCCTACATGACTACCGAAACAAAATACGACTATCCTAGTATAGACACTTTAACACACAGAGGCACAAACACAGCCGTAGTACACGGAATGTGGAAAATGCATGGCGATTTCATGGGAGGACCTTTTGTGAGCTATACCAAAATCGATGAAGCCCGCCAGCGTGTAGTCTGTGTCGAAGGTTTTGTTTTTGAACCGAACTCACCTGTACGTGAAAAAATCAGGGAAGTCGAAAGTATAATTAGCACATATTCTATTAATCCATTATAAAAAGACTATGAATCAAACACTTGTTGCAGAAAATGTCGTCAAAAGATATTCCAGGCACCTCGCGCTCGACCAAGTGTCGATATCAGTTCCCGAAGGCAGCATATTCGGTCTGCTCGGACCCAACGGTGCTGGCAAGACGACTTTAATACGAATTATAAACCAGATAACAGCTCCTGACGAGGGATTCGTTTACATCAATGGAGAAAAACTTGCAGGAAAACATATAGCTCAAATAGGATACCTCCCCGAGGAACGCGGATTGTACAAGAAAATGGCAGTCGGCGAACAGGCTCTATACCTATGCCAGCTGAAGGGAATGAAGAAATCAGAAGCTTTTCGCGAATTGAAAAAATGGTTTGAGAAATTTGAAATTGAAAACTGGTGGGACAAGAAAGTAGAAGAGCTATCGAAAGGCATGCAGCAGAAAGTACAGTTCATAACCACTATACTGCACAAGCCCAAGCTATTGATATTCGACGAGCCGTTCAGCGGATTCGACCCGATAAACGCAAACCTTCTGAAACAGGAAATACTCGAACTTAAGAAAAATGGGTCTACAATAATATTCTCCACCCACAACATGGCGTCGGTTGAAGAAATATGCGACTATATAGCACTGATAAACAAGTCGAAAAAAATCCTCGAAGGCGAAGTAAACACAATACGCCGCGAATATGCCCCCGACATTTACGAGGTACAGTATTCGGGATACTTCAACAAGATGATAGCAACGCTGACTTCCGACTACAAGATTATCGACGTGAAGGAATTCGAAGGTGGAAGCAAGATGAGTATCGAATTGCTGAACAAGCAGATGACAAACAACGACATCATCTCACGCTTGACAAACTTTGGCAACATAGAATCGTTCCAGAAGGCTCTGCCAAGCATGAACGACATTTTCATCAGAGTGGTAAGCAACACAAATTTAGAACAAACACAAGTACAAAACTAAAGATATGAGCAAGATAGGACTTATAATAGGCAGGGAATACAAAACCCGTGTTCGCAAGAAATCATTCATAGTAATGACTATACTCGGCCCGATTCTGTTCGCAGCCCTAATGATTTCCCCAGCAATATTGATGCGCCTCGAGGACGACGACTATAAAAAAATTGCAGTAATCGACGAAACTAGGGAATTCGACGGAAGTTCCTTAAGGGATACGAAAAGCATAGGTTTCGATTTCGTGTCGGAGAAATATTGGGATGGAACCCAATACGATCTCGCCAAAGCCAAAAAAGACATGAAAGACAACGACTACTATGCCCTGCTGTACATTCCCGCAAGCACTACTATTTCGGCCAACAGGGGCGCTGTGCAACTATATTCGTACCAGCAACCGAATATGGGTCTTAAGATGCATATTTCCAACGGAGTAGAAAAGAAAATCGAGGAAATTAAGCTAAGCATAAAGGCCGATTCTCTGAAAATAGACAAACAGGAAATTGATAACATTCTGATGGTTGCCCACACATCTATAGATGTGAAAACGACAACAATACAGGACGATGGCTCCGAAAAAGAATCATCCACAACTGTTGCCATGATTATCGGCTACATCTGCGGATTCCTGATATACATGTTCATATTCATGTATGGTTCCATGGTCATGAATGGCGTAATCGAAGAAAAATCGAACAGGATTGTCGAAGTTATAGTTTCTTCGGTAAAACCATTCCAGTTGATGCTTGGAAAAATTATTGGTGTAGCCCTTGTCGGAATTACCCAGTTTGTACTGTGGGTGATGATGACATTTGGAATTGTAACAGCTGTTTATTCGATAATAGGAAAAGACTACGCTACAGCAAACTTAACTCCGCAGAATGAAATTACCGGGTCATCGCTTACAGAAGTTAATGATGTCAATACCGACGACATGGCAAAGCTCAACGAAATCAAGACATCGTTGAATTCTATTAATTATGCGGTGCTGCTGTCAATGTTCCTGTTCTATTTCATTGGCGGCTATCTGCTGTATGCTGCAATGTTTGCAATAGCAGGTTCGGCAGTAGACAACGAAACCGACACGCAACAGTTTACGCTGCCAATAACGGTACCACTCATCTTGGGCATTTTTGTAATGCTCACCACCATCAACAATCCAAACGGCAACCTCGCCTACTGGTTCTCTATAATTCCGTTTACATCGCCAATAGTGATGATGGTAAGAATTCCATTTTTCGGCGATGTGCTGCCTATCTCCGACATACTTATCTCAATGTCTCTTCTTATCGTAACATTCATAGCGATGACATGGCTTGCAGCAAAGATATATCGCGTAGGCATACTTATGTACGGCAAGAAAACCAACTACAAGGAATTGTGGAAATGGTTGAGATATAGAAATTAAGACATAATAATAAAGAAAAGTTGCTTCATTTTTTTAAGAATATGAAATACAAGAAGTATTTTCTAATAGGCATGCTGCCAATATTCATGCTATTTTCGTGCAATGATAAAAAAGCAGAAAACGCTGAATACAAGAAATCCGAAGACATTGAGAACAATAGTAAAAATGCCCCAAAAGCAGAAAACGCTCAAGACAAGGGATCTGAAGACATTACGGACAATAGTATAAACGACCCAAATGACAAAAATGCAGAAAACATTGAATACAAAAATATTAAAACAGCCAAGATTGAAGATGTTCTAAAGGAAGCCGAAAAAGGCAATGTAGAAGCTCAAATTGAAGCTGGTATGCGCTACTACAGTGGCACCAACGAAGTCGCCAAGGACTTTGCCGAAGCTGCACACTGGTTCCGCATGGCAGCCGAACAAGGAAATGCCGAAGGGCAATACCGCTTAGGTAGAATGTACTATTATGGATGGGGAGAAAAGAAAAACGCAGAAATAGCCGTGCGTTTGTGGAGACAAGCAGCCAATCAAGGACATCCATACGCACAAAAAGCATTAGGCTATACATTTGAAAAAGGAGAAGGAATAGAGCAAAATCAAGATTCAGCGAAATACTTGTACGACAAATCATATCCAGAGATATGCAAAATAGCAAAAAGCGGAGATGCAGAAGGTGAATTTCATTTGGGTGATTGCTATTATTATGGCAAAGGGGTAACGCTATCATACACAGAAGCCGTGCGTTGGTATCGCAAGGCTGCAGAACAAGGGGAGAATATGGCACAAAACAACTTGGGGATCTGCTACTATAATGGCGATGGTGTTGAGCAATCATACACGGAAGCCGTGCGTTGGTATCGCAAGGCTGCAGAACAAGGGGAGAATATGGCACAAAACAACTTGGGGATCTGCTACTATAATGGCGGTGGTGTTGAGCAATCATACACGGAGGCAGTGCGCTGGTTTCGAAAAGCCGCTGAACAAGGAATTGCTGGGGCACAATTTAACTTGGGATTATGCTACGTCAACGGCGAAGGAGTTGAGCAATCATACACAGAGGCAGTGCGCTGGTATCGAAAAGCTGCAGAACAAGGTTATGCTGGTGCCCAAACCAACTTGGGTGCTTGTTATGCCACTGGTACTGGAGTAGAAAGATCATATTCCGAAGCAAAAAAATGGTGGAAAAAAGCCGCAGATCAAGGGAACGAAGAGGCAATAAAAAATCTAAAAAAACACGGATGGCAATAATTTGTTTCTGCTAAAATCTAAGACCCATTGTGTAGGATATAAGAACACAAAAACGACCGCTGGAGAAGAATTGGTAGCCGCACCGCCCCAGCTTTAATGGACTGTTAGCCCTAAAAAATTTTTGCACAATCTAATTGATATTATTACTTTTGTATTTCTATTTTGGTTGTGCGCGGTTGATGCAGGTCGCCGCCAAATACCAAATAACAAAGTACAGTACCTGCAACATAAATGATTTGCCAATGTAGCATAAGTGCAATTTGATACACACATTTTAAAATAGAAAAAAGCCAAGTAGCTTGATTCTGGGATTTTTGGAACTTGGACACTTTCAAAATGACATTTTCAGATTAAGGCAACGAAGCTCCCGCCTTTGGGCGTGGACATAAGTCGTTGTAGTTGAAAATGTCAAGGTTGTCCAAGGCCTCAAAAGTTCCAATGAAAGCGAAAATGTACCACGCTTTTTTTTGTGGGTATTTGAAATTAAAGGTACAAGCGGTTTAGTACAAAAAAACTAGAAGAGAAAAAGAAAAGAAAAAGATTTTAACAACAAAAAACCGACGTGCCGATGGGATATAACGGTGCAAAATTTATAATGAAAAAACATATAAAATCAATATTAGTTCTACTTATTATAGTATTTATGTTTTGTGGGCAGGTTTGTTTGTCACAAAACACAACGAAGCACGTTTTGAAGACGCAGCAAGATATTGTCTTGTTTTTTGAAAAACATGAAGAGATATACAATGTATATCATGATTTTTACAAAAACAAACAGTTTGATATGGCGATTAAAACGCTAAAAGAA
>Ga0310786_10004350_pt1 | contig 19781 bp, 26 predicted proteins | sample AusTroGonzalo_MG_FD_203881 | JGI IMG/M metagenome (GOLD analysis project Ga0310786, IMG submission 203881) | Bovine rumen microbial communities from tropical cattle in Woodstock, Queensland, Australia - Gonzalo_03 (v2) (version 2) | ecosystem: Host-associated > Mammals > Digestive system >... | reverse complement strand
AATAATGTTTCCTTCATGGACTGCTTTATATAATAAGTTGCAGTTGTTTAAAATAATTTCTCCTACACTCACATTGTCATCAACAGTTATATTATAATATGCAAGATTGTTATAATTTGTTGAATCAATAAAATCAGACTGTTTCATAAAACAATTACTATTTATATATAGATACTCAACTGTTCCTTTTAATCCTGAGAATAAATTTGCAGCGATAATTTTCTTATTTCCAAATATTCTTAATATATACCATCCAGGATAATATGTGTGTTCTGGACCTCTTGGTCTTCCATTTATATAGGGAATTGATTCATCATCAATAACATTATTTACAGTTTCATGAAATCCATCACCATAATCATATAAAATATAGTTATCTGAATCATAATCATCATTTGTTCCAGAATTTAATCCACTTATACCATATTGATTTCCATACAGCAAAAAATCAAAAACATGCACAGAGCACTCTTCTTCAACATAAATCTTAGCATAAATAATATAAGGATTAATACTGTTCATAATTTATTAAGCAAATGTGATTGATGGATTTAAACCTGTTATTCTATACTCATTAGATGCTATTAGTGTTAAATTACTAACACTTGAAACTGTTCCACTACTAACATAAACTGCATCATATACATTACATGATGAACCTGATGATGAACCACTTGTATTGTTATTTAGTCTAATTGAGCCAGATCCAAAAACTGTAATTGTTGTTGAACTTCCTTGAAATGTTGCAAAAAATTCTGAATCCTCACTAATAGTCCAGTTTGTATTGTTAGTGAATGCACTTCCATTTCTTGTTAAAGATAATAAAGATGCATTAGAGTTTGCTGTTGCTGAAACAGAGTATGTTTGACCTACAACTGCAGTTTGAGCATTTAAAACTTGACTACTAGAAGTATTTGTTAATACTAATGTTCCTGCATCACTTGATTGTTCAAGAGAATTATCACTTCTTTTAATGTATGTGTAGTGTGAAGTAAGCATTTTATTAGGAATAGGAATCAAAGAGCAAAGCAATGCTGTACCTTGCACCTCTATATTTAATTCATAGAAAGTATATGTTTGAATATTTGCAGGTGTTGCGGCTGAATATATTTTTGTATAGCCAGATGGTGCATTAATTGTAAGTGTTGGAATTGTACTTCCTGCATAGAATCTAACAAAATAAATATTTGCAATTTCTGAAGAAGGTGTATCAATTGTCAATGTTACACTACTTAATGATGTACTTGTACATTCAAGAATTTGACCTGCTGATAATGTTGCAGTAACAGTTGCATTTGAATTAACAGTTTTATTTGCAAAAGGAATATTTAAATCACTTCTAAGACCTGATTTACTTCTTTTATATAACCAACCATTACCATCATTAACAAACACATCAGACCAACCTGATAAATCTGTTACACTTGTTGTTCTTAACCATGTTCCTGTAATGTAACCACTTTGGTCTAATGTTACAACACTAGCATCAGATGAATTTTTAACAGAAATAGTTCCTTTAACACCTGTTGCACTTGTAATAGTTCCACCACTTAAACCATCAACTGATGTAATAGCAGATGGTAAATCACTTGTTAATGCAATTGTGCTATTTTGAATGAGTGTAGGAAGTTCTGCAGAAAAACCATTTTTTCCTAACATTTCAGGAACAATATCATATGAAGTATTATTTGGTAATTTAATTTTCTTTATTCTATTACTAGGTAAAGCCATTTAAAACCTCCTTATAACACTAATGTCTCTTCTTCTACTTGTCTATTTGCTAAAAAAGGTAACTCTTTCACTTTATGAACACCATCACCAATTTTAACTTTAGGAGAATTATCTTCATAAGTATAAACTAAAATAGTAAAAGTATCTGGAATATAATTCACTGCTTTATTCCAGTTTTCTTCTGAGTCTACTTTAACTACTGCGTTAGACTTAATCATTAAATAATCTCCTATCTTTTCAAAGAGAATTTACACAGTCATCATTTCAGACTGTTTAATCATTTAATTTAGCACAGTTTATATAAATATAAAAAAAATAACAGACATTGTATGCGTCTGTTATTAAATTCTCTCAAGCGACTATCATCTTAAAGGTTTAACAGCTGGTCTTACCTTTCTAGGCCACTCAGAGTAATGGTCCGGTGATGTTGTTCTTTGTGCACTTCCAACATCTTTAACTAACTTCTGAAATAGTCTCTTCTGATATAAGATGCTAACAGGCTCATGAGTATACAATCAGTAGCAATCTTACTAACTATAGTATACAACTACTTTTTATATGTGTCAAGAAAAAAAAATTAAAAAAATAAAAAAGAGTGAACAAGTATTAAACTTAATCACTCAAAGTTTTAATTAGTATAAGATATTTGCTCCACACTTCCTCTTAGCTCGTCTCTAGTTTGCAATTTCACCGTCTTTAGAGGTTCATTTGGCACTCATTTGCAATTGAGTGTTGTTCCAGGTTCTTCTCTTATACTCTTGCCTCTTTCATATGTCTATACTTTATGCATCTCATATTAGCTATACCCAACAATACTTATGAGGTAGGTTTAATAAGTTTGTCCTTCTTAGAGCACCCGCATATGTCACAGGTTTTTGCTCACAGGTTTTAACGAGTTTTCCTTCTCATTATTTATTATACAACTTAATTATAGATTCTTTTGAAATTTTTCAAATGCTGATGTACATGTTGGTTGCATTTTACGACACCAAGTGCATGGTGTATCACCAATCTGAGGTTTTGACCAATCTGGTTTATTTGGACATTTATCACAATCTAATTCTGGTACTGTTTCTTTAGTTGTGTAAATTATATTTGGATAATTTGAAGTCCAAGGAGTTTGTGTGCCTGGCTCAATACCTGATTGTGTATTAGGATATGTTGGCCAAGTTGAATAAGATTCTCTATAATCACTATGTTTAATTTCTTCTTCACATTCTGGACACTTAACAACTCTTACTTTTGCATCATAAGTAATACTTTTCTTATCTACTACTTCTGTAAGGTCTTCTTTTTCATACTCAAACTCACAGCCACAGATTGGACAAACTGTCCTAAATACCTTTTTACCATGTTTAATTACTTTAATTGCCATTTTTGTATCTCCTTTTCATCTATATGAAATAAATTTTCATAACCTTTGTTAAATAATTTATATATTTTACCATCTTCATGTAGTTGATATGTATCATGTTCATCTATAAACAGTACATCAATCTCAGAATTATGAGATGCATAGTAGTCTTTCCAATATTGTATATCTTCTTGCTCATATAACAATTTAGGTACAGTTACACTACATCTTTCATATCTTACTTCATTACGCTTTAAGACAGTCATTGCTTGAGTAGTCATTGATTCAAGAAGTGTGTTTACTTCATCTTGTTTTAATTCCATATATCTTCTTCAATGCTTCTTTAGAATATTCAATATTGAATGCAGTAACACTTGCTCTTCTAATGCATTCTTGTATTTTATTAAATTTATGGTGTCTATAATAAAAACCTCTATGTTTAAATCTATATTTATTTTTCATCATAAACATTCTTTACATCAAATCCAAAGAAATCTTTAATATGCTTAATTTGTCTTTTAGTAAATCTTTTACCTGTTACAGCATAACGCCAATCACCAATAATAATATAAGCAGTTGTTTTCTTTGGTGTAGGAAAGACACTATAACCTGTAATTGTTTGCAACTCTTTAGACATAACATACTTATTATACTTATTATTCTTATAACTTTTATTCTTCTTCATAATCACTGCACACACTAGAAAAATCACTTACAGTACAAATACCTTCAAAGTATTGCTTTCTAGCACAGTCCTTTCTACAATCAGCACAGCAGTAACACATATCATACATATTACAGTCAGATTCTAAATAGTATGATTCACTACTTGATTTACCTTGCAATTCTTTAACTTTTTCTTCTGTTAATATGTCAATATCTAAAACATCTTGCTTTAAAACATCATAGTCATATAGACCATTATTTGCAACAGCATTAATTCTATATTCAGTTGAACTTATATCATAATAATCTGTTGCTATTAATGATGCACCACTTTTAAGAGTAACTAAATAATATTCTTTCACTATCTAATGTCCTTAAAATATTTCTTTAATAATTTATATTCTCTTTGAGATAGTTGACCTAATGTAAGAAGTAATTGAGCAGAAAGATTAATACTCATCTTGTTGCTAATAATTTTCACAACTTGCATTAATTCATTATATCTATCTAAATCTTTATAGATGGCTTTTATTTCTCTAGAATAACAATGATTGATACTACCATAATCTTCTTCATAGTCAGTGTACTCTAGTTCACCATCATAGTTTTCATCAACATCTGTTTTCATACCATAAAGATGAATATTCTTAATAGTTCTAAGTGCTTGTTTACCTGTTAATCTTTGTTTACTCATGAAAAAGTTCCTCTACAGAATATTTCTTATCTTTATAAACAATATATTTAACATCATTAGTGAGATATAATGTATCAAATTTAAAAGATGTATCAAAAACTATGTTATGTAAACTATTTGCACATTCATCACAGATATGTTTAGGAACACCTGTTAAAGGTGTATGTATAGGTTTCTTACAAATCTCGCAGAAAGACACATTACAAAGTGTTTCTTTATTGTCTAATATTGTGCCTGTATTGCTTTCAATGTCTTCATAAAATGCTTTGCCTTCAGGTGTATCAATATCAACAACAACCTTTCTATCAACAGGATCCACATATTTCTTACTCATTATTTAACTCCTAGATGCAACATCATATTATAGTAACCATAAGGAAACTCATCTCTAAAATATCTACCATCTTGTTTATGAGGTGTAAAATGAGCAATAGTCTTCTTTAGAATTTTTAGTTGAGCAATCATTTCTCTATTATCTGAAACAGTACCATACAATGGCAATGATTTTTTCTTGCTCTTTTTAATAACAGAAATTCTTCTATTCAATTCTTTAATTGCTAGTGCAGTAAGTTTAAGTGCTAAGTCTTTTCTCTCTTCTAAAGCACTGTTCTCACTAAAATCAAGATGAATACTTCTCATTAGTTCATAAATAAATTGAAGTTTCATTTCTAAAGAATCTCTATAACTCATCATAAATACAATACCTCTATTTATTATTTATTATACAACTTTAAATATGTTTTATATGCTTTAATATTATTAACTAATTCACGCACTGCGTCTTTTTCAGTGTCACCAACACCAATTATAGTTGGATATGTGTTTGATATTGCAACATATTCATCAAACTTTTTTTCAATCTTATAATCTAACTTCATTTTCTTACAATATTTTCTAAACTAGTTCCTCATATATATTATACATCTATATAATAAAATATCAATAAAAAAAGACCATTTTTGCATGGCCTTTTTAACTTTTTAGTATTTCTCTACTATTAGGATACTGTGATATTAATTGTCTTATCAGTCTTAGTGAGTGAGACATCTCCACTAGCAGTACCAGTTGAACTAATTGTTGCTTCAGTTCCTGTAAATGTAGAACTAGAGACACCTGCTTTATCATAACTGACTGCTGTAACAAGAGCTTCTGTCGCTTTTGTGCCTGTGAATGATGCACTGTCAACTGATGCTTTATCATAACTTACAGCAGTAACTAATGCATTTGTCTTCTTTGTACCTGTAAATGTAGGTTGTGTAGAAGATGCTGAAGCAATTCCTGTTGCAACCGATTTTGTTTCAAATGTAGGAAGTGTAACACTTGTAGGAGTATTTGTAGTAAATGTGTCAGCACCATGACTTGCTGGTGTAAATGATAAAGCACCTTCTGTAAATGAGCCCTGACTAAATCCAATTGTTAATACCTCATCTGTAACTGTTGTTGTTAATGTAGGAGCAACAAATGTATCAGCAGCCTTAGAACAAGAACCACCACTAAATGTACCACTAGAGAATGAGGCAGCAGTTCCTGCAGTGACTTCACCATCAGTCTTCTTAACTTCAACATTTGAATTACTTGTTGTAACTGTGATTGTTGGTGTACTCACTGTACCTGCAGGTGTGTAGTCTTCTTTAGTAAGGCCTGCGGCTGTGCTTGTTTGTGTGAGAGATACACTCACACTTCCAGCAGGTGTATAATCAGATTTTGTAAGTGATGCTGAAGTTGTTGTTTGAGATAAAGAAACAGAAACACTTCCAGCAGGTGTGTATGTAGCACTAACAGAAGCACTGCCATTACTAAATGTTGCACTATCTGCAGTTGATAGAGATGTGCTTCCTGTAGCAGTATCTTTAAATGCTAAATCACCTAAATCATCAATAGAGATGTCTGTATCACCAAGTTCTTCCCAGTAATAGATATAACTACCAGATTCACCTGAAGTATCAGCAATAGTAATATATTCTTCATATACTTTTCTACCTGTCTCTTCAATAGTTTTCTTATAGACTAATTGAATGAAAGGTGCAGTTGCTTCACTTGCTTCTAAAGTACCAGTATATTCATGATAGTTATAAGTAACAGTGACACCAAGAGGAATCTTTTCAACAACAGGGACAGAAGTACCGTCCCAGGCAATAGTAAACTTAATACCAGCAGATGCTAGTTGCTCAATCCAATCTCTTGCTTCACTATCTTTGACATAGTAAACTTTATTGCTACCTGGCAATTTAATTTGAGAGATATAATCTTCATGTGTAGGTACAAATGACATTTACTATTTCTCCTTAGTCTCTATTGAATTCTAATAGTTCACCTTCTGCTTCAAAGTTTAATTTATTATTCCAGAATTCTCTTTCGCCTGGTCTTAAGTGTCTATCTTGATTTGCAATATGATTTCTTAAGACAACATTAGAAATTGCTTCATAATAATATTCACCAGTAGTTATATTAACAGTAATTGTATTAATGTAGTTAGGGTCAGTACTGCCACCAGTGTATCTATAATATTCATTACCTTTATAACTTAATGAATAGACATTGTTTAAATAGACTAATTTATTTAGTCTACTTGATGTCAATAAATTTAGCACTGTAGGTGCTAGTGTGCCCTCAGATTGATTAATATCAATAAAATAGATTTTATCTTGCTTATGTACAATCTGTGATTCTAATTCTTCATCTGCTTTTTTTCTTGCTAAGATTTCAGCATCAATTTGTTTTTGTAAAGAAGAATCACTAGTCACACAAGTATGAACATTATCACTAGAATCAGGTTCAACAAAAACAGAACCATCTTTAGTTTCTACTTTAGTTCTTACTTCTTCTTTTGCTTTAGATTTTACTATTACTTCTGAAGAATTATCTATAATATCTACTTTAATTGACATTAAATTTGTGTACCTTTCTCAATCATTTAATTTAGCAGAGAATTAAAAAAGATACTTATTTAAGTATCAATTTTATTTTATTGTTTAAAATGCTAAATCTTCGTCCATTGATAGAATAAAGTTTCCATTATCAGAAATGCTCGCACTATAACCAGCAGAATATAGATAAATTTGATTGGTTCCCTGATGTGACATTCTTAGTGTTTGTACTGTTGTATTTCCATCGTTATACCAAACTTGGATAGCGGCTTTAATTTGACCAGTTATAGATGTTGATAAAGCATTTCCATTCATATCTTTAATTGCATTTGCTAATGTTGTATTTGAGATTGTTAAGGTACTTCCACTACCAGCAAATCTTACACCACTTACGGACGCACCACTTTCGTTTTTACCACTAATATAAATGTGTAATTTGATACTATCGCCTTTTTTAATAATCGCACATTCTTTTCTTAAAATAGTTAAAGAACTTTCGTTGTCTAATGAGATTTGAGAACTAAGGTCTTCTTTAATACCAACAATATCTGCAATAGTTGTGGAGTTTGTGCCATCACTTAAATTACCAGCAAGATATAAATCTTTATATTTTAATCCACTTGTTCCAATATCTTTACTGTTATTTGATTGTGGTGCTAAATGTCCTGTTCTTAATGTTCCACCATCAAGAATAATACCAGCATTATTATTACCAATATATAATTGACCAAAATTTCCATCATCTAATTTGTAAGTGGAATTACCAAATGTGATATTTAATGGAGCTGTAAAAGTTTTTGTTCCAGTAAATGTTTGTGCGGTATCTAAACTGGCAATATTTGCAACAGCAATACTATTAGTTCCATCACTTAAATTACCAGCAATATAAGCATCTTTCCAACGAACTGTATCTCTACCTATATCATAAGTATTATCAGCATCTGCACCTACTCTATTTTTAAATGTGGTTTCTGCACTTCCAATTTTAACTTTTGCATCACTATTATAATTTAAATTAATTCTATTAGAAGAATCTTTACTGATAGTTGCACCATCACCAAAGTTAATAGAACCATTTAAATATAAATCTTTCCATCTATATGAAGCCGCACCTAAATCAGTTGCATTATCTTTCAAAGCACCAACACTATTGCCTGTAAATATAAAACCATAATCACTAAATTTAATCTTAGCGTTATATCCATTATCATTAATGATCCCTAAAAAATTACCACTTGGAGAGCTTGCATCACTATAAAAATTCATTCCTTTAGCAATAGGATAAGAAGTAAAAGTTTTAACTCCATCAACAGTTTCATCACCAGTTTTATGAACAAGATTAGCATTATCTAGTCCGTCCAACTTACTTTTATCACTAGCAGACATTAAACCATCTTCAGTAGTAGATGCTAATTTATCAGGAGTTACATAAACACAATTTTCATCATATGTTAAAGTAGTACCCTCAATAGTGACAGTACCTGTAGTAACTAGAGTATCATAATCTTCATTACTAATATAAATTACATCTTTTAAGTTTGCCATATGTTTATTTTCTCCTATTTAATTTAGCACTTTTTATTAACTTATGAGTTTATTAATCATATATTTATTGAGCAGTCTTTGCTTACTGTATGGATAATAAATATTTGAAAATGTTTGCTCAAATTCTTCTACTGTTGCTGGTTCACTTCCTGCTCCATACCAATCTGTGAGGTCAAAACATTGTAAATCTTTATATGTTAAAGTAGCACCATCATCGGCAGCAGTAATACCGTATGTTCGGATTTGTGTGCTTGTTCCTGTATAATCTTCGATTGATGTAAAGATAAAGGCAATATCGTTCTCGCCCTCATTCCAAGTAGTATAAGTGCTATTTTTCCAATAGTTATCACCATTTCTAAAAGCGATTGCTTTATTAGACATTGATTGTGAAACAATAACTTTAACTTTTAATAAATACTTATGTGTATTAACAATTGTTGTTGAATAATTAACTAATAATCGTCCTTCTTTTACACCAATCGCACCTGTGCTATCAACTGTGACTGATGATGAATTGTTTGCTGTATCAAATGTTCTCACACCTGCCTCATTGTTGTAGTTATAACCAGTTGTGCCATTATAAGACATAATCTTAAACATCTGATTATAATTATAACTAGGTAATGCTTCTATTTGATATTGAGTTAGTTTAATAGGTGTAGTACAGAAACCATAATATTCTTTAGTGAATTTTTCTCTAAATTCAGCAACTGTAGAAGGCTCTTTTCCTGCTCCAAACCAATCAGTTAGGTCTATTATTTGAATTGTCTCAGTTGTTGTTGGAATACTACCTCTTGCAGGAACTCTTATTGCAAAGAATGGATTTGCAGTTGCTTTATCAACAATATCAAAAATAGCATAATGCTCTGTTGAAGCAACTGTTTTGTATGTAGAATTTCCTCTATTGAAGATTATATATTGTGAACCAGGTAAATCATTTGTCCATAGACACAATACTTTATGACCAGTTTCTATCTTATCATATGTATTGTCTCTTACTAAAGGATAACAATCACTCAAACTATCTCTAGAAGTATTGTCAGCAGAAATAGTGAAAGTATATTCATTTACTTTGTTATATGTCCACACATTAGAAGACATTGAATCCACTAATTTTGCATATTGATTATAGCCATAATAAATATCACTACTTCCACCAGCAATCTTACAATGTAAAGTTTTATTTACATTATTTCCTTTTAAAAAAGTGCCAGTTCCAGCATTAGTATAAAATACATTATTCACTAAGTCATATAAACCAATTTCATTATCTGCTTTACGATAACAAGGAATAAAATTTCTTATCAATATGCTATTTTCATAAATTTTTGCTGAATATATTTTACCACTTGATAAATATCTAGTACTTGAAGAGCCATCATTACTTCTAAATAAATATATATATGATTGAGAATTATTTAATGCTCTAGTCGTTAGATTTACATCATTAATATAACTTTTTCCATCGTTATAATCACCTTTATAAATGTATCTAGTATTAATATTCAACACTGTATTTGAACTACCTGAACCATCAGTAAATTTACCATCAGCATACCAACCTAATTGAAGACTATAATTAGCACCGAACAAAGAACTGTAATTACCTGTTCCAGCAACTGTTAAAGAAGATATTGAAAAATCAATTATAGCAACTCTATTAGCAAAACCATTATTTATTTCAACTTGAGTATCTATCCATTGAGTACCACTTGATTCAATATACTCAACTTGTTGATACTCACTAGGTAACTCTTTAGCAGGTCCAGCAATAAAAGTACCGGTGCCTTGATTAGTATAAAAGACATTATTTACTCTATCTAACATTCCTATTTCATTATCAGATTTTCTTATTGCAGGAATGAGATTTCTAACTAAAGTATTGTTATCATAAATTTTACAGTCAAATATTCTCCATGAAGATGGGTTAATTGTTCCACTATTATATACACCAAATAAGTATGCATGAGAAACACATGTAAAATTTTGTTGTGTAAATGTATAACTATAGTCATCATAGTAAAATACATTCTTTATAAATTTATATGTGTGTTTTAAATTATCAATCACAGATGCTGAACTAAGTGTTGCACTACCATTTGCAAAAGAAGCATATACATAATGATTATCATTTACTTTATTTGTTGAGATAAAGAAAGCATTGATGTTTGTATTTTCTCTTGTTCCAAATAATCTTCTATATGATGCAGTTTCATTCATTGTAGACTGAGCAACAATTTCAACACCACTATTTTGATTTGGTGTAAAATTTGTGTCAATATATTGTGTTCCATTACTTTCAATATACTCTAACTCAATATAATCAGAAGAAAAAGATTTTAAAGTAGATATTTGACCACTTCTAATATTATTGTTACTATCTTTAAATCTTACTCTCATAAATTGACCTTTCTAAAAATAAGATTATTTAGATAAATCTTTTTACTGTTGGTAATGCATCAGTAGTTGCGATTTCTTTGTTTGCTGTCCAAGAAGTCATATCAGGAAGAGTAATACCATAGTTAGCATTATTCTTTCTAAGACTTCCACTTAAATATAGATGAGACCAAGGATAAGCATTAAGACCTAGAGTTTGCTCTGAATAGCCATTAAATGACCAGGTAGTAAAGTTATATCTATTAGCATTTCCTTGTTTAATTAAAAGACCATTAGTAAAATTAATACCATCAACATATGCTTGACCACTTAAGTAAATATCTCTATACTTATTTTCTGATTTTCCTATATCAGCATTAGAATCACTAGAATATAAAGTACCACCATCTATTTTTAATTTTTCTTGAGTTTGTGAGTTATAAGTTCTTGCAATAACAAGTTCATTATATTGATTGTGATATATATTCCAATTTCTTTCACTTAATGTGTAGTCATTAGTATTATAACCAATGTAGTGTTTACCTTTAATATAAGTGTCTTTAAATGTGTAATAATCATTTCCTAAGTCAATTGTATTTGTAGAATTAGGTAGAATAGCAGAATCATTAATTGTTAACTTTCTGGTACCACCATGAGCAATTCTTAATTGATTGTATGTATCATCTGTTTCTAATGACCAATAATCACTTGTACCATGAAGTTTAATTAAAGCATTAGCATTTACATCAGCATTAAAAGTCCAACTACCTGTAATAGTCTCATTAGCATTTTTTAATGCCATATTAGTAACCATTTCAGCAGTAATGCCACTATTAATACTTGCCCATTGATTAGCAGTAAATGAACTGTTGTTTAGTTCAAACTCAAAAGCCCAAGAAGTTGTCTCACTATTATATTTATATCTTTCAAATTTTGTAAACTGTGTTGGCTCTATTGCATCAGGATATGAGACAAATGCATAGTCATTATTTGTTGGATTTGAAATAGCACTTGCTAATGCTGTTGCAACTTGCGAGTGTGTTGCATCAATAGTTAGATGTAAATCATCAACAACATTGTATGTACCTTTAAAATAAGCAGTATTTGTGGCAATAGAACTATTTACAAAGTTTTTATCTGCAAGTTTATTTTCACTTGTTGCTTGAGCAGGAATAAGATTTGTAATTGCTTGTATTTCTGCTTCTGTTGCATAAGAACTTAAATCAATATTTGCAATCTTATTAGTGACAACAGAAACATTATTGACTTTAACATCATCAACTTTTCCAAAATCTTCTTTATTATATACTACTTGTTCACCTTGTGAATCAGTACCATAAACCTTACTTGCTTGACTTGTTTTACTAACTTTAGTATTAAATTCATTTTGTAAGTCAACTTGTTCAGAAATGTCACCTGTGATATTGCCCCAGACACCACTAATAATCTCAACATTACCAGAACCTAAAACAGACTGTCCATTAATAGTCTTGATATTTTCACCTGATACTAAATTATCTTGTTTAGTATTTGTCAAATCTCTAACAGCAGAGATGCTCTGATTTAATTCTTGACTTGTTTCATTTAGTTCTTGTTGAGTAGCAATATCTACTTCATTACCTTCTCTGTCAACAACACCATCAACTAAAGTCTTAGGATAAAGATTAATATCAGTGTCTATAGAACCATCTTTCTTTAAAGGATGTAATGTAACTCTTTTAATCTCTGCCATATGTTAATCCTCTGTGTATCCTAAGCCACCTAACACACCTGGTTTTGGAGGAATTGGTTTCACTTCACCAGATGCATCTAGTGCTGTCTTAATCTTAATTGTATAAATGTTACTATAAGTAACAGTTTCATCAAGCATAAAGAACTTTAATTGTACTTTTGCTTCTAATAATGTATTTGCAAAGATAGATGTTTCATCTGCAGTTAAATTACTTGTAATAGTAGAGTGATGTTCTTCAGCATCAACTTCTAATGAATCTGTATTTTTAATAATTACAGGTGTAATACCAAGTAAATAAATAACTTCAAATGATTCACACTCTTCTTCAACATTAAAAGATACTTCAAAAGTATGTTTTGCAGTTTCTCCTGCCATAATATCTAAACACTTATGTTTACAAGGTCTAGGTCTATTATTAGGAATATAATCACTAGGTTGTGGATATCTATCAAACATACTCATAATTATACTCCTTTATTCTATTTCAACTTTTTCTTCTTTTGTTTCTACTTCAGCAACTGACTTACCATCATCAATGAGTTGTGTCATATCTGGATCCAATTGCTCTAAGATAGTTTGAAACATTCCTATCTCTAATGTTCTATTATCAATAATGCCTTCAATAATATCACTCACAGACTCTTTTAAAGAATCATCTAGAGAAGATGTAGCAAGAGTATTTTTAATGCTCTTAAATGAGTCAATAGAACTATAATTATTTGCAACTTCATTAGCAATAAGAGAAATGAAAGCATCTTTTGTTGTTTCTTCAGAGACTTCTTCTACTTTCTCAACAGGTGCAATTTCATCATCTGTTACAGTAATAGGTCCTGTAATGTCAACAGCAGGAAGTTCAGGTTCTTCTAATAAAATTCTTTCTTTAGTCATTTTATTATTCTCCTAACATTGCTTTCATATCTTCTTCTGACATGTCTTCTTCAACACCTAAATCATCTTTAATAACAACATCATCTAATTCTTCATCAAGTTTTTGTTGTTCTTCTGACTTAAATTCATTTTTATAGTTATTAGAAATATTTAAATTCTCAAAGAACTTAGCATCTTCTTCAGACATGTCTTCATCTGAACTAATTGCTTCTTCTAATTTCTCTGTAGTAGTTTCTTCTTCTTTAGATTCTTCAATCTTTTCTTCTTTGACTTCTTCAACAATTGGTTCTTCATCAACAATGTCTAAGTCTAAATCTGGTGTGTCAACAATTTCAACTTCTTCAAAACTAGAGACATCATCATCTAATTCATCAATCTTTAATTCAATAGCATCAGAAATAACTTCATCTTTAATTTCTTCAATGTCAACATTTTCAGCATCTGTTGTAGTAGCCATTTCTTCACCTACTGCATCAATGACATCATCAACAATGTCTTTGACCTCTTCAACAGAGAAGTTAACATCAACATCATCAACTTCAATCTCAGGCTCTTCTACTTTAATTTCTGGCTCATCAATAAGAGATTCATCAATATTTGCATCATCTAAAGAAACATTAGATAAATCTTCTTCTAAGTCTTGCCACTTGTAGGCATCCCAGACATAAGCATCATATGGTTCAAAGTAACCTGGTGCAACTAAGTCATCAAGTTCAGAAATTAAACCATCTGCTTCTGCTTCAAAGTAATCAACTAAATCATTTCTAATTTGAATGTGTGTTGCTTTATCACCTTCATCATTGACAAATTCATTTTCTTCAATAACAAAGTATTCTTCAAAGTCTTTCTCACTATAGCCTAATTTATCTAAATAGTGTAACACTTTTGATTTAATCTTGTCAACAGTAGAAGTATGTTTTGCTTCTTCAAGATTTTCAGACCTATCGTCTTTAATTTCTTGAGCAAGTTTTCTTTCTGCTGTGTCTTTACCAAAAGTATCATCTAAAACTGTGTCATCAGCAACTTTAATAGCAGTCTTTAAATCAAGTTCTTTCTTATCTTCTTTAATAGATTCTTCTTGCTTTAATTCACCTGATGTAACTTCTGTATCACCTGTAACAATCTCGACTTCTTCTTTATCTTTAACAGGTTCTTCTTTGTGTTTAGATGGAACAATAATTTCAGCACTGCCAATCTCATCAGCACCTAATCCCCAATTTGTAACAAAGTAAACAAAACCATCTTCAGATGATTCAATATACTCATTACCTGGATATGATTTTACACTGTCTCTAATAACAGCATAATCTTCATGAGAATCTAAGAATGCTTTAACTCTATCTTCATTTGCTTTATAGTCTTGAGTTGTGAAAGTAAAGTTACCTGCAAATGGTTCATAGAAATCAAATAGACCTGCTTTTCTAGCATCTTTAATTATCTTCTTACCTTTTTCAGTAAATTCTTCTTTAAGTGATTCTTCAACATCAAGACCATTTAAAACATCACTAAATAATTCATCATAGTAAGACTCAATAATTGTAGAATCATCAATACTACCATAATGCTCTAGTAATGCAATAATATCACTTGTATAAATTAATTGTTGGTCAATAGCACCAATAACAGCATCTTCAGGAGAGTCACCACCTTCAACTAAGTCTTTTGCAGTTTCAATAAGACCATCAATAATGTCTTCACCTTTCCATGATTCTTTAATAGATTTTACTTCTTCTTTCTTTGTAGACTCAAAACACTCAATGACATATTTGCCATCTTGTTTACTTACTTTATGTTTAATTTTCTTTTCTTTAAGTTCTGTAATCTTTTCAGCCAATTCTTTTCTATTAGCACATTCAATTAAACCTTCATGCTTTTCTGGCTTTTCAAGTTCAACACTTAATAATACTTCACTTGGTTTGACATTGACTGCTTCAACTAATTCTTCTTGTTTAGTTTCTTCAACAGTCTCAACTAACTTTTCATCTGCTTTTTTGAAATTCATGACATCTTCAACAATAGCAGACTTTGCTTTTCTGTTAATAATCATTTAATAATCTCCTTGCTTTTATAGACAAAGCATAACTAGTTAAATTTTTTACATGAGAAATTAATAAAACTCACAAAGTTCATTTAATTTAGCACATAAAAGAAAAACACTCTTATGAGTGTCTTCTTAATTAATTATATTATATTAGTCAAAGTCACCTTTAAGATACTTGATAAATGCAATGATACCAACTACAATAAAGATTAGAATAACTAATGCAAGGTCAAATGCAGGAACAATCCAAAGAGGAAATGTAGCCCAGAACCAACCAATATCAATAGTACCAACACCTTGCAAGATACAAAGAATAATGCCTACAATAGCACCAATTGTACCCAGTGTAAGACTACTACCAACTCTAACTCTCACTTCTTCATTCATCTTATTTATTTTCCTTTCTTATCTAGCCACTCTAGAAATTGCCATAAATAGTGTTCATTAACAACAAGAAACCCTGCACAATATTCTTCAGTAGAGAATTGCGACCAAAGAGAATATATCTTTCTCTTCTTAATCACTTTCTTACCTTTCACATTAATAGGAATAAAAGAATAAATCTTCTCAATATCTTCTTTTACTTCTTTTTTAAAATTGTTCATAATATTATTATACAACTAATTCATCTCTAAGTCAATAAACTCATCAATAGGATAATACCAATCCCAGATTAATTGAAAGTGATGAATCTTTCCTTTATATTTAATCCATGCATCTTGCCATTCATTATCAATAATCATTCTAAGACCTCTATACTCTAATACTTTTGCATCATCAGAGAATGTGTGAGTAGATGACTTTAGTTCACTATAGAATGTTTCTTCTACTGTAGAGAAATCTTTTCTTGCTTGTTCAATCTCTTCTTTAGTAGCATCTTTTACAAATGTATTCCAATTAGAAATATTCTCTAAATAATGTCTACAATCTGTCCACACAGTAAAAAAGAAATATTTAATTGTTTTATTCTTATACTTCTTTATATACTTATGACATAAAGTAGAAAAATCATCAGCAGATATATTAAACTCATCATTAATTTCATCTAGAGTTTTAAATAATTTAGATTCAAACTCATCTAAAAGAATAAGGCATTTAATCCAATCTTTCTTCTTGTCTTTATAAAACTTTAAAGAATCATCAGATATTCTTCTAATAGTCCATCTGACAAGATTAGAGTATATTCTATTCCAATTAGAGAGTGTAAGTTTACTGTTCATGAGTTACTCCACAAATAAATAACTAACAGCATCAACATCAAAGTTTCTATAAGCAGAACAAGTCATCCAATTGATCCAAATATTGTCAAGTCGTTTTTGAGCCTGAGCAACTTCAGTTTTATATTCTCTAACAGAATTATTATAATCATTAATTTCTAAAACAGTGTATGTCTTAGACTCAATCTTGTTTTCTAAAGACTTCTTAGAATTGTTAATAGATTCAATTCTTTCATTAAGTTCAATTGTAATGGTATCTTTCGTTAATGAATTATTCATCACTAAACCACCAACACCCATCACACCTACACCAATTATACCTAATCCAACAACGACAGATGATATAGTGCTCCAAAATAAACTGTCCAGTTCCTCTATACAATACCACGTAAGACAGATTCCAACAATTAATACAACAATAGAAATAATAAATACTAACATATAAAGATACCTCTCTTATATTATACAATTACTCATGAAATTCTTTTACAAAGTTTGCAAAAGTTTCTTCACTTATTTCATTAGTCATTAAGAAGTCATGAATGTTATCACATTTATTAATAAAAAACTTCATAAGTACTTTAATAAATTTTTTAGTTTCATTGAACTCTGGAACTGTATAATGTTGTTCTTGCATCTTTTTAAAGATTGCATCTAATTCTTCACTAAACATATTATTTCAAATACTCCTTTTATAATGCACTTGCATATTCTTCATAAAGAAATTCAGCAATATCTTCTTGATATTTTTCGCAAATTTCAAGCAAAGTCATTTTTGAGAAATCCACTTCTGGATAAAATACTTTTAGACATTCTTCAACAATGATTTCTTTTGTCCAGTGAAATTTATAAATATGATTTCTAAGACTTGTCGGTGTTCTTGTGTAAAGTGATTGATGTTGTCTACTCATTTCAAATACTCCTTTAATAAGCTGAACTCGGTTTCGGTTAGATTGTTCCTTTCAAGAAATACATCAAAATCATCAGCAAATGTAAGATTGATTAAATGTTTGTTCTTAATAATCTCCAAAACTTTTTCCAATTCTTCTAATCGGTTGAGAGCAGTTTTGATAATTCTAATACTCTTATGGTTTTTATTAACAAACAAAACAATATCTTCTAATGCCTGTAATTCTTCACTCATTTATTCCACCTCCAATCTGGTACTTCAAACGCTATTACAACATTTGTTGAGAGAGATGCTGGATTATGAATCGTTGTGCCTTTTAATGAGATTTCTTCTTCAAATATTTTTTCAACGATTGAAGATGGTATGTTAATTTTACGATATTCATTAAGAAATAAATTCAGATGATGTTCCAACGCCCCACATCTTTCTTTGTATTCTTTTAATTCTGTTTTGAGTTTTTCATATTCTTTAAGAGAAACATCAGCTCTATCTTTTGTTTGTTTTTCAAAATCGAGTTTCTCTTTTTCTATCTCGTTTTTTGTAGATAATTCTTTATTTCTTTCTAATAACAATTGATTGTTAATTTGTTGTTGAACAATATTGTGTTCTCTATAATCTTTTCGTTTCATTTCTTCAATTCCTCCTCGGTTAGTGCCCAAGTCTGTCTATAACCTTTAACATAGACTTCACTTTCACAATCATCTTTAATATCAAAAATTAACATTGGTTCAAGATTTTCTAGCCACTCTAATCTTACAAACTTAAATGGTTTCATTCTGTCTTTCACATATATTCCGTATTTAATTGCCTTAAACAGAGTAACTAAATCAATACCTAATTCATCTTCAATGTCTTCTAATTGACCAAGTTTATCTAAGGCTTCTGTTGTTTTTTGATTAATATAAATGCTTTGATTTTTAGATTCAATAAAATTATGCAACTCAGGTAATATAAGTCTGTGAACTTTGTCTGTTAATCTCATTTCAAACTCCTCAAAATTATTCTAATAATGATTCCAGCTGATACATAAAATCTTATTCATCAAGTTCAATATCTCCAGAACAAATATACATATCAATTAAATCTTCCCAGTATTCTTCTAATAACTCTTGCTTTGTTATTCTATAAGGAGTTCCAAACTCACTAATCCGTTCTTGTAAGCATAAATCCATAAAGATTTGCCCTTTAGTAAAATGTTTGTCTAAAAATTCAATAGCAGTGTCTTTATTATCACTTTCTTCTAATGTTATTTTTGGTGTTTCTTTAATTTTCTTTTTCACTTTCAATAAACTCCTCTAATCTTTTCATATGTTTATACCTCTTAGTATATTATACAATTACTATTTATCAGACTCAAGGTCTTTCTCATTATAAGTAAATACACTTTTACAGTGAGAACATGTTATTTCTTTGTTGAAATTGTCTTTAATTATTTTCATAACAATATTATAAAGTTCCTCTATCAATAATTTCAACAGTTGAATCAGTAAGAAGAAGTTTAAGAACATCAGTTGGAAATGGTGAATAATCTCTACTCTTATCATCAGTGAGAATCCAATGAGATTTGTCTAATGGATTTTTCCAACCATAGTTAATAACTGTTTTTCCTTGATACTTAACCTGATAGATATGGTTTCTATTAATTTTTGTAATCATATTATTCTACCTCTAATACTATTATATAAATAAAAAAGATTCCTGTCAAGAGAAATCTTTACATAGTTATTACTTTTCACTGAATTTAGCATTTATATAGTGTG
>Ga0310786_10004349_pt1 | contig 19781 bp, 9 predicted proteins | sample AusTroGonzalo_MG_FD_203881 | JGI IMG/M metagenome (GOLD analysis project Ga0310786, IMG submission 203881) | Bovine rumen microbial communities from tropical cattle in Woodstock, Queensland, Australia - Gonzalo_03 (v2) (version 2) | ecosystem: Host-associated > Mammals > Digestive system >... | reverse complement strand
CAGGAAATCGGTGCTGTAGGGGTTGTGGGAACAGCGGATGTGGTTCATACCGAACTCCTTGATCAGACGGAGGCGCTTCTCGATGGCCTTGGGGTAGGCGGCAGCACCGAGGGCTCCGAGAGTGTGGTGGTTGGCATAGCCTTTCAGCAGCACCTTTCGCCCATTGAGCTTCAGTCCGAAGTCGGGACCGATTTCGATGGTACGGATGCCGAAGCGGTCGCTCACCTCATCGGCCACACTACCATCCTCTCGCAACAGTCTCGCATGTACGATATATAAGTAAGGTGTATTGAGATCCCATAGCTTCGGGTTGCTGATGGTGATGTCGGTGGCTATAGGCACTTCCTCGTGGCGCGTCATACGGTGGCGCTTCAGGGAGATGGTGTCGCAATAGACGGTCTGCCCGTCTGGATCCAGAATATCGAGGGCGATGCGTGTAGCCTTGTCTTTTGTGCGGTTAGTGAACTCGGCGGCAATACTCACGTAGCGATTGTCACGGGTGTTGATATAGAGCGGATGACGGTTGAAATAGATATCCTGGGGTGTGGTGACGAGGCTCACATTGCGATAGAGACCTCCACCAGTGTACCAGCGAGAGTTGCCTGGCTCGCGGGTATCGGCGATGATCTCGATGAGATTGTCCTCACCATATCGCAACTGGTTGGTTATGTCGATGTCAAAGCCCACGTAGCCATAATCTGTACCTCCTATGTGCTGACCGTTTAGCAGGACGTCGGCGGTGTACATGATGCCTTCGAAGTCGAGCAGCACGCGTTGGCCTTTCAATGCTGCCGAGGGTGTGAGGTGATAGCGATAGTAGCCTTTGCCCATCTCCTTGAAGCCGCGACTGGACAGACGGCTCTTGATATTAGCGGCTACGTCAGTATTGTCTGGCCTTTCATCTGCAGCGGGCTCCACCCAGGGCTGCTCAATCTGAAAGTCATGCGGAACATCCACTTTCCGCCACTCGCCCTCATCGTTCAGTCGAAACTCCCAACCATAGTTCAGACTTTCCACACTGCGCTGCGCTGAAGCGGTCAGCGACAGAAATGAAATAATGAATGAACAAATCTTTCGCATATAATTCATTTGATGAGTTTATAGTATTCGGCTCCGCCGAGGAGGAAACAACCAGTGCCGTAGTCCTCAAAGTCGGGAACTTTGGTGTAGGAGAGTGGTTGACCAGCGGAGGGGTCTTTGCCTGTGCCCTGAGCCCAGCCGAGGAAACCATCGGAATGTACACAGTCGCGTACAAGTCCCTCCCAGGCTCGGTCACAGACGGACCGGTATTCTGATGCCTTGAGCAGTCCGTTGCGGATGCCCCAGCTCATGCCGTAGAGGAACAGTGCGGTGCCCGACATCTCCTTACCACCGTAGTCGACGTAGGAGACGAGACTTGGGTTCCAGAGACCGTCCTCTTGGCGTTGACAAGCCTTCAGGGCCTCACTCATCAACAGGAAGTCCTTCTTTAGCTCCTTGTAGTATTTGTGTCTTGGTGAGAGCTGGTTCATGCAGCGCACGAGGGCAGCATAGACCCAGCCGTTGCCACGGCTCCAGTAACAGTTCTTGCCGTCGGGCGTCTGATAGGGAGCCACATAGTCTTTGTCACGCCACCAGAGACCCTCCTTCTCGTTGAAGAGTCCACCCGCGAGGATGTTTCGACTCCAGCGGTACATCATCATCGCGTGGTCGGCATAGTGTTGGTCACCTGTAATTTTGTAAATCTGCATATAGAGCGGCATAGCCATCTGTATGGCGTCGATCCACGTCCACCAGCCGAAGAGTTCGCCGTCGGCCTTAGGATTAGGCGTACCCATCTGGTTGTTCAGGTTCTCGATCACCTTGGCGATCTTCTCCTCACCGCCACTTTGCATATAGCGATCTGCGTAGGTCTGCCCGCAGCACTGGTCGTCGGCATCGTTGGTCTTTATGCCGTTGCGTGGTGTCCATTGGTGGAACTCAGCCCAGCGGTCAGTGTAGTCGATATAGCGTGGATCGGGGTCGATCTCGTAGAGTGCCATCAGTCCTTCATAATAGACGGCCCGCGTCCAGAGTGAAGATGGGCGTATACGGTTCACGTTTGTGGGTAACGTCGGGTCGGCATACTTTGCCATGAAGTAGTCGTTTACCAACCGCAGAGTGTGCATCACGTCGTCGCTTTGGGCCCATGAAATGGTAGCCGTGAGTAGCGTAGTCAGTGTCATGAGGTATTTCTTCATTGTGATGTGGTTTTAGTTTTGTTTCTGTTGGCAAAGATAATACTTTTTCCAGAATCCCCCAAAAAGTATGGTCATTTTGTCAAAAATCAAAGGTGTTATCGCAAAAAGTGTAGTAATTTTGCAGCCAAACAATAGAAACAAGTAGAGAAATGAGGATGATCGTTGCGATGCTGATGATGTGTCTGACGGCACAAGCCCAGGATATGGTGTCGGGATTAGACGCCAGACAGTTTAAGAAATACTGGCAGATTGAGTCGGAGTCGCCTGACTATCGGGTGACGTTTAGCAGTGATACCTGTGAGATTTTGTCGCCGAAGGGTCTGACACTTTGGCGGAAAGAGCAGATGAAGGCAGGGATGACTGTCGAGTATGACGCCTGTGTGGTGGACGAGGGCCGGGATGGTGATCGTCTGAGTGATATGAACTGCTTCTGGTTGGCCTCTGACCCTAACGCCAAGGATCTCTGGGCGAGGGTTGCATGGCGGAGCGGCATCTTCGCGAGGTGCTACACACTGCAGATGTATTACCTTGGCTATGGCGGCAATCACAACACCACAACACGTTTTCGCCGATATGATGGCGACGAGGCGGGGGTGGAGGATGCTTCGAAACGCCCGGCTATTCTGAAGGAGTATACCGACGAGGCTCATTTGCTGAAGGCCAACCACTGGTATCACGTAAAGATCGAGAGTAAGATGGGGCATACGCGCTACTTTATCGACGGCGAGTGTATCGTCGACTATTTTGATCCGAAACCGTTGGAGCGCGGATGGTTCGGATTCCGTACAACGCTGTCGAGGATCCGTATTACCAATTTCCAGGCCTACGACACCCCGATGCTGTCGTATCAGACCAGCGGTGTGCCTTTGCATTGGGTGGGAAATCATGGGGACATGGTCCCCGTTAGCTTTGGCGTGCCATTTGCGCAAGGAGAATTGAGGGATGTGTCGAAGCTAACACTCTCAAATGGTATTCCGACAGATGCTTGGGTGAACGCCAGCTGGCCTGACGGTTCTGTGAAGTGGGCAGGCATTGCTGCCGTTGTGCCGACGGCGAGTGAACAATTAATAGTGAATAGTGGAAAGAATAAACGGAAGAATGATCCGTCACAATCCTCTTCACTCTTCACTTCGTCTGATTGTATCATCGTGAACACAGGACGTATGACGGTGTATATCCCTCGGAGCGGTACTTTTCTGATAGACAGTCTTTGTCTGAACGGCAAAAGGGTGGGAGGTAAGGCTTTGCTTGTGGCTTCGACGGCTACTGACACCTTTGACTCCTACATCACTCATGTAGAGATAGAACGCGCAGGTCGAGTGAGAAAAGTAGTGAAGGTGGAGGGTGTTCATCGTAGTCAGACAACGGGACGTAAATGGTTGCCTTTTGTCGTCCGTCTGTATTTCTATCAGGGTAGCGATCAGATGAAGATGGTGCACACCTTTATATATGATGGGGATGAACAGCATGATATGATCACCAGTCTCGGTATCCGATTCATGATTCCGATGCAGGAGGAGGTCTATAACCGTCATGTCGCCTTTGCTACTGATGAGGGCGGCGTGTGGGCAGAACCCGTACAGTTGTTGGATCAAGGCAGTGACCATTCTGTGTTGAGGACGATGCAGTTGGAGGGTAAGACCATCGTGGGCGATTCACTGCCCTTCAGGTTAAGGTCGTATTTGAAAGATTGGGCACAGTGGGACGGGTTCCGTCTGTCACAACTCACCGACAATGCTTTCTCCGTTCGCAAACGGGCTACTGCCGTGAGTCCTTGGATTGGTACCTTTACAGGTGTTCATGCTCCAGGATATGTGTTCGTGGGTGATACGAAAGGTGGTCTTGGTGTGGCACTAAAAGATTTCTGGCAGTCATACCCCTCGACAATCGAGATTAGTGGTGCCCGAGGTGAAGAAGCTGCATTGACGATGTGGCTCTGGAGTCCGGAGGCCGAGCCAATGAATCTCTGCCATTACGACACTGTGGCTCACGGGCTGCGTGCCAGTTATGAGGATGTGCAGGAGGGCATGAGCACACCCTATGGAATCGCCCGTACCAGTGAATTGTGGATCTTACCGCAGGCAGGCTATCAAGGTAAGGACTGTGTGGCTGAGGCTGCAGAGCGTCTCACAAAAGAGGCCCGACTGTTCCCTACACCCGAATACCTCTATGAGAAACGGGCTTTCGGCATCTGGTCGTTGCCGAAGGATTTGTCAGACAGGATAGAACGACGGCTGAAACTCTATACCGACTTCTATCAGAAAGCCATAGAACAGCATAAGTGGTACGGATTCTGGAACTATGGCGACATCATGCATGCCTACGACTCAGAACGTCACTCCTGGCGGTATGACGTGGGCGGCTATGCCTGGGACAATACCGAACTCGCGACGCCGATGTGGCTCTGGTACAATTTTATCCGAACGGGACGTACCGATCTCTTCACGATGGCTGAAGCGATGACTCGTCATTGCAGTGAGGTGGATGTGTATCACATAGGTCCCTTTGCTCCTTTGGGCAGTCGTCATAACGTGAGTCATTGGGGCTGTGGTGCCAAAGAGGCCCGTATCAGTCAGGCGGCCTTTAACCGATTCTATTATTATCTGACGACTGATGAGCGGACGGGTGATCTGATGTCTGCCCAGCGCGATGCAGATACGCTGTTATATCATTTGGATCCGATGCGACTGGCAGAGCCCCGCAGCCAGTATCCGTGTGATGCACCGGCTCGACTTCGTTTTGGTCCAGACTGGTTGGCGTATGCTGGCAATTGGATGACGGAGTGGGAACGTTTTGGAACCTTGCGCTATCGGGATAAGATTCAAACAGGCTTGCAGTCTATTGCGGCGTTGGAGGATGGTATCTTCACCGGGAATCTGGCGAAGGGTTATGATCCTGCGACGGGACGAATTACGTATGATGGCGATCCCTCGGTGCGCTCGACCAATCACTTGATGACTATCATGGGCGGCTTTGAGGTGATGAACGAGTTGCTTCCATTGGTGCAGAATAAGGCTTTTGAGTACACTTGGCTCGATTTCGCAAGAAGATACAAACAGATGGCTGCTGAGATTCGCCATAACCACTTCCCAGTACGTCGGCTGGAGGCCTATGCCGCTTGGCAGGATCGTGATCCGAAGCGGATGAAGTCCACGTGGGAGGCGCTGTGGGGTGAAGGTGATCATGGCCTACAACTGGCTGATGCCCCTTATGTGATTCTTCCTCCCGAGGTGCCTGCATCCCAAGATGAACTCCAGGGACTTAGTACGAACAATGCCGCTTTGTGGAGTTTGGATGCCATTTATATGTCGGAAGTGTTGCCTTGACACCCAAAAATGAGCCTTCGACCCCCAATTTTTGGCAAATCAACTATAATTTTTGATTTATATCATCTTTCGAAGGGTTTGGATTTGGTGTAATCTAAATTTAATTTGTACTTTTGCAACCGATAACTACGCTTGTGATACCCATCAAACGACATAAACAAATAACAAATAACGATTGTATGAACAAATTAAGGTTAATCAAAGGTAAGGCCCTACGTGTTGCGGTCATGCTGTCGGCATTGTTCTTTGCCGTGCAAAACAGCAAGGCCGAACAGACGGAACACTCTGACGGGATGCATTCCGACCTTGCCGCTGTACAGACTGTGCAGCAGCAGGAATCCATCAGCGGTACAGTCGTCGACAATACGGGTGAGGCTGTCATCGGCGCCAGCGTCATTGTGGTCGGTGCCCAGACAACGACGGGTACGGTTACCGATTTCGACGGAAACTTTACACTGAAAGTCAAACCCGGTACACAGCTGAAGATTACGTTTGTCGGCTACAAGGAACAGATCGTAAAGGCTGCCAACGGCATGAAAGTGACGCTTGAGGAAGAGTCGACAATGCTGCAGGGCGTTGAGGTCGTTGCCTATGGTGTTCAGAAGAAAGTCACCGTGACGGGTGCTCTCTCCAGTGTGAAGGCAGAGGAACTGACCCGTACGCCAGTTTCGTCTGTGAACAACGTGCTGGCTGGTCAGCTCTCAGGTGTGACCACCGTGCAGACCTCTGGTGAACCAGGTGCTGATGCTGCCCAGATCTTCGTTCGTGGTCAGGGTACCTGGGGTGACTCATCACCTCTGATTCAGGTCGATGGCGTAGAACGTGAGATGTGGGATATCGACCCCAACGAGATTGAGAGCGTCACCGTGTTGAAGGATGCCTCTGCAACAGCCGTGTTCGGTGTGCGTGGTGCCAACGGTGTAGTACTCATCACCACTAAGCGCGGTGCCGAGGGAAAGGCGAAGATCTCGTTCAATATCTCGTTCTCAGCCCTGACACCTACCAAGATGGTCGAACAGGCCAGCTCTGCAGATTATGCCCGCTTCCACAATGCTATGCGTAAGAATGACGGCAAGGATCCATACTTCTCCGACGAGATAATTAATATGTTTGAGACAGGTGCCGATCCCATCCGCTTCCCGAGCATGAAGTGGACGGACTACCTGATGAAGGACGTCACCCTGCAACAGCAGCATAATGTGAATATCTCGGGTGGAAACAAAACCGTGAAGTACTTTATCTCGGCTGGTATGTTCACACAGGATGGTATCTTTGAGGAGTTTGACCGTCCTTACGACTATGGATACCAGTACCAACGCTTCAATTATCGTACGAACCTCGATATCAACGTGACGAAGTCCACACTGGTAAGCTTCAACATCTCTGGTAAGGTTGATGAGTCGCGTAAACCTCATACAGGTCAGTCTTCTGACCAGATGATTCGTGAGATGTACTGGGCATCGCCTTTCAGCAGCCCAGGTTTCGTGGATGGGAAGTATATCGTGACCAGTACAGCAGAATCAGACAACATCAATGATGTGCCCGGTGAGAGGGCTCTGATTCTACCCTTCGCTACCAGTACGCCGATGGCTTATGCTATGAGTCAGCCTGGCGCGTACCATTATAATAATAATAAACTTCAGATGGATCTGGTGCTCGACCAGAAGCTTGACTTCATTACGAAAGGTTTGTCAGTGAAGCTGAAGGGTAGCTATAACAGCTCCTATCGGGTGACTAAGGAGATCACGAACTCCGCTGCTACTTACACACCGGTGTATCATAAGTGGGTGGACGAGAGCGGAAAGGTGCAGGAGCAGATCCAATATCGTCTGAGTGGCGACAACACCGAACCCGTTTACAGTAATGCCTCTTCAGGAAAGGCTCGTAATTGGTATGCTGAGGGCTCTCTGAACTATAACCGCAGCTTTGGTCTGCACACCATCACCGCCTTGGCCCTCTACAACCAAAGTAAGGAGTATTATTACGGTGGTGATGATTATAATGACATCCCTCGAACCTACGTCGGTTTTGTGGGACGTGTCACCTACGACTGGAATAACCGCTATATGGCTGAGTTCAACTTCGGTTACAATGGTTCCGAGAACTTTGCACCAGGCAAGCGCTTCGGTTCCTTCCCCGCAGGTTCTGTGGGTTGGGTAGTCAGCGACGAGCCGTTCTTCAAACCACTGAAGAAATACGTCAGCTTCCTGAAACTCCGTGCTTCATGGGGTCTCGTCGGTAATGACAAGGTTCGTAGTGGTCTCTCCCGTTTCATGTATATGTCTGATCCTTATATCGTGAACCAGACAAACACCTTCGACCGTTTTACCTATACCAGCGTGAACGAGCCTGCTTTTGCCTATATCTTTGGTATAGAGAACGGTACAGCCACAAAGGGAGCTTACGAGAGTGCCAAGAACAATCCTGATGTCTCATGGGAGAAGGCCTTCAAGCAGGACTACGGCTTGGATGTGAACTTCCTTGAGGATCGTCTGCGCCTCGTGTTCGACTACTATAAGGAACATCGTACAGACATTCTGGCTCAGGACTGGACGATTCCCGGATTCCTCGGTTTCAATCCTCCCTATACCAACTTCGGTATTGTGGACAGTCAGGGTTGGGAAGTCTCAGTGAACTGGCAGGACAAGATCGGTAAAGATCTGCGCTACTCGGTGAAGCTGAATGTGTCGCACAACCAGAATGAGATTATTGAAGACCGTCAGGCTCCACAGGAAAATGATTATATGTATACCGCAGGCCGTCGTATCGGCTCTCGTCTGCAGTTCAAGTTCTGGAAGTACTACTATGAGGGTGCTGAGGCCGACTATGAGAAGGAATTCGGCAGCCCATACCCCACACAGTTAGAGACTTTGAAACCTGGTGATCCCATCTTCGTTGATCTTGACAAGAATGGACTTATTGATGCTAATGACCAGAGTCGTGACTACGGCTATACAGATGACCCGCAGTATATCGCAGGTCTGAACCTCGCCCTTTATTATAAGCAGTTCTCGTTCAGCGCCCAGTTGACGGGTGCGTGGGCTGTGAGCCGTGTCCTCGGCGATGTGTTCCGTCGCCCGTTCCAGAACCGCTCGACAGTGCTTGACGGTGGACTGTTGCAGTATCACCTCGACAACACCTGGACGGTGGACAATCCAGATCCTAATGCCGAATATCCTCGTGCTACTTGGGATAATGCCAATCAGAACTATGCCGGTTCGACCCTCTTTGAGAAGGATGCGAAGTATCTGCGTCTGAAGACTATCCAGATTGCTTACGACTTCAAGTTCCCGTTTATGAAAGTTTTAGGACTGACCCAGTTGCAGTTGGCTCTCAGTGGCTACAACCTCTTTACACTGACCCCGTATAAGTTCGGTGATCCTGAGGCTCGTGCCAGTACAACGCCATCTTATCCCCTTCAGCGTACTTACACTGCAAGTATTAAGCTTGGATTCTGAGAATAGTGAATAGTGAAAAGTGAATAGTGAAAAGTATAAGAATATGAAACTACATCATAAAATCGTAACAGGGGTTGTGTCGCTGATCATCGGAAGCATGGCTATCACGGCATGTACCGACGATGTGAAATTCGGAGACAGCTTCATTGAGAAGGCCCCTGGTGGAACGGTATCTCTCGACACGGTGTTTGCCAGTGCCGAGTACACCAAGCAGTTCCTCGTAGGTTGCTATGTGCTGCAGTATTATGGACTGCCGTTCAAGAATCCTACGGAAGCTCCATGGAGTGTGAGTTATTGGAATACAAAGATGGACGCCCTGACCGACTGCTACCAGCAGCACTTCAGCAATGGAGCTGCTTTCGGTAAGTACTATGGTGGCCTGCTCACCTCGGCAGATATCACCAACACTGACCACCCGCTCATCTCCTATACCCATGATTATGTCTGGGAGACGGTTCGTCGCTGTTACCTGCTGATGGATAACATCGACAAGGTACCTGGTCTGACGGATGCAGAGAAGAAGAACATGATTGCACAGGCCAAGTGTCTGATTGCTATGCGCTATTTCGATCTCTATTCCATCTATGGCGGTCTGCCCATAGTTGACCATACCTATACAGGTTTGGAAGGGACATACGAGACCAGCCGAGCTACTGCAGAGGAGACTGCTAACTTTATGGTGGGTTTGCTCGATGAGGCCATTCCTGACCTTCTCTGGGCATACAACGGCAATACCATTGATACGGATGCCGCCAACAATACCGGCCGTTGGACGGCAGCAGCCGCCAAGGCTCTGAAGGCGAAGATCCTTCTCTTCAACGCTTCTCCGCTCTATAATGACGAAGAACCTTATTACAACGGCTCTACTGAAGCAGAGCAGAATGGCATTGTCTGGCACGGCAACTTCAAACAAGAGCGTTGGGAGCGTGCCCTCGCTGCCTGTGAGGACTTCTTCAGAAGCAACGACGCCAACGGCAACTGGTATCAGTTGAACCAGGCTACAGGCACCAAGCCAGAAGACTACCGCCAGGCTTACCGTATGGGTTACATCTATCAGGGTAGCCGCGAGATTATCCACTGTACCCGTGTGACGGGTCAGACCAGTCAGAAAGCTTCTTACCAATGGGCAAACTTCGTAGGTCCCTTCGGCTCCAGCAACGGTCCGTTCCGTCATTCTTATTGTCCGACAGAGGAATATGTGGAGATGTTCCCCTGGAGTGATGGTACACCATTCGACTGGGATGTGGACTCCCTGAACGGCAAGATTGGTGGTGATAAGGGACAGCTGTTCTATAAGTGGACCCGTGGTAAGGTGACGCAGAAGACTGCCAGTCGTGACCCGCGTCTTTATGAGAACGCCATCGTTTGCAGCCAGACGCTCTCCTTGAACTGGACTACTGGCAAACCCGAGGGTGATGTATATGAGCTCTGGGTTGGTGGCGAGCATGAAGGTAAGGATGCTGCCGATGTCGATGAGAATGGAAATGTGTTTGTCACTGAAAAGGATATTTCCCGTTTTGCCACTGGCTATGGCGTCATCAAGTACTACCTCGGTCAGGAGTACTACGGCAAGTACACCCAGTGGGTTTACCTCTCTTACGACGAGATGCTGCTGATGTATGCCGAGTGTCTGGCACAGTGCGGCCGCTTCGACGAGGCCATCGCCAAGGTCGACGAGGTACGTGCCCGTGTTGGCATGAACGGACTGAAATGGGGCCAGGCCGCCTATAAGGGCGACAAGAGCAAGCAGAATGACCTCGCTACGAAGGATGGCCTTGTCCAGGAGATACTCCGTGAACGTGCCTGTGAGCTCGGTATGTCGAACAACCGTTACTACGACATGATTCGTTATAAGCGTACAGACTGGATGACAAAGCGCCTGCATGGTATCATCACTTTCCGCATGATGCAGAACTCCAAGCGTGAGTGGGTACGCTCTATCCGTCCTTATATCGGCGACGATAAGAATAATCGTGTGGAGGAGCCTTACTGCTTCACCTATCAGAAATTCGAGCTGCAGAACCGCGCCCGTTATCTGTGGGATTACAGTCCCTACGATCCTGAGGTGAAGAAGTGGTTGCTGATGCCCATGCCGTTGTCTGAGATTAATAAACACTATGGACTTGTTCAGAATCCGGGATGGTAATTATTCAAATTGATGATTGAACATTGAAAATGGAAACGATTATGAATAAAAGGAACATATTAATGCTGTCGTTGCTTGCAGGTATGAGCTTGCCGGTAGCAGCACAGCAGGACAGCACAGGCATCAACTTTGTGGATCAGGTCATCGAGGTAGGAGCCAATAAGGACTTCTCCCGTGCCCAGTCTACAGCAGCTGTCTCTGTGATTACCAACAGGGATGTGAACAAACGCTCGGCCAAGGATATAGGCAACTCGATTCTCGGACAGGGCAATGGTCTTGTATCACTGCAGGGAACGGGTACGTATTTCGAACAGAATCCCACGTTCTACGTCCGTGGTCTCCAGAGTCTGAGCACCAGCACACCGCTAATCCTCGTCGATGGAGTGGAGCGTGATCTCAGTTTTGTCAATGCTGAGGAGGTCGATCACGTCAGCATCCTCAAGGATGCCGCTGCCGTTGCCCTCTATGGCTATAAGGGTGCCAATGGTGCCATCCTCATTACCACCAAACGTGGTCAGTATAATAGTCAGAACATCCGTGTCACCTACGACCATCTGTTCAACTTCCAGGCTAACCGTCCGAAGTTTGTCAATGGAGCCACCTTCGCCAGTGCGATGAACGAGGCTTTGGCCAATGAGGGCTCTGCACCCCGCTATTCATCGGAGGAGATTGCCGCTTTCCAAAATGGCAACTATCCTTATCAGTACCCCAATGTGAACTGGGTGGACGAGACCTTCCGTAAGAGCGGTGCTACTAATAAGATCGGTGTGGAGTTCAGTGGAGGTGGTGAACGCTTCCGCTATTTTACCATGCTGAACCTGATCTCTGACAAGGGCTTCGTCAATAACTTTGCTGAGACAGACGGTTACTCCACTCAGGATAAGTATGTTCGGGGTAATCTGCGTACCAATCTTGATATTGACCTTACACCGACCACAATGCTGAAGGTGAATATGCTTGGTATGCTCAGCGAGATGTCTCGGCCTGGCGGCCCCATCTCTATCGGCAGCTCTTCTTCAACGGCAAAAGCCGACCTCTGGGATATGGTCTACAGCATCCCGTCATTGGCATTCCCTATCAAGAACGAGAACGACCAGTGGGGCGGTAGTGCAACCTATAGTGGTGTGAACAATCCTGTAGCAGAATCGTCAGGTGCTGCCTACTACAAACTCCATGAGCGTGCTCTCTACGCAGATATGACTTTGAATCAGGACCTGAAGTATTGGATCGAGGGACTGAGTCTTACGGCCCGCTTAGGCTATGACACTTATTCGACCCTCTATGAAGACCACTCTATGACGTATGTCTATGGTAATTACCCTGCAACAGGTGTGGTGGGCCAGAAAGGAGACTACTGGTATTCAGGCACCCCAGGTACGATGGGTAAGAACTCTGGTACTGTCGATTGGGCGCGTCGTCTGATCTTCCAGGCAGGACTGAACTTCGATCGTACCTTCGCTGAGAAACACTATGTCTACGGACAGTTGAAGTACGATTATGAATGGCAGAACTCCACAGGAAAGACTGGTTATACCATCTATCGCCACAACGGTTCATTCCTTGCCCACTACGGCTATGACAACCGTTACATCGGTGAGGTGGCACTGGTATATTCGGGTAGTAACCGTCTGGCTCCTGGCAGCAAGTGGAACCTCTCTCCGACAGTGTCTGCCGCCTGGGTACTCTCTAATGAGGAATTCCTGAAGGACAATCCTATCGTGAACTTCCTGAAACTCCGTGGTAGCTTTGGTATCATCAATGCAGACTACCTGCCTGGCGACAACGTATGGAATTACTATGCCATGTCTTATTCACAGGCCAGTTCGGCTACAGGCAGCTATCCCTTCGATGCCGGCTATGCCCCCGTCTATGCTAACACCACTCTCGGTCTGCTTCCCACGGCAAATCCTTCGCACGAGAAGGCCTATAAATATAACTTAGGTGTCGACGCCGTTCTCTTTGGCGGACTGAATGTAGAACTTGATGTTTATATGCAGCAGCGTAAGGATATCTGGGTGTCTGGTGAGGGTGCCTATACAGACCTGATTGGATTCGACGCACCTTATATCAATGCAGGTAAGGTGGACAGCAAGGGCCTTGAGCTTTCACTCGACTATACCAAGACCATCGGTGAACTGACCTTCAACTTGGGAGGTGCTTTCAACTACAACAAGAATGAGATTAAGGACATGGCTGAGGAACCGAAGGCTTACGACAACCTCGTTGAGACCGGTAATCCCTTGCAGTCGACATACGGTCTGGTGGCCATCGGTCTGTTTAAGGACGACACCGACATCGCCGACAGTCCTACTCAGACATTCTCTACCGTCCGTCCTGGTGACATCAAGTATCAGGATGTGAATGGCGACGGCGTGATTGATGCTAACGATAAGACGAAGATTGGTTACAGTGCCTATGCGCCTGAGATCTTCTACAATTTCCATGCTGGAGCCGAGTACAAGGGTATTGGTATCAACCTGATGTTCCAGGGTGTGGGCAACTACACGGCCAATCTCAGTGCCAAGGGTATGTACTGGCCCCTGCTGAACTCTACCTCTCTCTCGCAGCAGTACTACGACGGTCGTTGGAGTCCTTCCAACCCTGATGTGAACGCTGAGTTCCCGCGCCTCTCGACTACGAGCAACACCAACAACTACCAGACCAGTACATACTGGCAGCGCAACCGTTCGTTCCTGAAGCTCCGTAACGTGGAGGTCTACTACAACCTGCCGTCCTGCCTGATGCAGAAGACGGGATTCGTGAAGACCGCTAAGCTCTATCTCCGTGGTATCGACCTGCTCTGCCTCGGCCATATTGACGATGCCGATCCTGAGTGCTATGGTGTCTCAGCTCCTCTGAATAAGAGCGTGGTCGCTGGTGTGCAGTTGTCTTTTTAATTGATAATTGAAAAATGAGAATTATGATTACCATAAATAATAAAAAGCTGGCAGTAGGAATACTCTCTTTCCTCATCCCTCTTTCCTCCTTCCTCTTCTCTTCTTGTAACGAGCAGATGGACTATAAGGAGTATAGTATCTATGATGCGGCCTACATGCAAAAGAAGTTTGAACGTGCAGGTGGTCTGTTGTCCACCATCTATGCCGATCTTGATTCCGACTTCGGCAACTACGATGGTGCTACACTGGCCTCAGCCACAGACGAGGCTATCTATTCCCATGACGGTGCCTCTATCGAGAGTTTCTATAATGGTGCTTGGAGTGCGACGAATGCCAATAGTTCTATTTGGACTACCTGCTATCATGGCATCGCCTACTGCAACTTGTTCCTCGATGAATTTACGGGTCTGACGTTCGACGATTATGTGCTCGATAAGAACTATATGGCTGAGATGTACCAGTACAACAACTACCAGTGGGAGGCCCGTTTCCTGCGCGCCTACTTCTACTTTGAACTGGTACGCCAATATGGTGGTGTACCCCTTATCAAGTCGAACCTGACTGCCGATGAGGCCAGTAGCCAGCCTCGTGCTACTGCCGATGAGGTGTTCCAGTTCATCGATGATGAGTGTGTGGCCATCAAGGATACCATCACCAAGGACTATGGTGACCTTGGAGCCTTGGCTATGACGCCTGCTAACAATGGACGTGCCAATAACCTCGCTGTACTGGCCCTCCGTGCCCGTGCTGCTCTCTATCACGCCAGTCCCCTGTTTAATCCGAACAACGACAAGAGTCTCTGGGAGAAAGCAGCCCAGGCCAACAAAGAGGTGATCGAGGCCTGTCAAGCCAGGAAGATGAAACTCTCTTCCGACTACAAGGGTCTTTTCAATGGTAGTACCAACTGGAGTGATGCCAACGCTACGGGTGAGATCATCTTCGGTCGTCGTATGCCGACAGAGAACCGTACCTTCGAGACCAATAACTTCCCTGTGGGCATGTCTGGCGCTGGTGCTGGTGGTGGCGGTGGTAACTGTCCGAGTCAGAACCTCGTGGAAGCCTACGAGGATGGTGACAAGCGCTTCGAGCAGACCGTTGCCTGCAACGGCGATTCTTGGCCCAATGCCAACACGACACCTTTAGAGACCTATTATGGAGGCGTGAATGGTATGCCTGCTACATACGCCACACCGACGAGCTACTATCTGAAGAAGTATGTGAATGAGACGGTACAGATTGCCGGTAATGGTGCCAACAACTGCAAGCACGTATGGGTGACCTTCCGTTTGGGTGAGTTCTACCTGAACTATGCCGAGGCCCTGATGAACCTGTCTGGTGACGGCTATACCGCTCCGTCAGGCTACTCCGCTTCTGCTACTGCCGCCTACTATATTAATCAGATCCGTAAGCGTGCTGGCTTGGGTGAGATAGAGGCAGGACTGGGTGCAGCAGATTTCAAGGCCCGCTATGAGAAAGAGCGTTTCGTGGAACTGGCTTTTGAGGGACATCGTTTCTTCGACGTTCGCCGCTGGAAAGAGGCAGACAAGTATTTCAAGACCATCTACGGTCTGGAGATCAAGAAGAATGCCGATGACACCTTTACTGAGACCAAGAAAGTTGTCCAGAATCGCCTGTGGGATGACAAGATGTATCTCTTCCCTATTCCTCAGAGTGAGATCCTGAAGTCGGGTGGTGCCTTGTCACAGAACCCAGGCTGGTAAAATAAGTGTTAAATCATCGATATCTGTTAGCAGTTTACGATAAATTTAGTATCTTTGCATCCGATATAACTATTATTTTATAAACCACTTTAATTATTAACTCATTAAAAAGCTTAACGATTATGAGAAAATTTTATCTCCTTTTCGCTGCCATGTTTGCCTACACTGTAGTAGCAACGGCAGGTATTAAGAACCTGTACAAGCAGGACTTCGAGACATGCGGCACACCGCAGAATGCAGGTTGGTCATCTCCCAACCTGGCTGGTAATATGAAAATTGCCTCTACTGAGAATGGCTCATGGTTTGAGTTCTCACTCGGCAACAACAACAACCGTAACGCTGTCTTGGACTTCAACTATGGTCAGGCTGATGGCGCTACCATCTACGGTGACCAGAGCATGAAGCAGTACACCGTGAAGTTCCAGTGGGGTATTCAGGCCAACACCTCCAGCCCCAGCAACCCCAAGAACGCCCAGTTCTCTAGTGAGGTGGCTGTGATTGCACCTTCTATCTTCACCGCTGATATGGTTCCCGAGGGATGGAAGATCACTGGCAGCATCAACAACGGCCAGTATGCCGGTAACGACTCGCTGCGCCTGTTCTCCATCACCCAGCTGAAGGGTGCCTACGCTGAGGACAACCCCTACTGGGAAGACGAGAACGACAACAGCAACTACATCCTCGACTACTATTTCAATGGTGACACTGAGAACAAGGTGACCCTTGAAGAGGGCATGTGGTATGACATCGCCGTGACTGTCGACACCGAGAAACGCACCGCTTCTTACGTGATGACGACCCTTACGGGTGATGCCGTGGCCAATGGCACATACAACATTCCTGAGGTCTGTGGTGTCTGGGCAAAGGGCATCAATGTGCTCCTTGGCCGTTACAATGCCATCGCCGCTATCGACGAGGTGAAGGTTCAGGTGGAGACCGAGGGCGACTATGCCAATGCTCCTTCTCTCTCTCTCGTGGAGATCGACCAGGAGAAGCGCACCTATGATATCTACTTCGAGGAGGGTGAGATCCTGAATGTGAAGACCACAGAGGGTACTGAGGATACTGCTACCGATAGCCCCTATCGCTACGTTACAACGACTTCTGGTACACTGGATGCTTGGACAACATCTGGCACAGCTGAGTCTGAGCACGTTACACAGGAGGTTGATGCTTCTGTCATCGCCCTGCCTGAGGCTGTCGTTGACATCACGAAGGTGAACAACGGCTACGTGAAGACCTACAAGCTGTCGGTTGACAACTCGACGGTTCCCACACAGCCGAACATCCTGATCACCTATAAGTACAATGGTGAGGGTCCTGCTGATGAGTTCCCCAGCGGCACTTCTGTCAACGTGGCCGAGAAGGGTACCCTCGAGGTGACCACCGTTGCTTACGGTTTCGCTCCTACGACTATTACCATCGAGAACGACACTGAGTTCGCTATCGACCAGGTTGTCGACTTCCAGCACATGGATGAGGCTAAGTTGACTGAGCTGGGCTTCGCTGAGATTGATCCTCTGCAGGAAAGCAAGATGAGCGGTGAGCTCAACTGGACTGCTCGTGAGCGTCTGTGGTACGGTATTGCTGACGGCGGTACTGACGATAATGGCAATCCTACTTATGAGAAGCATGTGGTTTGGGGTCCTGCAACGACTGAGGGTGCTGCTGCTATCCGTCGCTTCACGCTTGCTCCTGACAAGGTGACCAAGGAGGCTGCTTACAGCATGTTCGCTCCTGTCTACACATGGTACACTGGCTTGGCTGATCCTGCTGTGGCTGACGGTACTGACGTTGGTGGTATGAAGGTGAACTACGGTATCGGTCTGATCAACGATGGTGTTTCTGGCGGTCAGGACAAGATCAACTACGCTAATGCTCCTATGGGCGTTGACGGTCTGACTGAGAACGACTATTACATCGTCTATGTCATCAACAACTATGGTGGCTCTTCACTCCACCCGCTCTTTGAGCAGGGAACTGCAGTTGCCGACGCTCTCACCCAGTACATGGCTCTGAACCTCGGTGACGGTCTGAATCCGCTGAACATCACTCCGACAGACACCGACGTTCGCGTGCTCCGTGGTACTGATACCTTCACGCTCTATCGTATCGATACAGCTATTGCATGCGTTGAGGTCTACAAGGCTGCTGGTGCTGACGGTATCAAGGCTCTGCCTTACAACAAGATCGTCTCTGACCACAATGCTCCTATCTTCAACCTCAACGGTGTTCAGATGAACGCTAAGTCGCTGAAGAAGGGTGTCTATGTGAAGCAGGGCAAGAAGTTTGTGGTTAAGTAATTCTTACACATATACACTTTAAAAGAAAGCCTCCCGATAACGGGGGGCTTTCTTCATTTTATTTTTGTCGTATTAATCTTTTTTTGTACCTTTGCGGTTAGGAAATTGGGATCCTTATTCGTTATATAGGTAGAATGAGTGCTCAAAAGGAAGAAATAGAACAACTGTACATCGGTTGTCATCAGCGGCTGCTCGACATGGCGAGAGTGATGCTGAAAGACGACGATGAAGCAGGTGATGCTGTGAGCGACGTATTTGCCAGGCTTGCGGATGGTTTGCTGAATCTGCCTACTGACCATCCTGAAAGCTATCTGATGGCGATTGTCCGTAATCAGTGCATAGACCGTGTTCGCAAAATGACATTGCGCGAACGGATAGAACGCAGACTATCACTTGCAGAATCAGATCCGACAACGATTGATAGTGAACAGGAACGTATCACAGAGATGATAGATTATGCAGAACAGAACTTCTCCAGCAAGACTTGGCGAGTGTTCCAACTGCGCTTCGACGAGGGACTACTATACAGAGAGATTGCAGAGCGGCTTGGTATCAGCGAAATAGCTGTGTACAAGCACTTGACAAAGGCTCTCAAGGAACTAAAAGAGATATTTAATCCGACAAGAATATGAAAGATATCGAAGAACTGCTCAAGATGACAGAGCGCCCACAAGACTATTCGGACGAGGAGATCCGACAGATGATGAACGACCCCGAGATGCGGGCTTACTATGAGTTGATGGTCGATGCCGAGGCAGGTTTTGCTCTAAAAAGGAGCGATACGTCTAAAGTCGTGAAACGCCCCGCATGCTATACCATAAGCCACAGGTTCATGAAGGCAGCTGCCATATTTGCAGGCATACTGTTGCTGTCAGGCATTTCCTTTGCGGCCTATCACTTTACCTTTGGGGCTAGTTCTCCTGCAGAACAAGGCAAAGAATCCCCAACTCAGGAAGTGCGAGTGTCGAATGTTCATCAAGAGGAGATTACTGAGTCCAGTACCATACGCACCTTTGAGAATGCTGAGCTGCATCAGATTCTTCATGAGTTGTCAGACTTCTACCATGTCGGAGTAAAGTTCCACAACGAGCAGTCGCGCCATATCCGCCTATATACAAAATGGGATACCGCAGCCCCGCTAAAACAAATCATAGAACGGCTCAACGGCTTTGAGAAAGTGAGCATTTGCCTGATTGACAATCAGATCATTGCAGAATAACCATGAGACGAATCCTACATATTATTATAATATGTGTGTTCTGCACCATGGCGCATGCTCAGCATGTATTCAATGGCACCTCGCTATCTAAAGCCCTCATCGAACTCGACCAGTCGACAAAGCGCTACGATATCTCTTTTGTTTATGACGAACTGGAAGACTTTACGGTGACCAAGACCATCAAACGGGGGCGATCCGTACCCGATGCTGTGCGTGAAGTCTGTGGATTCTATCCAGTCAGAGTCAGCGTCAAGGGCCATGACATTCTCGTGGAATGCATCCGAAAAGACCGAACTAAGTTGATGGGGCGGCTCGTAGGACCAGACCGTCAGCCCGTAGCCTACGCTAATATTGCCCTCTTTTCCCTATCCGACACAACCTATATCGGTGGAGGCGTCAGCAATGAGGCTGGCGACTTTGTGATTCCCTGTAGCGCCACCCAGGCAAAGGTGCGCATCAGTTATGTGGGTCTCAAAACCATCGAGCGCCAGA
>Ga0310786_10004347_pt1 | contig 19786 bp, 29 predicted proteins | sample AusTroGonzalo_MG_FD_203881 | JGI IMG/M metagenome (GOLD analysis project Ga0310786, IMG submission 203881) | Bovine rumen microbial communities from tropical cattle in Woodstock, Queensland, Australia - Gonzalo_03 (v2) (version 2) | ecosystem: Host-associated > Mammals > Digestive system >... | reverse complement strand
TCTGCGAGGTGTCTGCCCGGACGATTCAGAAGTAAATGGCGAACGGAATCACCATCACCGGCCTGGACGATTGCCTGAAGTTCTTTGACAACGCCCCGGAGAACGTGGTCAAGGCCACGCGAAATGCTTTGCGGGATGCTTCCAAGGTGACCGCGAAAATGATTCGCGGTCGTTTTGACAAGCGCTTCCGCAAGCTGATCCGGTACAAGGTTACCAACAAGGGGCACCTGAACGCCGGCATCGGCCTGTTCAATGACGGAAAGGGATCCGGCCAGCATTCGGACATCCCTGACTGGTTCAAGGCGTACTGGCTGAACTACGGCACCCTGGAGGGCCGCGACCCGGACCATCAGTTCGATCGTCCGGTCAAGCACTCCAAGACGCAGGCGGCGAAGAACCGCCGGAACCGGATGGGAATCCTGCACCGGAACTTCTACGAGGTAGCGATTGTCGGCTGGCAGGAGACCTTCGTCCCAGCTTTCCGGGAATCAATGTGTAAACAGGAAAATCAGTTCTACGAGAGATGACCGAGAACATTGGCAAACATCTGACCGACATCTGTGACTTCTACGTCCCGTTCTACCAGAGCGAGGCGGAGTCCGACGTCTATCCTTATGCTGTCTTCCGGCACACGCCGCAGGAGCACAGCACCAAGGATGGCGTCTACAAGATCACCTCGGAGGTTTCCATCTCGGTCTATTCGCAGGACTTCGACGAGGCCCAGGCGAAGGCCGACGCAATTCGTGCCGCGCTGGATGCCGACAACGACCCTCGGTTCCTGATTCATTTCCTCCGTCAGTCGAAGCAGCGCTCCGAGGATGTATGGAGTATTGAACTCGTTTACTACGTGAAACAAACAGCTTAATTCATTCAACTATGGCAATAACCAGACCTGAAGGATACAACATATCCTTGACCATTGGCGGGAAGACCCTGCTCGGTCGCACCCAGGAGGATCTCTCCATCGCCGCCGTGACCAAGACGTCCATCACCAAGGACGACCTCGGCGTGCAGCAGGAGCAGGTGGTCCGCCACGACGTCACCTTCAAGGTGGCGGCGCTCCTGAGCCTCGACTCCGAGACCACGCACTCCAAGCTGGACCGCGACGATGTGATCGCGCTGGCCCTGGCGACCGGCTCCTCGGCTGTGGTGGCGGTGCAGTACCTCTGCACGGGTGGCGACACCTATGGCGGCAGCGCCATCATCACCGGTTACTCCGAGAGCTCCAGCGGCGAGGTTGACTCCGATTCGACCATCTCCCTGGATCTCAAGATCACGGGCGACTTCGCAAAGGTGACCGGAGGCAATGGATAGGATCACCCTCAATGACGGACGCACTTTCCGGGTGGAGGTCAACTGGAATGCTCTCGTAGCTTTCCTGGAGGCTTCCAACCGGGACGACGTCCGCGAGCTGGTGGATCTCGCATCCATCAAGCCTTCCGACCTTGCCGGTCTGCTCGCTGCCAGCATCAATGAGGGCGAGCGGCTCGACGGAAACAGCGTGAACTTCACCGCCGAGGAGGTAGGCTCCATGGCCGGCGTCGGCACGATGGCGGAGTTCATCACGATATTCACGAGGCAGACAACCCCCAAAGGGCCTGTCGAGAAAGAAAAAAAAGAGTAGCTGACGGTTCGGCCCCTGAGCCGCTCAGCATTGGAACGGTAAGGGGCTGGGCCTTTGGTTTGCTCGGGCTCTCCAGAAGGGAGTTCTATGAAATGCGCCCGGGTGAGTTCTGGGAAGCGCTGCGGGCATACAATAGCAAGGTCAGCGCCGACCGGCGGCACCTGGGCGAACTGGTAAGAGGGGGAACGCTCCGGCTGTGGAACCTGCAGGTGGCCAAGAAATCAAGGATCACGGATCCTGCGAAGTTCTGGCCGATGCCCTGGGACGAGCTTCCGGACGATACGCAAGAGATAAGGCGCCTCACGAACCTCAGTGAGGAGGAAACGCAGAAAGAGGTGGAGATATTCTTTGCAAAATTAAGTGGCCATGGCAGCGAACGAGCCGAAAATGAAAATTAACGTCGGTGCTGATACCTCGGAATTTACCAAAGGGATCAAACAGGCGAAATCTGACCTCAAGTCTTTCGGTAGCGTCAGCGATGACGTCCTCGGGAAGGTAGGTCAAGCCATCGGCATCGACACCAAGCAAGTCGAACAGATGGCCGGTGCCATTCGTGGCATGGGCAGGCAGATGGCGGAGTCCGGCAGCGAAGGCGTGGCCGCTTTCGGTAAGCTGCTCACCTCGGTCAACGCGCTGTCCGTCGGCCTCGGCGCCCTCGGAATCGCCGGTGTGGTGGCATCCTTCAAGGCGCTCAATGCCGAGGCGGAAGCCTTCAAGAACACGGTGGAGGGTGCGAACATCGAGATGCAGACCGCCGCCTTCATCGAGACATATCGTCAGGTGTTCCACGACTTCAATGCCGAGACCGGAAAGAATGTCGCTGAGTTCGAGTCTAAGTGGAAGAAGACCTTCGCCATGCTCGGCGCTAACTTCCAGCAGAACTTCGTCAACATATTGACCGGGAAGCAGGCGCCGGCCGCGTCTCTTCCGGACATGTTCCTCCGTGGCAACACCCAGCAGATGGCGGCTGCCTTCGTCGGCGGCGTGGAGTCCGAAAAGATAGCCGGTGAAATCTACAAGCTGGAGCGCCAGCGCAAAGAGCAAGCCGTCGAGGTCGCCAAGATCAATGCGGACATTGCCGACCAGATGACCATTGCAAGGGATGCAACGGCCTCGGCTGCATCTCGCAATCAGGCCATCCTTGAAATCAAGAGGCTCATCGAGGAGAAGGAGAAGAAGACAGTCGACCTGGAGAAGCAGCTCGAAATCCTATACCAGAAGAATTCCGACATAGCCTCTGATAATGTAGCAGCCGCCGATGCTCTTCTCGCGCAAAAACAGCGCGTATTCGACGCAGATCGAGCAATTACCACGGAGCGAAATTCGCTCATCCGCATCGAGAACAGTATAACAAAGGCTGTGAACGCCCAGAATGCAGCCTATAAGGATCAGCAGGAGCGGGCTGCCGCGATTGCTAAAAGCCGGGCCGATCTTGCGGCCCTTGACCTTGGTGTGTCTGGCGTTCCGACGGCTGGAGCCGTGTCTCAGATTCCGGTCGGCCTTGCTCCTCGAGAGACACCGGAGGCGTTTCAGGAACTACTGAACGCACACTTCGGTGAAACACTTCACGTCTCCATCGGTGTGGATCTGGACAAGCAGCGCTTCGTAGATGTATCTCGTGAACTGGAGATGGTTCTTGGCCAGATGGCAAACAACCTCGGTGAGATTATCGGTGGTCTCATCGGCGACCTTGTAACCGGAGGGGATGCATGGAGCAATTTCGCCAATGCTGCCATGTCCGCTTTTGGTGATATGGCTATAACGGTTGGAAAGATTGCTATTGCGACCGGACTTGCTACGGAATCGATTAAGGGGGCCTTAACGAAGCTCGGCGGTCTTGGCGCAATCGCGGCAGGTATCGCGCTGGTCGCACTCGGAACTGCTGTTAAGGCCGGCCTTTCCAATGTTGCCGGAGGAAACTACTCCGCCAGCCCAAATGTCGCATCGAGCGGTTACGGTTACGGCGGAGGTGACTATGAAACCCGCGACGTGAACATCCACGTCAGCGGCAAGCTCGAGGCGGACGGAGACTCCCTCGTGGCCGTGATCAATGACACGAACAACCGTAACGGATACACGACCTAATGGCATACGCAACCAAATACCTGTTCAAGTGGCAGTCGGCCAAAGGCACGACCCGGGAGATCCGCGTCCTGAAGAACGGCTATTCCGGCAGCGTCATCCAGCGCGCCCTGGGCCGCGCCCCGATTCTGAAGAAGCAGAAGAACGGGACGGTCTTCGGCACGTCCCTGGAGTTCTATGCCGAGTGCCAGGTTGAGGGGGAGTTCACCGAGTTCTACACCACGAATCCGAAGGCGTACAAGGTCCAGCTTTATGCGGGCAATGACCTTCTTTGGCAGGGCTATGTCACTCCGGAGCTCTACTCTGAGCCGGACATCGCGCCGCCATTCGACGTGCAGGTGATCGCCACGGACGGAATCGGAGAGCTCAAGCTGTACGACTTCGGGCCGCAAGGAACGGTGTCGTTGAGGTCGATATTCACTTACCTGCTGGGCTACACCGGCCTCGGGACGGACGTGTACCTGATTAGCTCCCTGAAGGCCGGTTCCAGCGGAGCTGGCGCGCTGCTCGAAAAGACCATCAACCTGGACTATATGGCCGGTGAGTCTTGCTACGATGTGCTGACTTACCTGCTCGACACGCTGCACGCAACAATCACTTGGTGGAAGGGCGCGTGGATCGTGGCCCGTGAGACCAACGTGACGTTCACGAGCGGCAAGGTCCGCTACTTCAATACGGCAGGAAACTCCGCGCTTCTCGCCGGATCCGTGCAGACCCTTGGCAAGATGTACACCAACGACGTCTGGCCGGTCGGCCAGCTCTCCAGGAAGGTGGATCCAGCCAAGAAGAGCGTCACCGTCCAGGCGCCGTGGCACGTAGTAACCGCCTTTGTTAATTCCGGTATGGATTCCGATAGCGGATGGACAAAGGCGAACAATGCGTCCTTTGACTCAGCCAAGAAGGCATACTACCTCCCGGATAACGCGGTTCCCTATCACGGAAATCCCGCAGCCGAGATCAGTCAAGCCGTTTCTATGGGTGGCCTGCGCGTTCCGATGTCCTTCTCTGGCAAGTTCTGCGCGACCGAACTCCCACCGTTCTCCGGAGCAACCTATGGCGGCGTGGTCGGCGTGGACGTTCTCTATGTCACCGGAAATGTATCCTACTATCTCACAAAGGATGATAATGGTGATACGGTATGGAAGCAGGGGAACGGTGGTAAATATGACTTCCAAATCCGTCTTTCCCAGGTAAACACGGACGAGGCCGGTGCAGAGGAGCTCACCTTCGAAGTTCCGCCGCTGGAGCTCAATAACACGTACCCTTCCGGCACGCTGACGTTCCATATTGTTGGCCGTTCGGCACTCGTGTTCAATGCCTTCCTGGACATTAAGATCTCCAAGGGCTATCAGGACCGGTTGCATATTGACAATGGCGCGCGCGGCGAAGAGGGCGAGTACGAGGTGGCCATTGGCCGTGAAACCTCCGACATTGACTACTACAAAGCCTTCATGCAGGGAATCCTGCTTGATTCCGGCTCGCTGATCACGTCCTTCAAGGATGACGCCATCACGACCGGGATGGACTTCCTGGCCTTCATCTCCCGCGACTACGCGCGCAGCTTCGCTCTCCCGCGCATCGTCCGGACCGGCACCGTGCAACTGGAGGCCGCCGTGCAATTCCCTCCGCTCGTCCTGACGAAGGCGGCGGTGGACTACTGGCTTGAGACCTGGTCCTGGAATATGTACGAGGATGAGCTGGACATCACAGCACGCTCGCTGCCGACCGCATCCATATCCGTAGACTCGGAGGTAATCTCCGAGGCGAGCGGCACTACTTCCGGCGGATCCGGTGGCGGGTCTTCGTCTATGAGCGGTGGTGGAAGTAATTACTTCGAGCCGGACGAAGATGTGGAGAGTGCGGTCGCGCTAAAGGCTTCCTACGTCGCCCTTTCCGCCCCCGACTTTCTGATAGGAGAGGACCGCGAGAGCCTGACAGCGGACCTCGACCTCATCGGCGATGCGCTCGGATCCTTGCAGGCCCAGATCGACGCAGTCGCCGCCCGCGACAGCTTCGACGAGCTCACGGCGACGGCGCTGTTCGCGGACATCGTATCCGTGGGAGACCGGCTTGCCCTCGGCGACGCCATCCTCGAGTGGGATGCGGAGCATAAGGCGTGGCACCTGATCGGCAACTTCTACGCGGACGGATTCGTCACCGCCGGCGGCTACTCGTCCGGTGGAGGCGGTGGAGGCGGAGCGAGCCTGGCCGCCATGTGGGAAACGCTGACGAACACCTCGAGCGACCACACCTACGACTCCACGAAGATCCACACCGCCCACATCCCGGACATGGCGAGCGCATACGGCTACGTCAAGACTGCGGACATCTCCGACATGGCCACGAAGACCTGGGTCACGGCGCAGGGATACATCACCGACAGCGCCTTCGATAACGACTTCGCCACCATCTCCGCAGCCCTGCAGTCGCTCCAGTCGCAAGTGGACAGCGTCGCCGCCCGCGACGGCTTCGACGAGCTGACGGCGACCGCTGCCTTCGTCGACATGCTTGCGGCCGGGAGCATCATCGCGGATGACGCGGAGATCGGCGGATATTCGCTGAAGGCCATCCCGAACGCATACCTCGCCAACAGCGCCATCACCATCAACGGCACGGCCACGGCCCTGGGCAGCAGCTTCGATACTGCGAACATCACCGCCGGGACCGCCGGCACGTCCGCCGCCACGACCGGGGCCTCGTTCGCCATTCCATACGTCACCGTCAACAAGTACGGCATCGTGACCGGCTACGGCACGCACACGCACTCCATCAGCCAGGCCAACATCTTCGGCAGCTCTGCGATCGGCAGCGCGTCCCTGCCGGTGTACTACAACGGATCCGCGCTGACGGCATGCACCGCGTCCAGCATATTCTCGGCGATGTCCTCCAGCGCGGGGACCAACCTCTCCGTGACGGTGGCCGGGCAGAACCGGACCGCCACCCTGTACGCGACCTACGACTCCGCATCCGAGAACATCTCCGACAAGTTCGGCATCGTGGACAGCGCGCTCCGCTCCCTCCAGGCGCAAATCGACTCCGTGGCGTCCCGCTTCGACTGGGGCCAGAACGCAGACCTGGAGGCTGACGAGAACTTCATCGTCGAGGCGTTCCAGAACCTCCAGGCGCAGGTGGATTCGCTCGCGGCGAAGCTGGAGGACCACACGGTCGCGGGTTACTTCGACACGCTCGCGGTCAGCGGCGGCATCTACACCGGCACCATCCTGTCGGCCGGCTATGTCACCGGCGGCGCCGGCGCGTCCGACGTGCGCCTGAAGCAGAACGTCCGGACGATGCCGGACTGCCTGGACGTCGTGATGGCGCTGCGCCCCGTGCGCTTCGAGTGGAACGCCCGGGCCACGGAGCTCTGCCCGGTCTACAAGGGCGCGGACGTGGGCTTCGTCGCGCAGGAGGTGGAGGCCCTGCTGCCGTCAGCCATCGGGACGATCTTCGACGACTACATGCGTCTGGACCAGACCAAGATCATCGCGCCGCTCGTGGGCGCCGTGCAGGATCACGAGCTGCGCATACGGGAAATAGAGAAACGATTAAACGCGAACTGACATGCCAGTCAACAACGGAAAGGTCTCACGGCCGGTGAGCATCTCGGACATAGCCACCGCGATCGGACTCGATTCGCAGGATCTGGGCACCCTCTGCAGGAGCGCCCTGGTGAACATGTTCTCCAAGTACAAGTCCATCATCCCCTTCGGGCAGGACACGCCCGAGGAGCTGACCGAGGCGCAGTTCAAGGCCGCGAACTTCGGCCTGATCATCAACGGCTACAACGGCTTCAAGGTCGACGGCGCATGGACGCACAACCGGCCCGGCACGACCGTCATGTTCCGGGACCTGGACTTCGGCGGGCCTCCGGGCGCCGACTACGGCTACGACCACAACGAGGAGGCGCCGCTCAAGTCCATCAGCTCGGACCAGACCTGGAACAAGTTCGCCTCGGGTTTCCCGGCCATCTCCGGCTCGATCAAGTTCAAGACCGGCGGGCAGTCCTACCCGCAGTCCGTGAACTCCCGGCTGAACGTGGAGGACCTCGCGATCAACAACTACAGCGCCTTCAGCCTGGCGGACGCCTACCTGGTGATGGCGCTCGACAGCACGCACTACGTCATCAACGGCAACAAGCTCTCCGCCGGTGCCGTGGCGTGCAGCATCAATCTCAACAGCTACCAGGAGAGCGCGCTGACCACATACCTGAAGTCCGCGCCGGCCGGCACGTACACGCTCTACCTGTTCCTGTCCAACCGCTCGGACGCGGTGGGCTGGAGCCTGCCGATGCCGGTGGTGTCCAGCTTCCAGCTGACCATCCAGGACGAGTTCTGGCTGAACGTCGTGCTGACCCGCGTGGCCGTGGCCGTCGGCAGCGTCTCCGTCGGGAACTACGGAAGTACCGTCGCGCACTGGCTGACGGTGAACGTCGGCGGGGCGACCGTCAACGCCAAGACCTACGTCTCCGGCCTGCAGGACTCCACCGTGGTCACGATGACCTACGACTTCCGGATCACCCGCAAGACCGGCTTCACGGATTCGGGCTGGAGCCTCGCGGTGACGAAGGTCCTCGACCTGACGCGGATCCTCGCGGCGTCAGGCGCCACGGTGGTGAGCATGACCATCCACAACTGGGTGTCGCCCCAGGGAAGCATCACGACCATCGAGCAGACCGTCACCGGGACGGGCGGGTACAACTTTGCCAACACGACCGGCTACTACAACATCACGATCGTCGCCCAGGGCACCGCCGCCTGGCTCAAGCAGTGCGCCGCGAATGACGGCAACCTGCCATCGGACGCCTTCTTCAGCGCGAACCCGTACTTCAAGTACAACGCCTCCGAGTTCTACCCGGACGCGGCCAACATCAAGGGATTCAGATTCTCATAATAACACCAACAAGATATGACACTCAAAAATGCAATCAAGGGAATCGCGGCGTTCATCGCCCTCGCCCTCATCGTCTTCGCAGGCAGCGGATCCATCAACTACGGCGCCGTCGCCAAAGAGGGCTTCTACGTCTTCGCCGGCGTCGTGGCTATCTCCGCCGTCGCCTGGGTCGTGTACCGTTTCATCCGTGCCCGCTTCGGGCTGAAAAAGACCGACGCCCATGAAAATCAGTAACGCCCTGATCATCCGCCTGGGGAACTTCGGCCTGGCGAACACCTCCGAGCACGACCTGCCCGGAGACGCTGCGTATATCGCCTTCCGCTTCCGGCGCGACGCGATGAAGGCGTACCGGGAGCTGGCCGAGCGGCAGAGGGAGCTCCAGGCCGACACCGCTGGCGACACAGCCCGCTACGACGTGATGAACGCCGAGCTCCTGAAGGACACCTCCGAGGTGCGGGCCACCCCGCTGTCCGTGCGCGACTACCTGACGCTCGCCGCCGAGAACCGCCGGACCCCGATGCCCGGCGACCGGGACGCCCGCGTCGACTTCTTCCACGTCTTCGAGAACGACCTGGAGGGGATCCTCTGGGCCGATGACGACGAGGCTCCGAAGGAATAACACAGTTACTAACATAGTTAACCATTAAATCAACGCAATCATGATTGAGATCAACAATCCCTATTTCGGTGCGAACTTCTCCCACACCGGGCAGAACTGCACCGCCACCGGAGACTACCGCGTGGAGAACGGCGCCCTGAAGCACGTCAACATCTCCGGATCCTACACCAAAGACGAGAACGTCTACGGCTTCAGCGCCAACCGCGACGAGGCCGGCAACGTCAACATCTCCGGCGTGGCGGGTCCCGTGCTGACGGAAGTCGCCGTCGAAGTGTCCGCGATCATCGCGGAGGTGGAAGCCGAAGTCGGACCTAAAGAGGCGGAGTAATCATGGCCCTGTCGATCACCGGTTTCGACGCCAACGGGCGGATAACGCCCAAAGGCACGAACGTCGTCATCCCGCCGGAGTCGGCGGGCATCGGCGACCTGGTCTACAAGTCCGGCTCGACCTACAAGGTCATCGGGCGCGGGACGGCCAGCGCTACGACTATCTCCATCGGCGGCACGTCGTACACCCTGTACGGGGCCATCTACGGCTTCGTGAACGGAGAGGCGATGATCGTGGCCCCCAATGCGGCGGAGACAACCAAAGCCTGGGGCAGCTACCCGTCCGGAGCTCCGACCATTGGCGCCGGGAAGGTGCTGATGCGGAACGGCCTGAAGACCGACTACTACGCGCAGATGAACACGAAGCGCCAGATGGCCAGCGATTCGTACCGCGGAACGGCCGGCAGCAACGTCCATCCGACCGCGGCCTACAACGGCGGCGTGATGACCGAGTCTACCTTCAACTCATCCGCAGCGGCGAAGGCCATCTACGGCACGTGGTGGAACTACCTGCGCCAGACGCTCCGCGTGAACGGCGCGCCGGGATCCCCCTTCGGGGCGGTCGCCTCCGGCGTCAAGGTCCACGAGTTCGGCCGGTACATGGGGCGCACCTACTTCGGGTCGTCCACCTACACGGCCGGATACTACTGCTACACCTACAACGAGGGCGGCGGCACGTGGTGGCTGCCGAGCATGTTCGAGCTCGCGGAGCTGATGATAGATGAACATCTGGACAAGGTCAACGAGAACTCCGCCATACTGTCCGTAGACAACGGCGCCGATCGTTGGTCCTGCGTCCTCTGTTCGTCGACGTATGCCTGGGCTTACAGCTACTATGGCATGTCCGGCTACAGTGCGTTCTCCGGCTCGTTTACGGTTCGCCCCGTCACGCTCTTAAAACTTGTTCCTTAAATCTTGCGGCGAAGTGGGCGGGAGCCCCGAGCCGCGTAACGCTACTTCACCATGAGCTCCATCAGCAAGGCAGGAATCTTCATCGACATCAAGCAGCTGCTCGACTTCACCTACCGGATGAACAAGCAGATGTGCGTCGCCGACCGCCGGGACTTCGGCAGCCAGCTGATCCGATTCAACCTGGAGATGATCTCGTCCTTCGCGATGGCCTACCACCGCAGGGACGAGAAGGTCTCCTTCGATGCGGGTGGCCGGCACTACGACATCGGCCTCCGGGGCGAGAAACGCACGCACGTGGACGCGCTGGAGGCTGCGTTCGACAGCTACCAGGCACTGATGGATTTCTGCTTCGAGCGCCTGACGTTCTCCCGCATGAGCAGGGAGGACCGGGAGCGCAAGCACACCGAGTACATGGAGCTCATGGCGAAGATAGGTTCCGGAATAGTGAAGTGGAGCGGGAGCATCTACAAGCAGGTCGTCGTCTCCGAGCAGCCGCCCGGACACGACGCAGGCTGAAATAATGAAGAGGTGGAGGCGGATTCATTCAATCCAGAGCCCGGAAGGGCAGTTCCTCCATGAAAGCGCCAATCGTTGGTCCTGCGTCCTCTATTCGTCGACGAATGCCTGGAATTACAACAACAATGGCATGTCCAACAACAATGCGTTCTCCAACTCGTTAACGGTTCGCCCCGTCACGAAATTCATTTAGCAAAGCAATCACTTGATATGGACCTCGAAAGTCTGCACAAAGCCTACAAGACGGCGCGGAAGCACAACAGGAGATCGGAGGACATGGTGTCCTTCGAGGTGGACCTGTATGCCAACCTCGTCCGCCTGTGCGAGCAGATCAACAGCCGGTCCTACGTCCCGCTCCACAACTATTCCTTCATGCACCGCCGGAGCCAGAAGCCCCGGGAGGTGTTCGCGGCGGAGCCCCAGCTGAAGGTCATGATGGCCTTCGCCCTGTCCAGGATCACGCCGCTGGTCGAGGCGCACCTGTCGCCCCGGACCTTCAACAACCGCATCGGCATGGGAGCCCAGCTTGCGGTCAACACCCTCATCAGTGACATCTACGACGTCAGCCGGGGCTACACCCGCCCCTGCTGGATCATCAAGATAGACTACCGGGGATACTTCCCGAACATGCGGCGCGACTACGCCTGGGAGCTGGTGCGCGGCATCGTGGAGCGCGAGTACAGCGCCAGCGACAAGGACGACGTGCTGTACTGCCTGCACGCGGCATGCTTCTGCACGCCGGGGCGCAGCGCCCGCAAGTCACCAATCTGGGACTGGGCGGACTACCCGGCATACAAGAGCGTCTACATGCGCCCGGACGGGGTCGGCGGGCTGATCGGCTTCACCTTCTGGCAGATGGTGGCCGGCCTGTACCCGGTGGAGGTGGACCGCTTCGTCGAGCAGAACATCTCCCGCCACTTCGTGCGCTACGTGGACGACACGGTCATCGTGACCGACAACAAGGAGGCGGCCCTGGCGCAACTGCCCAATCTCCGCCGCCGCCTCGCCGACATCGGGATCACCCTTCATCCCGGGAAGTTCTACTGCCAGCCGTACCAGCACGGCGTGGAGTTCCTTGGATACCACGTCATGCCGGACCGCGTGCATCTCAAGCGCCGGATCGTCAAGCGCGCGATGGCCGTCGCCGCCTCCGGCGAGCGCGGCAAGCACAACTACATGGACGCCATCAACTCCTACCTCGGCATGATCAAGAGCACGAGCGACCTCCGCCTGGCGAAGGATCTGCTCGATGTCGTCAAGCGGCCGGGCTTCAAGAAGGACTACGGGAATTACAAAATCACGATCGACAAATCAAAACGTAAATGATATGACACGTACTCAAAGAATTGCCCAGTTCCGGGCTTGCGTAAAGAATGTGAGCATAGCCACCACCATCGGGCTGCTCATCTGCACCCTCGCCGCGATCGGGCTGTTCGTGGCGTCCTTCATCGTCCCTCCTACCGGGGAGATCCATTCGTCGGTGCTGGCCGCCGGCGGCTGGATCTTCGCCTTCGCCGCACTGTTCGAGCTGCGCGAAGCCATCCAGGAGGGGCTCGGCTTCAAGATCACCCACGGCCAGACCACCGTCGAGGTCAAGGACCAGGACGGCCCCGACACACAACATGAAACCATAGAAATAGAGGACAATGAAGAAAACTGACATTGACGCAATCGTCATCCACTGCAGCGCCACTCCCGAGGGGAAGGACGTCCGCGCCGCCGACATTGACAAGCAGCACCGCGCGAAGGGGTGGAAAATGATCGGCTACAATTACGTCATCGACCTGGACGGCACGATCGAGGAGGGTCGGCCGCTGACAATGGACGGCGCCCACTGCAACACCGCCGGATTCTCCGGCCGGCCGTACAACAAACACTCGATTGGCATCTGCATCATCGGCGGCGTGGAGGCCACCCGCGACACAAAGGGCAGGCTCGTCGCGAAGACGGACGCCAAGGGGAACCCGATCGCGAAGGATACACGGACCCTCGCCCAGAAGAAGGCCACAGCCGACCTGATCTACAACAAGCTGCTCCCAGAATTTCCCGGCATCACCGAGATCATCGGGCACCGCGACACCTCGCCGGATCTGGACGGGGACGGATTCATCAACCGCTACGAATGGATCAAGGCTTGCCCGTGCTTCGACGTCCGGGCGGAGTTTCCCGTCGCCATCGTAACCGCATCGAAGCAATGACAAAGATTGAGAAATACGCGACCCTGTTCATCATGGTCTGCCTAATGATTCTCGTGACGGCGGTCTGCTGCAAGATCAGCTATCGCAATGGCTACCGTGCCGGCTGGCGGGACTGCGTCGCCAGCATCCAGGTGGACACCACGCAGCACACCGATACGAGCAGCTATGTCAATCCGGAGCCGGTTATCGTTGAGCCGGTGACGACCATCCCAGCTGGCTACGTGCAGGTCAAGGCCGGAACCATCGCGCAGCTCAAAGCCCGCATCGCGGAGCTCGAGGCTGCCGCCCTGACGGCGCCTGCAGACTCAGCCGCTTCGCCGGTTGAGGACACGCCTGTTGACGTGGCCCTGCCGGTCGAGCGGAAGGTCTACCAGGACTCTACCTACCGGGCGGTCGTTGAGGGGATCCAGGCAAGGCTCGCGGAGATCCAAACCTTCAACACCACGACCACCATCACGAAGGTCGTGAAGGAGCCGGTCCTACCGGATCTGACTATCACACCGGCTACCAAGCTGATCATGGCCCCTGCCGGTTTTGACGCCGTGGCAATGCTTCGCATCACGAAGTGGTGGCCCGGTGGATGGCGCTTCGACGGAGGTCTCGGCTACGGACTCCACATGGGCGAAGGTATTCAGCAGCCCGGCTGGTATGCAGAGATTGGCTTCGGCCTCGACATTGTACGAAAATAACCCTTTTTATAAACCATCAAACCTTAATGCATTATGGCAAATGTTATTGCTCTCGCCATTGGTCAGTACAATGGCTCCTTCACGGTCACCGGCGACATCGCCGCGACCGGCTACTATTCGGTCGGACAGGACGCCAAGCTCGTGTCCTTCTCCGGCGACGTAACGAGCCTTGGCAGCTTCGCGGCGGTCGTTGACAGCGGCACCATGAAGTACAAGCTCGAGCCCGCATCCTCCGAGGCCGCTTCGGATCTTATGGATGCCGTCATCGCCATCCAGGCGCTCCTCGAGGGTCGCTTCGCCACCCCGGCTCCGGAGATCTCCGGCACCACTCCGTTCGAGGAGACCACCGAGGTCTCCATCTCAGGCCCGGCACACGCCGACCTGTACTACACAACGGACGGCACCACGCCGACCAGCGCCAGCACGGCCTACACCGAGCCGTTCAGCCTGGACGCCACGACTACGGTCAAGGCCATCGCGGTCATCGACGGCGTCGCCTCCGAGGTCACGTCCAAGACGTTCACCAAGACCGCAGCCCCCGCAGATGGTGGTGACGGCGAAGGTGGAGACTCTTAAAAGAGTCGCACCAAATCGCGGTCTTTCGTGACCTTCTGCGACCTTTAGTGAACTGCGGAAAACGGCTCACGGACGCGCAGGAGGCCACCGAAGGCCCTGAGAGGCGCTTTTGATAAGTCCCTGTCTCTCCGCAACGCCTACTGATTTTCAGTAAGTTACAACCAAGTCGCACCGGCTGTCGCACTATTTGCGATGGCCGGTCTTCTTTTTGCTGAGCTTGTCGAAACCCTTCATTGCCTGCGCCCTGGCGGCATCTGCGACCGCAATATAAGGTTTCATGGAGTCGTAGCTGGCGTGGCCGGTCCATTGCATCACCGTGGTGGGAGAGAGGCCAAGCTGAAGGGCATTGCAGATGAAGGTCCGGCGCGCAGCGTGCGTCCCGATGAGCTGCCACTTTTGGAAGGTCTCGTCGATGCGGACCCCTCCTTTGTACTTCGTGAGCCGGACCGGCGCGGTGATTCCGCATTCCTGGCAGATGGTCTTGAGCGCACGGTTCATCACCTGGTTGGTGATCCGGGGGAACACCTTCATCGGAGCGTCGTCCCGATCATAGCGTGCAAGCACATCCCGGCTCCATTTGTTGAGCTCGATCGTCAGGGCATCACGGGTCTTCACCGTGGTGATCCGGACGGCGTCGGCGCCGACGTCCGCCCAGGAGAGCTTTGCCGCGTCGCTGTACCTCATGCCGGTGAAGGCGCAGAAGCAGAAGATGTCCCGGACACCGTCGAGCCACGCCCGCTTCGGGTCGTGAAACTCCCACACGGCCATCAGCTCCTCCCACTCGAGGAAGATCACCGGCCTGGGCGGAGTGTGCAGCTTCGGTGAGAACGTCTTCCAGTCCGGCAGGGTGAGCCAGCCTTTATCCGTAGACCAGCCAAGAAACCAGCGCAAATAGCCGATTTGACGGTGGACGGTAACATCGGTAAGGTCGCGGTCTTCGCGTAAAAATATGAGGTATTTGCGAAGGTTTTGCTCGGTGAACTGACTGAAGGTCGGAAACAGGCCGGAATCGTCCAGATGTTTGCCGACCACCCGCATCTTGATCTCGGTCCCCGGCGTCCATCCTTTGAGGGCGGATTGCTCGGAGATAAACTGATTGAACGCAATGCGTGTGCCGGGGGTCCCCGGAGCGGAACGGAGCCCCAGTTTCATCCGGATGCGCCTGGACACCTCGTCCCGATCAGGATCCGGTCCAAGCTCGGAAAGAACATCCCTGGCGGCTTTCGTGTAGCGCTCGATCTCCTCGTTGATCTCCGCCGCCGGAACCTTGCTCGGCCCGTGGAAGGAGTTCGGGCGGCAGCGCTGACTCTCGGCCACCCATTTGTCAGGATCTATCCGGTAGCCGGTGGCGAAAGACACCACCTTCCGGCATGACTCCCACTTCAGCCGACACTCCAGATACTTCACTTCGGAGTTGGCCTTCGAGTGGAGGACGAATGCTATCCGGTACTTCATGTCAGCTGGTCCAAGAGTTTATACAGCTGCCGCTCAGTCATCAGCAAGATTGGAGCGCCGGCCTGCTGAAGGTCGCGCGCCTTCTCCAACTTCGACGGACCGACACCTTCACCGGCAATCAGGAAGTCAGTCTTCGACGACACGGAGGACGTGACCCTGGCGCCGCAGGTGGAGAGCACCTTGGCAAGATCATCCCGGAACGGGAAGCGCTCGAACTCCCCGGAGATGACTACCGTCTTCCCCGAGAACGGCGTGTCAGACCGCGCATCCTCTCCGGGCCTGCGATTCTCCTTGGAGATGGTGGTCCTCGTCGGTTCCTTGACTCTCGGAATAGTAACGGTCACGCCTGGCGTTGAGGAATACCTGGCGAGCAACTCACCGGCTGCGGTCGCATCAGCAAGAGCGTCGTGGTGCCTGGCGAGCTCTACACCAAAGAACGCGCACGCGCTATAAAGAGAGATTCCTCCAAGCTCACGACACGTGTCGATGCAGTCCTGAATTACCAAGTCTCCGAGGCGGAACCTTTCAATAGACCGGTCGAGCACGTTGAGGTCGAAGGATGCATTGTGCGCCACGATATATTGACCGTCCAGAATAGACCGGATCACAGGCCACACGACAGGAAACTCCGGGGAGTCCTTCGTCTGGTCCGGGGTGATTCCGTGGATTCCTGAGCAGCGAGGGTCGTAGGAGTTGCGTGGCGGCTTGACCAGATAGGAAGCCTCGGCCACTTTTTCGCCGTGCTCGAAGATAGCAATTCCGACCTGGCAGATGTCTCCATCGTAGGTGGCGGTCTCAAGATCCAGGGCAACGTAGCGCTCTGGCATCGGAGCGTTCGGAAGGATGACGGTGACGGACCCCCGATCGTCGGGAATCCGGTCGGTTGGATTGAGTTTGCGTATCATATCAATTTATTGGTGTTTCGTTCACTTTGCGGAGAGGTTCTTTATGATCTCGAGAAATTCACGGTTCTGCTCCTCAAGCTGGGCGACTCTCTCCCTGAGCATCGGAAGCTCTACCTGCTTGCTTTCATTTTGTGTGGATTCTCCACGGACGAGCCAGTTGAGGTCCACGTATTCACATTTAGAAAAGATGATCTCCCAATCGGAAATTCCTCTGCTTTTCCAGTTAGAAATCACGGTTGCACTTATGCCGAGATAGTCGGCGAGAGCCTTGTCGGTCTTCAAAGATAGCGACTGCTTCAGCCGCATCAAGATGGTGGTCGCGTCCATATTAACCCAAATTTTGCAAAGAAAATCCACAAAACGCTTGCATATTCACAAATTGTGTATATCTTTGCGGTGTGACAACGTAATTAACGCACAATTATAGTAAAATTAAAAATGGAAACCAAGTTCATCGAGAGAGGAAAGTACAAAGGGAACATCGACGTCCCCGCAACGCTCCGCACCATGCGGGTCGCTGACCGGTGGGTGGTCGACCCATCCTTCGTGAACATCGGCTCCCTTCGCAACGTGTGCTCCAAGATGAAGAGAGAGGGACTTTCCTTCACGGTCCGCGTGCCTGGCTATTCTGAGCCGAACATCACCGTCATCCGTAATCGCGTCACCAATAGATAATCCAACAAAACACCTTCTGATATGGCAACAAGTTATTTCATCTTCAAAAAGAACCTCTCCACCGAGAAGACGATTCTTATCTCCTGCGGGAGCCACGACACCGAGGAGCAATGCTCCGAACACTTCCATTGGTATATGTACGGCTTCATGGACGGAGCCATCGAATTGACCGGTCGCTCCGAGCTGGAGAAAGGTAGCCATCCTCGTTCCTTCGTGCTTATCCTGGACGGCGAGAAACGCACCGAATACTTCATGCTCACAGGAAAGGAAGGCGCTGACTTCCACATGGAGATCATCAAGAACAGCTAACCCCGGAGGCCATGCGTAAACTCGTCAACATCCTCCTCGCTGCGGCCCTCCTCGGCTGCATCGTCTGGGCCGCGGTCGCGCCTCGTATGCAGGCCCTGATTCCGACCATCCTCGGAATCGTCATCGCGGAGATCCTCCTTTCCCGCAAGACCAACTACATCAGATACTATTAACGATTCAACAGATGGGATATGGTCCTAAACGGATAGTGGCCACAGCCGCCTGACTGCCTGGGAAATTAGGGGGTTCGACCCCCCCCCATCTGCGAAACACTACTAATTCACCATACCATGCACAAATCCTACATCGTAGACCCGGAGACGGGCAAGCTCCTGACCGCCCAGGAGTGGAAAGACAAGGCGGGAGACAACGTGAAATCCGTGAAGATGGTCGCCATCGTCCCCGAGGACGGAACGCCCTTCGCCTTCCCGGTGGAGGTGTTCGACGACCGCGACTGGTCCGCCGCGATGGAGCTGGCGGAAGCCTACAAGGCCCCGCACGCCATCGAAGGATCCGACGGCACCTTTACCCTTCCGACCCGCAAGCAGGGCCTTGACTTCCGCATCGCAAGAGAGTCCGGCCTGGAGCAGCTGCTGGAGATGATCGGCGCGGACGCCCTGCTCGAGGAGATCAAGAACAACTGGCATTGGACCCGTGAGAAGTTCGTCCCGCGTGGCACCTCTGAAGATCGTTGGTCCGGCGTCCTCTGTTCGACGGCGGATGCCTGGGATTACCGCAACAATGGCGTGTCCAGCAACGGTGCGTTCTCCTACTCGTTAACGGTTCGCCCCGTCACGCTCTTGAAACTCTCTTGACCTTGAACCTTGCGGCGTAGTGGCGACAGCCCGAGCCGCTGTGAACCTACAAATCGTTGAAGATATGGCAACCATGAAAGCAGGCCAGAGCATTGGCCTAACCGACTCCCTGATGCGCGACATCCATGTCGGCGACCTGATTCAGGACGCCACCGGAGCTCGCTACTCAATCGACCGCTACGGTCGTGCGAAACCCCTGCACGGCGGGAACGAAGTCCCCGTCAAGAATCTCGAAGGCGTGGAGGTCCTGGATCCCGCGCAGATCACCCCCCCACATACCGATCCGGAGAAGGAAGCCGTCGATCAGATCCACGCCGCCATCAAGGATGCCGGAGACCAGACGCTTGTAGACGAGCTGCGCCTTCGCGGCTGGACGGTCATCTGCTCCAAGAAGGTAGAGAAGGTCGTATTTGAAACCGTTGAGATATGACACGCAGATCCTTCTTTGTGGACCCCGTTCCGGTCCGCTCAAACAATCTCAAGATGGAGATTGAACTTGCCCGCGTCCTGATCGGCGACATCAAGCACGCAGTCCTCAATGAGGACGCCGTCAAACAATACGTTGAGGACTTGAAGGCCGCCCAGGACAACATCTCCCGTCAGAACCCGAAACTCCGCCGCGTGGAGATCAGGGCGGACCTCATGAGGGGCGCAGGCTTCTCAGGTCTTCCCTGCTTCATTGAGATCGGTGAATACCGATGCCCGCTCCATGAGGTGACCAAAATCGTCTGAGTATGAAAAAGCAGGAAACCAAAGAGCAGAAGCAGACCACCACCATCAAGCGTGGCGAGCTGATCACCATACGGGCAAAGGGCCGCACCTTTCACGCGAAGGCGGTCAAGGACTTCAACCCGTTCCACTCGATGATCTACCCCGTGAAAGACCTCGATAGGGGGGGGGTATCTATAGCCCTGTATTATCAGGATGTCGAGTCAATCACGCGCGATGAACCTATCCAGCACGATTGAGCCATGACAAGAGTGGAATACCATGCGATTGAGACGGAGAACGACGTGTTGAGGAGCCAGCTCCGGGATCTCCGGGCCGCAGCGACCACGATGGTCGAATCCGTTGAGAAGTACGTCCGCCAGGAGGAATCCCGGACGATTCTGCTGAACAAGAAGGATGCTCTGAAGAAGCTCCTGAGAAGATGACGCCGTGATGGCGTTAGGTGCAGCGAGATAGTTCATTTCG
>Ga0310786_10004346_pt1 | contig 19790 bp, 25 predicted proteins | sample AusTroGonzalo_MG_FD_203881 | JGI IMG/M metagenome (GOLD analysis project Ga0310786, IMG submission 203881) | Bovine rumen microbial communities from tropical cattle in Woodstock, Queensland, Australia - Gonzalo_03 (v2) (version 2) | ecosystem: Host-associated > Mammals > Digestive system >... | reverse complement strand
CATACGAAATGCCGGCCGGGGCTCCACGGGGCCAAGGGGGTCCCGAAAAATAGAGCGAAATGAGCAAAGAAAGCGAGATAAAGCGCGAGCTGAAAAAACTTCAGAAGATATTCGCAGACATACCGGAAGATAAGCGGGACTTAGTGGACGGACTGATCGAGAACGCAGCGTTCATGGTGGTCACGCTAAGAGATCTGGCAGCGGATGTCGCGAAAAACGGGCCTGTGATCACAGCGGTCAACGGAAACGGCTTTGAGGTGACGCAGGAAAACCCGGCGCAGCGCTCGTACAACTCGATGGTGCAGAAGTACACGGCCGTAATGAAGGAACTGAACACCTACTTGCCGACAACCAGGGCTCAGGAAGTCGCCCAGGCAGGAGATCTGCTGAAGGCTTTCGTAATGGCAGGCAAACCACAATGAACTGGGTCAAGGCGTACTACAAGAAGATCGAGGCTGGAGAGATCCTCACGTGCACCGAGACCAGGAACATATATAAGCGAATGACAGAGGAGATGGATGATGAGTCCCTCTCCTTTTACTTTTCAGAAGCCAAAGGCGAGCACGCGATCACGTTTATCGAGACGTTTTGCCGGCACTACGAAGGTGAGCACGCCGGTGAGGTCGTGCGCCTCGAGCTTTGGCAGAAGGCCTTCGTCCAGAATATCTTCGGATGGATGGAGAAAGGCACCAACTACAGGCGGTTCAGGGAGTACGCGCTGGAAGTCCCGCGGAAGCACGGCAAGTCGTTCCTCTCCGGGTGCATTGCGGTCTATATGCTGGTGGCCGACGGCGAGCCCGGTGCGCAGGTTTATTCGGCAGCCAATAAGCTCGACCAGGCGAAGATCGTCTACAACGTGGCCAAGGCTATAGTCGAGCAATCCCCGGAACTTGCCGCGCTTGTGAGATCCACGCGCGAGGGCCTGTCGTTCGGTATGACTCGGAGCATCATGAAGCCCCTTCCAAACGAGTCAAAATCCTTGGATGGGTTGAACATCCACTTCGCGTGCATCGATGAGATCCACGAGAGCCGTGACCGGAACCTGTACGACGTTCTGAAGCAGGGATGTAAAGCACGTCGGCAGCCTCTGATCGGGTGCATTACAACTTCGGGCTTCTTCCGGGAGGGGCTCTATGATGCCCTGCACGAGTATTGGACGAACGTGGCCAACGGGGTCGTGAAGGACGACCGCATCTTCCCCGTCATTTATAAGCTGGATGACGAAGATGAGTGGACAAATGAGGCAATGTGGTACAAGGCCAACCCGGGCCTCGGCACCATTAAGAGCCTGCAGCAGCTGCGTGACGACGTGGAACGCGCCAAGAACGACGAGTCGTACCGGCCGACCCTGCTTGTTAAGGACTTTAACATTAAGCAGAACCAGGTAGAGAGCTGGCTGCCATTCGGATCCATTGTGAACGAGACGGTCGTCGATCAGGAATACCTGGATAAATCCTACGCCATAGGTGGCTGCGATCTCAGCGCCACCGTGGATCTAACCTGCGCGACGCTGCTGATCAGGAAGCCGAACGACGACAACGTATACGTGCTGCAGCAGTATTTCCTGCCGCAAAGTAAGCTCGACAGGATAGACGAGCCAGTACACAGGGAAGCCCCGTACAAGTTATGGGCAGAACAAGGTTGGCTTACAGTGTGCGACGGCACCCAGGTCAACTATTCAGATGTTACACAGTGGTTTGTGAAGATGGTCAAGGACCACAACATCAGACCGCTTTGGATATGTTACGACAGAGCGCTCGCCGGCTACTGGGTAGAGGAGATGGAGAGCTACGGCTTCGACATGGAGAAGGTCGCCCAGGGTCCGTATACCTGGTCGCAACCCATGAAGGAGATGGGGGCAGCGTTCGAACGGCATCAGGTGATCTACCAGAATAACCCGATGCTGCGCTGGTGTCTGGCAAACACCGCGAAGAAGTCGCTGAACAGGGATGGCATCGAGACCATCCAGCCGGTGAAAATCGTCAGACAGAGACGTATAGACGGAATGGTCAGTCTGCTGAACGCCTGGGTCGGCTACGTGAAGCACTTCGAGGAGTATATGCCCTACGTGAGGTAACAATGGGAGTTTTACAGAAACTATTTGGCAATACGAAGCTGTACCAGAAGTACACGACCTTCAAGGAGCTGGGCAGCTACAGAGCCATTTTCAGTCCGTTCGGCGGACAGATCTATAAGAGCGAGCTTGTGCGTGCCTGTATCAGGCCGCTGGCGGAGCAGACGTCGAAAGCGAACCCGCACAGCAGCGATAAGCGCATCGAAAAGCTGCTGACCTACACGCCGAACCCGTTCATGAACGGCAAGGACTTCCTGGCTAAGTGCAGAAACATCCTTGAGGTCAAGAACACGCTGTTCGTTTACATCGTCAGGGACGATCGAGGCCGCGCAAGTGGCTTCTACCCTGTTCCGTATGCGAGCTATGAGGCGGTGGAGTATCAGAACGGCCTGTTCATCAAGTTCACGTTCAGTTCCAACGCGATGAAGGAGCTGATCGTGCCGTGGGCGGATCTCGCAGTCGCCCGCAAGGACTACCTGTTCAGCGACATCGGCGGCGAGGACAATGCTGCACTGCTGCCTACTCTGGAGATGATCAACACGACCAACCAGGGCGTGGCCAACGCGGTCAAGTCGACGAGCAACCTGCGCGGGATCCTGAAGAACACGAAGTCGATGCTCGACAGCGAGGACATCAAGAAGTCCCGCGATCAGTTCGTACAGGACTACCTGAGCCTGGAGAACGCCGGCGGCATTGCCGCGCTGGATCCGACGATGGAGTTCATCCCGATCACGATGAGCCCTGTGGTCACGACCTACGACCAGATGAAGGAGTTCCGGGAGAACGTCTACCGGTACTTCGGCGTGAACGAGCACATCGTAGAGGGATGCCCGACCGAGGAAGAACAGGAAGCCTTCTACCAGCAGCGCATCGAACCGTTCCTGGTCGCACTGTCGCTGGAGTTCACGAAGAAGGTCTTCACGGAGCGCGAGCGGGGATTCGGTGCGTTCATCGAGTTCGCAGCAGACCGGCTGCAGTTCGCGTCCAGCAAGACGAAGCTGTCGTTGGTGTCTATGGTCGACCGCGGCGCTATGACGCCGAACGAATGGCGTGCCGTATTCAATCTGCCGGCGATCGAGGGCGGAGATCTCCCGATCAGAAGACTCGATACCGCAGCTGTAGATCCGGACGGCACCACCGTACAGGAAGAAGAACCTGCCGAAGAACCGGCAGAACCTGCGGAAGAGCCCGCAGAGGAGGAAACAGATGATCAGAGATAATCGTGAATACCGTTCGATGCCTCTGCTCCACAAGCGGGCAGAAGCAGAACCGGAAGAAAACTATATCGTAGAGGGTCATGCAGCCACGTATGACGAGTACCTGCTCTTCAATGATGGCATGAACGACTTCTACGAAAGAATTGATCCGCACGCGTTCGATGAAACCGACATGAGCGACGTCGTGTTCCTGATCGACCACGATGGCCGCGTGTTTGCGAGAACCCGGAACGGATCCGTGCAGCTGATGCACGACGATATTGGCCTTTTCTGCCGTGTGGATCTCTCCAGATCCAGCTCGGCACGCGGAGTCCACGAGGACATCATGTGCGGCAACTACGACCAGATGTCCTTCGCCTTCATCGTAAAGGACGACGAGATCACCCGCGACGACAAGGGCTATCACAGAGTTATCAAGAGCGTAGGGAAGCTCTTCGATATAAGTGCGGTTAGTTTCCCGGCTAACCCACATACCAGCATCGGAAAATCGGCGCGGTCTGCCTTCGATGGATTTATCGAGGAAGAAAAAAGGCTGGAGTTAGCCAAGGCCGAGGAAGCTCGTAAGCTGGAACAAGCAAAGCAAAAATATATGGAGGTCAAACATGACGAACGAAAAGAGAGTGGCCTTCAATGCTGAGCTTTCCGAAATGACACTGGAACAGGTCAACGAACGCCTGGCTTCTGATGAAGTCGAAGTTCGCGACTCTGAGGATCTGGAGTTCATTGCGGAAAAGACCGAGCAGAAGGAAATGCTGCTTGAACGTAAAGCTGAGCTTGAAGACCTCGAAACCCGTAAGGCCGCAGCCGAAGCCCTGAAAGAGGGCGACGCTTTCGGCAATTCCATTGAAGAGAAAGGAAACGAAATGGAACAGATCTACACCACCGCTTCCCCCGAATACAGAAGCGCATTTTTCAAGAGACTCCTCAACCAGACTCTGACCGAGGCTGAAGAGAGAGCCATCGTCCAGTCCGGCGGCAACGGCGTTATCCCCGTAGAGACCGCGAACGAACTGGTCCACAAGATGAAGGAAGTAGCTCCGCTGCTCTCCGAGATCACCCTGTCCCGCGTGGCCGGAATGGTCACCGTCGGCACCCTGCTCAACCCGGACGATGCTTATCTGCACGCCGAGACCAGCACGATCACCGCGTCCAACGATACGCTGGCATATGTCACCCTGGGTGGCTATGAGTTCGCTAAGATCGTACCTGTCTCCAAGTCCATGCAGGCCATGAGCGTCGACGCTTTCGAAGGCTGGCTCATCGACATCATCTATGAAGATGTCGCAGCCAAGATCGAGAACGCGATCATCACCGGTACCGGCACCAACCAGCCTGGCGGCCTCGGCTCCATCACCATGACCGCTGGCACCAACCTGATCAGCACCACCGTAAGCATCACCTACGACGATGTCTGCACGCTGATGACCTATCCCGCCAAGGGCTTCCGCAAGAAGGCAAAGTTCCTGTGCAACAGCTCCTTCGTCTTCACCGGCCTGGCCAAGATCAAGGACGATCAGAACAGACCCATCTTCGTCGAAAGCATGGCTGCAGGCGTTCCTGGCAGACTGATGGGCAGAGAAGTCCTGGTCAGCGACGAGTGTCCGGACGACACGCTGTTCTATGGTGACTTCACCAAGATCTTCGGCAATCTGTCCAGCGACATCGAGGTCGAAGTATCCGAGCACTCCAGCTTCAGAGCTGGCATGGTCGACTACAGAGGCTTCGCCGTCTTCGACTGCAAGGTCGCAGCACCCAGAGCCTTTGGTAAGTTTAAGAAGAACTAATCCATAGCGGAATAGTTTTCTGCGGAGGCAGGTCTTTCTCCGGCGGCCTGCTTCCGCCTTTTTATTGCCGGAGGAGAAGCCGGAGGAAAATATGAAGATCTTAGTGGGAGTCCCCTGCATGGAGACTCTTCCGGTGGACTTCGTGAACAGCCTGCTGCGCCTGAATAAGGGCAAGCACGAGGTTGACATCCACCTGGAACCGCTCTCGCTGGTGTACATCGCACGCGAGCGCATCGTAGAAGTCGCCATCAAGGGCAACTATGACTACCTGCTGTTCCTGGACAGCGACATGGTATTCACGCCGGATCTGCTGCGTAAGATGCTCGCGGCAGACAAGGACATCGTATCGGGGCTCGCGTTTATGCGGAAGCCTCCGTACAATCCGTGCCTCTATAGCAGGCTGCGCCTGGGCGTAGCTGGCGAACGCGAGGAAGAGTTCCTGACGGACTTCGATGCCGGGTTGGTCCCCATCGAGGGCTGCGGAATGGCGTGCTGCATGATTAAGGTGAGCGTCCTGAAAGAGATGCGATCGCACAACAGTTCTCTCTTCTGGCCGTATTACGGCTACGGAGAAGACCTGACCTTCTGCATCAAAGCGCGGAAGGACAAGTTCGAGATCTGGGGCGACACACGTATCAAGGTCGGTCACCTGGGCGGCACGATAATCCTGGAAGACGCGTACAAAGAATGGAACGAGGTCGACAAATGAAGATTCTGATCGGCGGCCCGGCACGCCAGGACGTGCCCATTTTTACAGAGCATCTGAAGACGATCAAGGAGCTCGAACTTCCGGACGGCGTCTCTGTGGATCTCTTTTACATCCTGAACGACTGCCCGGAACTGAAAGAGCTTCTGGATCCGAACCAATACGTCGAGATCAACACCGGCGACGAGTACATCCGGACCGAGAAGAACCACGACTGGTCTGCATGGAACCTGAATAAGATGAGCGTGCTGCGTAACCGCTTCCTGACGGAAGTCCTGAAGGGCGGCTACGATTACGGAATGTTCGTGGACACGGATGTCTGCGTGCATCACGAGACGCTCAAATGGCTGCTGGCAGCCAAGAAGGACATCATCGCGGAGATCTTTTGGACGCGGCACCGCCCGGATGCGCAAGAAGTCTGGGCGAACTGCTGGGACTTTGACCAGTCTGTGTATTTGCCAGGATCCGCGGAGAAGTGGATGCAGCCTGGCGTCTACCGTGTAGGCGGAACGGGCGCCTGTATGCTCGTATCTGCTGACGTACCCAGAGCCGGTGTGAATTATAACCCGTTTTACAGCATCCGGCACTGTTTGCGTGGCGAGGATCGCTGGTTTATGCTCCGCGCCGAGGCAGCAGGCTTCGAACTGTACGTGGATACGCACGTTCCGGCCTGGCATCTGTACCGGCAGAGCGAGTACAAGGAATACATGAGGTATATCTATGGCATCGACATTTCTTGATGACGTAAAGGTGGCCCTGCGGATCACCCATACAAAACTGGACGCAGATCTGACGGCGAAGATCGCTGCAGCACGTGACGAACTTGTCCGGCTTGGCGTAGCTGAATGGCGTGCGGCCTCTGAGGATGACCCGCTCATCGTGGAAGCCATCAAAACGTACTGCCAGCACAAGTACACCGACGACGAGAAGGCCCAGGAAGGCTACTGGAACTCCTGGGTGACTCAGGTGGACGCGCTGCGCAAGTCCTCGAACTACATGAAGGAGTGACGCCGATGTGTAACGACGTGATCAAGCTGGTCGCCAAGACCTATACGCTGGACGCGTATGGAGACGTATCAGCTTCCAAAACTCCTCGCGAAGTGTTCGCTGAGGTACGCAGCATCGGCATGAAGGAAAAGTACGAGGCGCTGCAGGCGGGACTCAACCCGGAACTGACCTTCGTACTGGCCGATTACTACGAGTACGACGATGAAGACGAAGTGGTCTACAACGACAAAACGTACCGGGTGATTCGGACGTACCGCAACGGGCAGACCATCGAGCTCGTGGTCACACGAGACGCGTCGGTGCCTGCTGCAACGACCACAACGGCGTCCATTTCCCCGACGGTACCGTTGAACAGTACCGAGGAGGGCGACGATGGCGGTACCGAGTCAAACTAAGTTCAAGCGCGGCGGCGTGGAGCTTGTGAACTCCTGCGACCGGGCGAACTACTACATCGAAGAGCTGACAAGAGCAGCCCTGAAGGACGTGGGCAAGTTCGTCTGCCGGGAGGCACGCAAGGGCATCCACCGTATTACCGGACGCGTGGCGAAGAATACCCAGTATTGGGTCCGCAAGAAGGAGCAGGACTGCTTAGTCGGCTTCAAGACCGCCGGCTGGTACGGGTCCTATCAGGAACTCGGCACCGAAAAAACGCCGAAGGTCGGAGCACTCCGGAACGCCGTCGACGCGAACATCGACATGATCCAGAAGATCGAGGCACAGTATCTGTCCGCGATCGAGGACGAATTGAACGCGCAAAGCCTTATCAACGAAGAGGAGGAGCTGGGCGACGATGAAAACTGATACCAATAAGCTCCGCAAGGAAGTCCGGACCGTTCTGTCGAGTGCTCTTACCGGCACGACCGACAGGATCTATTACCTGAACTTCCCGAAGCCCGCTACGTATCCGTACGTAGTCTTCGAGCTGCGCGAGGTGCAGTCCGTAGACGGCAAGACCAGCTACACGCTGGAAGTCGATGTGGTTAGCCAGAGCGCAAGCACGACCGTCAGCATGGCCGACGCGATCACAAACGCCCTCGATCATGACGCGGTCTCAACTACAGATCTCTTTTTCCACTCGTACCGGGCAAGACGGTATGCAGTGGTTGAGGAAGATAAATCAATCCAACGGGTCCACCTTCAGATGGACCTCTTTTATTACACCAAGGAGGAATAACGAATGATCAGAAGTCTTTCCACCAACACGCCGACCAATCTGCTGCTGGGCGTAGGTGCCTTCTACAAGAACTTCAACACCGCTTCTGATACCCCGGCGACTGCTACGAGCAAGCTGCTGGGCGCAACGGATGGCGGCGGCACGCTGGCGATCGTTCCGCAGATCAGACAGGTCTCCGTGGACGGCGCTCCTGGCGATGTAAAGGGTCTGAAGGTCAACGACGGCTACACGGTCACGATGACTGTCAACCTGAAGGAGGCGACCCTGGCGAACCTCGAGCTGGCACTCGGCGCTTACACGACCGCGTCCATCACCGGCGCAACCAAGGCGACCGGCAAACACGAGATCGTAGACGGCGACTACATCAACAGCATCACCTGGGCAGGTACGCTCGCCGGCAAGTCCAACCCCGTTTACATCACGATGTCCAACGTCCTGAGTGTAAACGGACTGAACCTGTCCGTCAGCGACAAGAATGAGGCAGTCATCCCCGTGACCCTCACCGCTCACTACGCACTGGCTGACCTCGACACTCCGCCGTTCGAGATCATCTACCCGAACGCTTAGTGCGCAACCTACTCACAGAAGACCTCTTCAAGGCCGTTCGCGTCATCAAGGCCAGCGGCCTGAAGGAGGAGGTCCGGCCCATGCTGAAAATGGCAGCAGAGGGCAAGTCCGACATCATGAGTGTCGGCATCGAAGGAATTATGACTGTAATCGGCGCTTTGGCGGAGAGTGGCGTCGAGAAGCAGCTCTATCAGTTCTTATCCGGACCCTTTGAGATGGAGCCTGAAGAAGTCGCACGGCTTGACGTTGTCGACCTGTGCAAGGACATCGAATGGCTCTGGAAGGAGGGCAACCTGCAGCCTTTTTTCGGGCAGCTGTCCAACTTGATTGGTACGAAACCCTTGATCTGATCGGCGACAGGTACGACCTTGTGCTGCAGATGGACCTCGAAGAAGCGATTGGCTATATCAAGCACCGTGCGCAGAAGCGCATCGACGACCTGATCTTCCAGCGCTGGATCGCGGGCCCGCAGTACCAGATGAGCCTCGACGAGTTCAAGACGAAGCTGACACCGGTAAAGGCACGCAGCGACGAAGAGATCCTCGAAGAGGTGTATGCCGTATTTGAAAAGGCGGGTATTAAATGAATATTTTCACGCTTACCGGCACCATCCTCGTGGACAGTGCCAAAGCAGAACAATCTATAAGCAAAACAGGCGAACAGGCGGACAGCCTCGGTTCCAAGCTCGCTGGCGGCATCAAGACCGCGGCGAAGTGGGCCGCTGGCGTTACGGCTGCAGCCGTAGCTGTTGGCGGCGCAATGGTCGCGATGGCGAAGGATACCGCTGCAGCTGCTGACACTGTTGACAAAGGAGCGCAGCGCATGAAGGTGTCCACGGATGCCTATCAGGAACTTGCGCACGCGGCTGACCTGTCCGGTGTGTCTATGAGCACTCTGGAAAAGGCGGCGAAGAAGCTGGAAGGCACGGACATCAACTTCGACGAGGCGATCGACCAGATCTACGCGCTCGAAGATGCAGAAGACCGTGCTGCACTGGCAGCTGAACTGTTCGGCGACTCGGTGGCCTATCAGATGACCCCGATGCTGAACGCTTCAGCAGAAGACATGGCAGCAATGCGCCAGGAAGCGCACGACCTCGGCCTTGTAATGGGCGAAGAGGCGGTCGCAAACGGCGCGGCCATGAATGATATGTTTGCTAAGGTCGAGGGCAGTATCTCGGCTCTGAAGAACTCCCTGATCAGCGACTTCATGCCGTACATCATGGAGATCCTTCAGTGGGTCATCGACAATATTCCGCAGATACAGGACACTGTGAAGTCGGTCATGGATGCCGTATGGCCCATCGTGAAGGCTGTCTTCGACCTTATTATGCAGGCGCTGCCGCCTCTGCTGGCGGCGATCAAGTCCTTCTTAGACTGGATCATGCCGTACCTGACGCCCATCATCAACGCCATCAGCGGCGTGGTAGAGGGCGTGATCGCCCTCATCAACGGCGACGTGGAAGGCTTCGTCACGAGCGTGACCGACCTGCTCAGCACTCTGATCGGATCCCTGCTCGGTATCGGCGAGGACATCTTCAACAGCCTCTGGGACGGCTTCAAGAACATCTGGGGCAATATTACCTCATGGGTAAGCGAGAAGGTCTCCTGGCTGAAGGACAAGCTCGCCTTCTGGCGCAGCGGCCAGGCTGAGATGGACGGAACCAAGGGATCTCACGCAGCAGGCCTCCCGGTCGTCCCCTACGACGGCTACGTGGCAGAGCTGCACCGTGGCGAGACCGTCATGAACGCCGGCGCGGTCAACGAGCTGACGGATGCTATCAGGAAACTCGGCAGCACGCAGCAGTCCGGTCCGTCTCAGCCCATCAACGTGCAGCTGACACTGGACGGCAAGACGCTGGCGCAGCTGCTCGTGGATCCGATCAAGCAGGCGTCGCGTTTCAATGGCAATAACTATATCACGATGGGAGGCAGCGCGATATGACACTGACTTATGCCGGCTATAACCTGGCTGATTATACAAGCAAGTATGGCGTCAGCGTGGTGCCCCGCACCGTAGAAGGCCCGAACCCGATCAACTCGATCGCCGGCACGTATGAGCCTGATCCGCTGGCCCTGAAGAAGGACGTCACGGTCAAGTGCTGGGACATCCTCACAGACGACCAGATGAACGTTCTCTGGACGCTGGCATCCAATGCAGTGGACGTGCCTTATCAAGATCTCCTGTACGTGTCTGGAAACATCTCGATCTCCGGCAAGTACAGGATCTCGGTCGGTCAGTCTGACACCATGCTGGACACTTCTGAGCGCAAACTCTTCGGAGGCGTCGTTCTGACGTTTACGCAACGATGAGCAACTACAACAAGATCACCTACAACGGACGGAACATTCTGGACGATGATATAGCGCTCGGCGGGCTAACGAACAACCTGATGCTTTACCAGGCCTTGATCAGCGAGGAGTTGAAGCCGGACACGTTCGTGTTTCACCTGGCATACGACAAAGGCAAACTCGTTGTCCTGAAGGATTCCGATGGAAAGTACCTGTTGGACTCCAACGGGAAGCTGCTCGTCGCAAAGGCTGATGCGTTTGATCCGGAAGACTTCACGTTCGGTGATCCGCTGAACTATTACATCAACAACGGATCCACGCTGGTAGGCAAGTTCTACGTCAAATCCGTAACGCGTGTGGCTCGGCGCGTATACCGCTTCGAGTGTATGTCTGCCATCGGTCTGCTCACTTATCGCGGGCACAATGGCGGGATGTACAACACAACGATGGGGAACGTAATCGCCGAAATAATGGACGATATTCCCTATACGATCGACGCGGATCTCGCGGACGTGACGGTATCCGGGCCGCTGCCGAAGGTGCAGGCCGCAAGAGATAACCTGCTCGCCCTGCTCTTTATGAGCGGCGGAGCGGTCAAGAAGGCAGCCAACGGCAACATCAACTTCGGGTACATCGGCTCCGGATCCGCGAAGGCCATACAGGATACAAACCTGGATGTCAGCGGCTCCATCTCGCACCTGGCACCTGCCACGCGGGTAGAAGTCACGGCTCACGAGTTTCACGCGCTGCCGGATGACGAAGAAGTCGTTCTGTACGACAACACCGGCGGCGTAGCTGCGGATCATCTGGTCGTAGACTTCCAGGAACCGTGCCACGACCTCGTAGCTGTTGGCTTGACGATAAACTCCAGCAACGCGAACTACGCGATCGTGAGCGGCGTGGGCACACTGACCGGACAGAAGTACACGCATACCACGTCCCTGTATGCTCTCAATACGGGCGTAAAAGCCGAGCCGAACATCATCCAGGTCACGGACAATATGCTCATTAACCCGGGTAACGTCGCAAATGTGGCAAAACGGATCGCCGGCTACTACGGCATCGCCCAGGAAGTCGACTACCTGATGCGCGTCACGAACGAGCGCCCTGGTGACAAGGTGACCTTCAAGGATCCGTGGGACGGCCAGCAACTGACAGGCTTTATTAAGGAAATGAACGTGCAACTGTCCAAACGGCTGAACGCAAACACCAAGATTGCCCTGAACTGGACGCCTGGACCGTTCGGCGACTCCTACTCGAATTACCGGATCTTCCGAGCCAGCGACATCACTGGATCACATCGTCTGAATATCCCTGCTGCCATGCAAGGGGCACAGGCGCTTATCGTGTTGATCAGTGGCGCTGGCGGCGGACAGGCAGGGTATGACGGCGAGCAAGGTGCTGCGCGGGGTGGAATAAACGAGTTCAACAATCCTACGCCGCAACTTGGCGGTGCAGGAGGCGACGGTGGTCAACCTGGCGAGCGTCCTCGCTTTATCAGCTTTTATGAGGATACTCTTCCGTCATACTACGATAATGCTGCCATCGGTGCAGGCGGGGCTGGCGGGGCATCCAATGGAGCACTTGGCTCTGCTGGAGGAGAAACCACTCTGGGTATTTACTCCACACAGGATGGTACTCAGCTCATCGACGACTACACGAACTTCCTGACAGGCGATGCTTACGGCCGAATAAATGATGCAGGCGAAGCGGGCTCTGCCGGTGGCATCGGTGCTGGCCGTGGAGCCAATCAAGCTGATATGTCAACAGATGGCGACGCGCACGTATGCGAAGATGGAACAGTCACGCCTGGTGGCCTGAGGCAGCCAGCTCTTTCGTACACTTACAAGCAGGGCAATAATGCAAGACGGTACCGTGATATGGGAGGTGCTGGCGGCGGTGGATCCGCGCATGGAGCACAAGGCGGCCCTGGCTACTGTTCGTATGACCTTACAAGCGAAAACGACAAGCTGGGTTCGTATGGAGGTGACGGCGCAAATGCTGTCGCGCCTGCAAAGGCGGCTGAGACTGTAACGGGTCGAGGAGGTCACGGCGGTGGCGGTGGTGGCGGTGCCGCACAGTGCTATCTGAAGACAGATGGATCAAGCGGCTTCTCGTATTCGTTCAACTATGGCGGTGCTGGTGGAATCGGATCCGCAGGCGGTCAGGGCGGCGACGGTCTGATCATCGTCTACTATAACCCCGCTTAGGAGGTAAACATGGCTTTAATAGATCTGGCTGATTGCTATCAGCTGAACGAAAGCGGCGCTCAGGTCGACAAGGTCACCGGACTGCCGTATAAGAACGAAGGCCTCACCGCAGGCGAGAAGGCGCAGTTCCTAAAAGGGATCGCCGGCGTCGTAAAGGTGTCGTTTTCGTCCTTCTCTTCCCTGCCCCAGACGGTATCTGATACCGATGTAACGGCTACTCAGGAAGTCGTGCACGCGGTGCTGTCGAACCCTGCTGCGCAGACTGGTGACTGGACGGTCACTACGGCCGCTGGCAGCGTAACGGTCTCCGGCACCATCAATGGCTCGACAACCTTGACACTATATCTCGCTGAACCCGTATAAGGAAAGGAGAACTCATGGACTTTTTCTATCTCGTAATCGAGGAGCAGATGGCTGCGAGCGGGACGTTGGCGGCGCTTACGTCATACTACACGGACTACAACGACGCGCTGGCCAAGCTGTACACCATTCTGGCTGCAGCTGCGAAGAGCACCATCCCGTACCACAGCGCGTGCATCAAGCGCTCTGATGGCATCATCATCGAGGGCAAGACGTTCGACCGCCGGAAGGAGGACTAACATGAAGAATTACATTTTCTCCCATTATGGGGGGGGTACGCAGAAAGGAGGTTTGCGTTGGTTTAACGCTTGCCTCCACAGGACACCTGAAAGGGGGTCCGAGGCATAGGGAGGTGGACTCCCGTGGCTGAAAGTATTATCAAATGGGGCTCTAATTCTGCTTATATGCGGAACAACGTCAGCTTGAACTTAGACAATCAAAGCCTGACTGAAGAAAACATAAAAGCCGCAATTTTGCCGTATATGCAAAAGGTTGGCACATCGTTCCTGAATATGCGATTTAGTGGCGGCCAGCACGTTACAGCTCTTGTTTCAGCGAGCGGCGGTTTCGCGTTGGCAATAGTGTTTTCGTATTATTACGCAGGCGTTTTGAACCTCTACAGATACCACTCAACAAACGGGTGGACAAAATATACGCTCACGGGGACACAAGTATAACCCTATGCCGAGCATACCTTGGCGACAAGCACAATGCAGAAAAGCATAAAACTTTCGCCCGTGACGATCGCGGCAAACGACGTAACGGGATTGGAAAATGCCTTTCAAAACGCGGCAAGCTGGACAACATTTTCAGCGTCTGCTGCATCCTCGCAGGGCATAGCCGTTTGGGGCTTCAAAGCTGATGCTACTTTCGTGACGTATTTCTTTTTCGTACAAAGAACGCACGGACAAGGCATCGGCAAGCGAAACGTAGACGGAACATGGGAGTTTTATAAGTTCTTATAACCAACGCCATTTTATATGGCCTACTACACACACACACACACACACACAGCGTACATATGTTCGGAAGGAGGCAAGCGCACTTTAGTCTTGTCTCCGGGAAGATCTCCGAAAGGAGGTCTGAGGCATAGTCAGACGGGGGGTGACTCCCGTGGCTGAAAGCAAAATGCCATTCTACAGTGCTACACCTATATCTGAAGGGACGTCCATAACGACGAGCACTTCGCTTGCGTATACGGGGTTTAGTGTAACAATTCCAGCAAACTCAGCGTTCGGAGTGTTTTTTCAAGCGATGTATAACTCGTCTGCCCCACTCGAGATTTTACTAAGTAATAGCAGCTCAGGGGCAAATCCATACCAGACATTAGCGCATGACCCGGATGGTGCTCATATATCTTTCTCAGGATGGACAGCATCTTCTGCAATAACAATCTATGTATGGGCGAAGTACGCAGGAGCATCTTCAAACCAAATTATCGCACGAGGTTGGTATAAGCGCATTTAGCCATTCTATGCCGAGAACATCTTGGCTACAAGTACGATTAAAGGAAAAACAGGAACAACTTTGCCAGCAGTAACCGTAACAGCCGTGGCAGGCGCCACAGTAGGCGCGTTGCAAGCCTATATCGAGGGCAACCTTTTGAAAGTCAATGCCGTGCTGAACTTCAACGGCATGACGTTCGTCAACAACGACACGCTCATTACCATAACAGGGTACAAGGCACTGGGGCGTACCGATGCCTGGGGCTTCCCAGAGAGCGGTACAGGCCTCATAAAAGCCGTAATAATGAACAATACGTCCCTGATCCGGATCTCGGCGGTTGGCAACTGCAAATTGACTGGGTTTGATGGTTTCTATGACTTCTCTATGGTTATTCCAGTCGTTCCTGCATAACCAAAAGTGCGCCATAGCATTATGGCAACATCGACAATGAAAAAACCAAACGTGATTATAGACGATCAAGTATATGCCGATGGGTCAAAAACACCGGACTTATACAACGCTGGAATTACGTTAGAAATCACTTCAAGCAGTGCAGGCATACCTGCACGGTATGGGGTCCTTTTAACATTCAAGGGATCTGCAGCAAGAATAACCCAGCTGGCTACTGGTATCGACGCTTCCAACAACCCTGTTGCGGCCGTACGGTCCGCAGCTTCACAAACAACGTGGTACAGCTGGACACAGTTATAAACAAGGAGAACACAATGGCATCTATTATCCGAGGCACGACGCCTCCGGTGAAGTTCACATTCAGCGAGATATCCGTGTCTGACATCACGGCAGCATACTTCACTATCCAGCAGGCCGGCAAGACGGTCATCGAAAAAGACCTGACCACGGCCACGATCGGCGAAGAGGACCTGTCGTGGACGCTCACACAGGAAGAGTCGCTGCAGCTGGACGCGAAGCTGAACGCCCTGCTGATCTGCGACTGGAAGCTGAACGACGGCACCAGAGGCAGAAGTCAGGTGCTGGACGTAAACGTAGGCAACCCGGGCAAAAATGAGGTGATCTAATGACCGAAGAACTCGTGATCGACGGCGCGGTGTCGCTGGAGATCCAGGAAGACGGAGAGGTCGACCTCGATGTGATGGTGGACGGAGATCCGGGGACTTTTATGCCGGTATATCCGCCAGCATACGCGGGTGCAACGACTGTCATTCCAACAGAACAGACACAAACGCTGGCGACCGAAGGCCTTATGCTCTCGGAAGACGTGACGATCGAGGCCATACCGAGCCAATACATCGTGCCGGCAGGTACGAAGCAGATCACTGCGAACGACGAGTATGACGTGACCGAGTATGCAGCAGTAGACGTCCAGATCCCGGACCCGGCGCTGCAGACGAAGTCCGTCACACCGACGGAAAGCGCGCAGGAGATCACTCCGGACAACGATTACTACGGTCTGGCAGAGGTCGATGTGGCGGCCATTTCGTCCACTTATGTAGGCAGTGGTATTTCGCGGAGATCCGGATCAGATCTGTCTGCCAGTGGACGCACGGTAACTGTCCCGGAAGGCTATTACGACCAGTCCGCCACGAAAAGCGTTACCCAGGGCAGCGCAGGCACGCCGACGGCCAGCAAGGGTACCGTCAGCGGCAACAAGGTCACGATCACGCCGTCGGTCACCAACTCCACCGGCTACATTACCGGCGGAACGAAGAACGGCACCGGCGTGGAAGTGAAAGCCAGCGAACTGGTAAGCGGTACGAAGTCCATCTCGGCCAATGGCACCGGCATAGACGTCACAAACTATGCTGCAGTGGACGTGGCCGTACCAGCACCGGCACCGAGCCTGCAGGACAAGACCAAGACATATACGCCAACGACCTCCAACCAGAGCGAGACAATCTCGGCAGACTCCGGGTATGACGGTCTTGGCGAAGTCTCGATCACAGTGAACAAGATCCCGTCGCAGTACATCGTGCCGAGCGGGACCAAGAGCATTACTGCGAACGGAACCGGCATAGACGTCAAGGCGTATGAGTATGCCGACGTAGCTGTACCGAGCGGATCACCGAACCTGCAGACGAAGAGTAAGACCTATACACCTACCACAAGCCAGCAGACGGAAGATGTCACTCCCGATACGGGTTATGACGGATTGAGTAAGGTGACCGTAAAGGTCAATGCTATGCCGAGCGGAAGTGTCACCGCTCCAGCTTCTATCAGCGGGTCATCTGCTACTGTTTCAACTGGTACGAACACCCTGACCTTAACCAAGACCGTTTCGGTCACTCCGTCTGTCACCACAGCAGGCTACGTATCATCCGGAACGGCAGGCAACTCTTCGGTGTCATTGTCCGCTTCCGTGAACACACGAAGCAGCTCTGATCTGTCCGCAAGCGGCGCAACTGTTACCGCTCCGGCCGGATATTACGGGAGCGCTGCATCAAAGGCCGTAGCGAGCGGTACCGAAGGAACCCCAACGGCGACAAAGGGCACGGTCAGCAACCATTCCGTATCGGTCACACCGAAAGTCACCAATTCAGCCGGCTATATCTCCGGATCTACCAAGACCGGCACGGCGGTCACCGTATCTGCATCTGAGCTTGTCTCCGGATCTGAAACAAAGACCGAGAACGGGACCTATGACGTGACCAACCTCGCGGAGCTTGTTGTAAATGTCTCTGGAGGCGGCGGGACCTCGAAGAACACTCAGGTCGTACAAGGCACGACGAGAACTACCTCGTCTTCAATGACCGCAATCGGCGCGGAAATGACCGTATCGAAGGCAGGAACGTATGACGTGTACTGGTCTGCGTTCCGCTCAAATACTTCCTCGAGCTATACCTACGCCACACAGCTATACGTCGGTGGATCTGCATACGGATCCGAGAACACGACCTGGAGCAACCACGTCCAGAATAACCACCTCTCAAACGTATCGCTGGCTGCGAACCAAAAAATAAGGGTGTACGGACGAGAGTCAAGAGGCTCGTCGTATTACATCTACGCACCCACACTCGTTATCGTAGAAAATTAAGAGGCTGCTATGGAAAGCATCACAATCAGCCAGGCGGCTGGGGCATTGGCCTTTATCGTCGCCATCATCGCAGGGATCACGTCCCTGAAGAAAACCATCAAGTCCGGCATCGAAGCTGCCATGAAGGACAAATTCGACGACCTCGAGAAGACCCAGAAGGACATACTCAAGCGTCTGGATGCGGTCGACATCGAAAACTGTAAAAACTTCCTCGTCACCTTCCTCGCGGAAGTCGCCCGTGGCGAAATGAAGGACGAGACGGAGCTGCAGCGCTTTTGGGAGGAGTACGAACACTACCAAAAGCTCGGCGGCAACTCGTACATCCGCAACAAGGTCGAGGAATTGAAAGGACGGAAGCTCTTATGATCATCAATGACAAAGTATACGACGTCCTGAAGTGGATCCAGAGGCTCCTGTTGCCGGCGATTGCCACGCTGTACCTCGCCCTGGGCTCCATCTGGAAGGACATCCTTTATCTGCCCTACCCGGAGCAGGTGGCCGCGACCATCACCGCGATCGACACCTTCCTCGGCGTGATCCTCGGCATCTCCACGGCAAACTATAACAAGCTGCACAGCGAGGACAACAAATGAAAATCACTCCGCAGCTGGTGATCCCGGCAGACGGCAACCCCTACTACAACACGAAGAGCTCCGGTGGATATAATCCATGCATCAAGGGCAACCCGAAGAGCAGGAAGCCGCAGCTGAACGTGCTGCCGAACTGCGTAGGATATGCCACAGGCCGCTTCAACGAGATCGGATCCTGGACAGACTGCCGTTACCTCGGTAACACGAACGCAGCAAATTTTATCACGCTCGCAAGAAAACAGGGCCTGCAGATCACCCAGAGGCCGACCGTAGGCGGCTGCATGGTCTGGAAAGGTGGCAACACCGCAGAAGGCCACGTCGCCATTGTCGAGCTGGATCTGGGCAACCGGGTTGTGACTTCCGAGTCCGAGTATTACGGAAAGGCCTTCACGATCTACACGCGCTTCGGCGATAATTGGAGCGACGGCTGCTACTGGATGGGAAACTCGTACACGTACCTCGGCTGCATCACCAATCCCGCTGTAAAGGAGAACGATCCATTGACATACGAACAATTCTGCAAATACATGACAAAATGGCTGGAGGAGAACGGCGAGATCCAGTTCAACCTCTTCATGCACGCTTGGCTGGCAGCCCTGGCGCAGAAACCTGCTGATGCCTGGGCAGAAGAAGCCATCGAGCGCGTAAAGGAGACCGGCCTGATGGTAGGAGATCCGAGCGGCAACTTCCGCCCGCAGTCCTACGTCAAGCGCGAAGAACTCGCTCAGATCCTCAGCAACATTATTCTCAGCAAATAGGTACTTTCCTACCTACAACCTCCTTTCTTTTTCCCCGGGCGTTCCTCCAGGCGCTCGGGGTTTTTTAGTGCTCAAAAAGAGTCCTGTTTTGAGTCCTGTTTTTGCTGAAAAAGACGAAAACAGACGGGAACAGACGGAGCAAGACGGCGACAAACAGAGCACCACCAAAATGCCCGCAACCCTTGAAAATACAACAAAAAGCCCCGCAGCCGTTGAAACTGCAGGGTTTGTGTTTTGGTGGACCTTAGGGGATTCGAACCCCTGACGAATGTCCATTTTTCAATGCGTGAGACCACTTGAGTCCTGTTGAATAGTCCTGTTTTTGAGCGTTTCGAAATAACTGTCCATTTTGTTGTCCACCTCGATGCGCTCTTCCGTGAAGGTGTGCTGGTAGACGGACTTCATCGTGTGCGGTGTCTTCCAGCCGCCTCGCTCCATCGCGTACTTCTCCGGAATATTCAGCTGCAACATCACGCTGGCGTTGATGTGCCGGAGATCGTGGAAGGTCAGGTCGTAGCCATGCTGCCGGCAGAGCCTCTGAAAGCGGCCATTTATCTGGCGCTGGTTCTGCGTGACGATGTATTCCTGGGAGTGG
>Ga0310786_10004345_pt1 | contig 19792 bp, 21 predicted proteins | sample AusTroGonzalo_MG_FD_203881 | JGI IMG/M metagenome (GOLD analysis project Ga0310786, IMG submission 203881) | Bovine rumen microbial communities from tropical cattle in Woodstock, Queensland, Australia - Gonzalo_03 (v2) (version 2) | ecosystem: Host-associated > Mammals > Digestive system >... | reverse complement strand
GACGCAGATGGTGAATTCCTTGCCATCAGGCAGGTTCTTGCAGAAGTTCTGCACGGCTTCAATCTGCTTGCTTCGGTCGATCTTTTTCATATTCTGAAATCCTTATGAATGCCATTCCGTTCGGGGGCATCGGTTCGCGTTTGGTGACGGTGATTTTGTGAATAAGGGAGTCGTCCTCGTACACGCCCGCGCAGGTGAGCGCGTCCAGTAAACTCTTCTGGGAGTTGTCGATGTCTCTCCTGCGGTTGTCGGGCGGGTAGAGGTCGAGCTCTACTTGAACGGGGCATTTGAATGTCGCATGCCCCGTTCGCCGGGCTACCGCCGTCACGTTCTCCCGGTACTTCCGGCCATCACGGCTGATGAGGACTCTCGGCCCCACGTGCCTGTAGTAATGGTTGAGCGAGGGCGGAAACGGCAGTTCGAGCTCGACCGGCATCACATCCACGGCGGTTTACTGGGGACGCGCGGGGTCTGGGCGGTCGTCGGAGCAGCGGGAGCCTGCTTCGGTTCCGGCCTGTAGTTCGCCTTGGGTTCGTATCCGCGGATGTCGTTGGTGATCTCCCCGGTGTTCTTGTCCTTCCGGCAGTGGACCTTGATGACGAGCGGGAGGTTGTGGAGGTCGATGGAATCGTTCGGGGTGAGGACGTTGACGGCACGGCAGATAGCGGACAGGTCGGCACGGGCCATGCGGACCGCTTCCGCGTTCTGGTTCTCGATGTTCAGGCGGGACCAGAGCTTGCGTCCGGCGAACTCGCCGTCCGTGATCTCGAATTCGAGCTGGAGGTAGCGTCCGGTTCCGGCTCTGGTTTCCTTCATCTCGGAGTCCGTGATGACGGCGATGTATTTCCCTGCGGGGATGGGGTCGAACGCTTTGCTGGGCTCGACGTCGTTGGCGTTGAAGTTGATGATGGCCATGGTAAGATTTCCTTATTTTTGTGTTCAGCACGCGCAGAAAGCGGGCGTGAATTTGGGTTTGATCGGTTTCTTCGGGATGGATGCGCTGACGACAGCGGTTTTGGGAGGCGGGCAGTGCAGGTGTTCGAAGTAGACGAGCTTCGGCATGAAGTCATCGTGGATGATCCTGCACTTCGTCCCTTTCGGGATCAGCCCGCCGCAGAAGTCGCAGAAGTGGTTGTGCTTCGCGACGGAGATGTGTTCGGACATGGTGAATCTCCTTTATGAGGCCGTTGCCACTGCGGGCGCAACGGAGTTTCCATACGCCTGGAGGAAGGCATCCCAGCGAAGCGGAATCTCGTTCGGCAGGCTGAAACGGTTCTTTGCGAGGCAGGCCGGGCTTCCGTTCGTGCGGAGGATGCGTTCGCCGCCGTCTGCCCCGATGGGGGCCGCAATGGCACGGCTGTCGCCGTCCTTGGAGACGCGCAGTTTCTTCGAGGCAAACAGCACGGCATCGACCCACTCGGAGATGAGGCTTGCGGCGTGTTTGTGCAGACGGGGTGCATAGCGGTCGTAGGCGACATTCTCCGGGTCTTCGAAGCGCTCGACCTTGGCATGAGCGAGCAGGATGACCATCATGCCGCGCTTGTTCCGGAGGTCGTCGAGGAGCGCGAGGACTTTGCGCCAGTGAACGAGCGCATCCACATAGCCCTTGCCGTACCCGCCATCCGCCTTTTCAATGGAACGGACGCCGAATTCCTTGCACACCTCGTCGAAGATGAGGCGTTCCAGCCAGTCGAGCGAATCAATGACGACGGTTCGGAAGTTGTGTTCCTCATCGCGAAGGGCGGTCAGCTCGGCGATGACGTCGCCGACGTTCTGAGCAAGCGGGAACTTGCAGGTGTCGATCTCGCCGAGACCGTCCTCGGTCTGGATGAAGACGGGGTCGGGAGCGGATGCTCCGAAGGTCGATTTCCCCACGCCTTCCTGACCGTATACCATGATGCGAGGCGGCTTGTTCTCGCGTCCGGTCTGAATGTTTTTAAGCATTCCCATAGTATGTTCCTTCTTGTGGATATGGATTTTTTTCAGTTGTCCCTGACGACATTGACGGCGACAAGGAAGCTGACCGGGATACCGGCCTCGAAGACAGCCCAGAGTCTGAGGCGTCCGTCGAGGAGCGTGCCGTCGTCGGAGATGACGATGGTCGTGCCATTCGTCTTCCAGAGGCCGGACTTCATCTTCCCGGCGAACTCCTGGATTTTCTCCTCGTCGAGGTCGTCGCAATCGGGGTTCGTCCGAAGCATATCGACGGCCATGCCGGGAGTGATGCTGACGAGCCTGACGGAGATGTTCCCCGCGTCGTTCGCGGGGGCTTCACCTGCGGTGGTCTGAATCTTTTTCTGTTTTTTCATTGTCAGTCGTTTCCTTCCATTGTGAGCTTGTCAAGCTCGGTTTTGATCGTTGCGCAGGCGACTTTGAACACCTCCGCAGCTTGCTCTCCGGCCAGCAGGACGCCGGGATACTTCTTTTTGAGTTCCAGGATGATGTCGCGGAGAGCCTTGATGAGGCCCTTTTGCAGTTCGTCTGCAAACGCGGCTCGGCGTTCGTCCTCATCCCGATATTTGCCGATCTTCCGTTTCTCCATCGTGATGACATACGCCTTGTTGATGGTGAGGTTGCCGGACCTGATGGCTTCCTTGATTTCCTCCGGCGCATGGTCAATGATCGAGCGAATCTTCTCGACCGTCCCTCGCGAAGTGCCAAGGAGCGTTGCGGTTTGTTCTGCGCTTTTCCCGGAGGTGGCTTCGCCCTTTCTGGGGCGTCCGGCTTTCCTGCGCTGATCCAGCGCGGAGATGCATTTCATCAGTTCGGCATCGGTCAGGTTGCGGCGGTTTCTCTGAGAGCCAATGGCATATTTCAGAGCTTCGTCTTCATTTGCGAATTCCTTGAGGACAACCGGGACTTGCGGGAAGCCGAGCTTGATGGCAGCAAGGAGCCGGGTGTGTCCGTCGACCACCGTTAGGTTATGTCCCGACCACACGGCAATCGGATGAGCCCTGTCGAACCCGTACCGTTTCATGCTCTCGGCGATTTTGTCAAGGGTGTCTTCGCGGATCGGGAAGAGGTTTTTGAAGGGCTCCGCCGTGCGGAGGCTGTCGGTGTTCACGAGCGTGGAGATGTAATTCATTTCCGTGAAGATGGATTCGGTCCGATCGTTTTTACGGTTTGTCATAGTCAGTTGTTTCCTTTGAATCTGTTGAGTTCGGCGTCGAGCTTTTCGACGATTTTTTTCCTGAGGGCGACGAGTTCCTTTGCGGAATACCGGATATCAGGGTACTGCTTCAACTCGCGGTCGGTCCGTGCTGCAATGGCGCAGCAGTAGCTGTTTTCCAGGGCGAGCAGGCGGTCGACCTTGATGTCATCGGAATCGGCTTCATTGGAATCCTCTTCCGCGTGTCGCGCGTCCATTGTCGCCTTGTACGCCTTGTTGAGGGAGAGCTTCCCGTCCTTGACTGCGTCTTTGATCTCGTCCGTTGCGTGGTCGCTGACAGTGCGGAGGCGCTCGACTTTCGCGCGGGACACGCCGAGAAGCGCCGCAGTCTGTTCCGCGCTCTTTCCGAGTTTAGCCTCACGTGAGGCTAAACTCTTTGCCGGACCCGTTTTCTTCCTTTTGTCGAGCTCCGTCAGGCAGTTGAGGAGCTCGGCATCGGTCAGATTGCGGCGATTGACCTGCGATTCGATGGCGTATTCCAGTGCTTCGGCTTCGTCCTTGAACTTCTTAAGGATCACGGGGATTCTTGCGAACAGAAGCTTCTGGGCGGCGGCCAGGCGGGTGTGCCCGTCAACGACCGTCAGGTCATGTCCTTCCCACAGGATGATCGGGTGTCCGTTGTCGTACCCTTTGGCTTTCATGCTGGCCATAACGCGCTCCAGGTCGTTCTGCTTGACGGGGAACAGATCCTTGAACGGAGATGCGGTTTTGATTTCCAGCGGGTTTGCCATCGTGGATGTGTCTTGCGTGACAAAAAGGTATTTGTCGAATTTCTCAGTGATGTTGTCCATTAGAGCACCTCAGGAATTGGTTCGGTTGCGTTCCAGCGGATGACGGTCAGGTCGCTGCCGCGGACGTAGGCGTTCCAGACGCGGATGTAGGCGGCGAGGGTTTCCTGAACGGAGAGAGACCGGACGCCAAGACGGTTTTCAAACAGTCTGTTGCGGAGAGTCATGATCGGGTGTTTCATGCCGATATCGGAGCCGGTCTTGAGCGTGTCGAAGAAGGCTTTCAGCTTGTAGCGGTAGGCGGTGTTCTTGCCGATGACGCAGTAGGCGAGCGCCATGTGGGACTTCACGAAGTGGTGTCCGCCGTGTTCGGCAACGTCGGCAGCCAGTTCGATCATGTCCTTGCGTTCGTTGTAGAAATCGCGGAGATCGTTGTTGCTGACATCCCTCTGGCAGGTCTTGGGGGCGAGGTTGCCGTCAACGAAGTCGTGAAGCCAGAGGAGCTTCGTCAGCGTCGCCGCTGTGACGGAGTGCGCGGACCGTTCGATCTGCATGATGTTGCTCGCCGTGCGGGTCTTGCCGATGTCAAACGTGACGATGCTGTCTTTGTCCGCGTTGTAGACGATGAGGAGCGGAACCGAAATCTTGGCTTCGACGACAGCCCAGAGTCTGTGCTGACCGTCAAGCAGGGTTCCGTCATCGGCGAAGACGATGGTCGTGCCGTTCATCTGCCAGCGTCCGCATCTCATGTCCTGGGCGTACTGGTCGACGCGCTTCTGATCGATGTTCCGGTTCATGGTGTTCTTCTCAAGCATTTCGAGAGCCATTTCGGGGCTGACGGTGACGAGCTTGACGACGATTTTGGGGGTAGCGATTTTGTTCATGGTGGATTTCTCCTTTGCTTTGTTTGGTTTTGTATTGAAGGGAATTAAAGGGTGTCGATGATGCGGATTTCTTCGAAGCCGGTCGGCCAGATGCCGGAGTTGTCGCACTCGCGGTAGCGGTTCAATGCGGCCTTGTTCGTCTTCTCGGCGAGGTCGAGGACTTCGTCGGTCAGCTTCCAGACGCCAGCGGAGAACGGCTCGTTCTTCTCGACTGCGATCATGTAGACCGGGAAGGTCGTGCCGGTGACGGCGCGGAGAACCATGCGGTAGAACGCCATCTGGTGGATGTAGCCGTAGCGGCGGCAGTCGGACTCGAACCAGCGGAGGCTGTCGCAGGTCTTGAGGTCAACAAGGCCGTAGTCCGGGTTGAACCAGTCCATCCTGATCTGGCACGGAACTCCGTTGCAGCAGGCCCGGGCAACGCCTTCGGCCTCGCCGTTCGCGAGGAGCTTCACCGCTTCGGGGTGGACGCAGACAGCCGCCTGAAGCTTCATGATGAAGCTGAAATCCTTTTCCGAGATGACCTCGCGGTCTTGTTCCGCCAGCCAGTCGGCGTAGGCCTTGGTGGTCTTGCCGAAGGGCTCGCCAGTCCGGGGGTTGACGGGGCCGTTGCAGACGATGTAGTCGCGGTCAAAGGCGTGGCGGCCTTCAAGGATCAGGGAGTGCGCGGCGCGGCCAAGGGTGAAAGCGGCGGATTCTTTCGGGTCGATCTGCCCGGAGATTTCCTTGTAGTAGAGCGCGGGGCTCTCGCGGAAGTCGGCCAGAAGATGGCTCGACATGTATTCGCCGCTGCGGCTGCGGAAATGGTAGCTTTCCGCCGGTTCGTGGATGATGAAATCAGTATTCGTATTCATAGTTGTAGACCTTGTTGAGGATGAAGTATCTGCGGAAGGCGGTTTCGAGGTAAGGGGGAACGAGTCCCTTGTCAAGGAAGCGGCGGATGTCGTCCTGATTGAGTTCGAAGATGGCCGCAATTTGCGGGATTCCGTACTTGAGTTTGTTTCTTGCCACGGAGATGACGTCTTCGATGGAGACGGGATTCGGTCCAAAGTCTTCCTGGACACGATTCCGGAGGTTCTCCAAAGCCTGTTTCTGTTTTTTTGTCATGATCTGTTATCCTGTTTTTGGGTTGGTTCGGGAAGGAGATTGTTTGGTGTATCTCATCTCTCCCTAAAGGGTATATCCTTCGGTTTCCTGACGAGTTATCCACGAAAACCACTGGCATCGCCATTTTTTTTGAAATTTCTTTTTGATGGTCTTTGGTGGAGTTCTCTCGTCTCTAAAAGGTATATCCATCGGGTTTTTGGCTGATTATCCACGAAAATGACGAGGTGGCACTTTTTTTTTCGAAAAAAAATCAAATGCCACCTCATCGCTCCTTTATTCAGAGGAATTCTCTTTTGATGTAGTTCTTGAGGACGGCAAGATTCCTGTACAGTGTGGCGTAGGGGATGTTCAGGTTTTTTGCCACATGCCGGATGGTGCAACCGCTGGCAATCATATCGGCGGCTTTCCGGAGTACCGGGTCGCTGATGGACTGCAGGGTTTCTTCGAGTTCCCGCGTGTCGATATCCGAGCTGACGTTATCATAAACCACAAGGGATTCGTGGTTTTCGGGGACGGAATCAATATCGACGGCGTACATGATTGTGGCATTTCTCAGTTTCAGCAGCTTTTTCCGAGCCGTCTTCAGAGCGGATTCAATGGACATTCTTGCGAACGTCTTGATGTCGGAACGACCATTGTAACGCGGAAGATCGTTGTACAGGTGGAGAAGGATTTCCTGCCGGATGTCATCCTGATAGCTGGAAAGAATCGGGAACTTGTGAACCGTAACGGCAATGAGAGTCCTGATGGATTCCTGCACGTAGGGCATTTCGTAGACCTCTTCAAAGGTCGGGATGCGGGTTTCGGCGGTGGCGATTTCCGCATCGTTGCGGACGGACTGAGTGTTGGATTGCGTCATTTCGACTGCTCCTGTGGGTTGGTGGAGCGGTCGGAAATGCCGTCAAAAAAGGAGATGGTCGGAAATTACGCCATAAGTCTTCTGGCGGCATTCCCGGCCATCTCCGAGTTCTTCGGTGGTATGGTCAGCTAAATACCATATAAAAGAGAAAAAATATCATGTCGGGGCATCAGCCCGGATCAGATGGAATCAACACCTCCTTCCGTTTCCATCTCGGCAGGCAGTCCCGCCTGGATTTTGATGACGGAGATAATGCAATCTCCGAGATCATGGATTGTTTCAAGGAAATTGACCTGCAGATCGGTGAGCAGGAAATCTCCGTCCGGACGCGTTGCAATGCGCGGAGGACAGCTTTTTGCCTTGAAATTGAATGTGCGGACCTTCCGTGTGCCTTCCAAAGCCACGACATGCCCGTTTCGGACGGCGAGATTCTCCAACCGTCCGAAATTGACTGAGCGCATCAGAGAGATGATGCCCCGGTCTTCGGGTGCAAGGCTTAAAAAGGTCATTGGTGGCTCCGTGTTCGTGGATTTTGGTTACGGAATTACTTTACAGCCCCCGACAGGAAAATCAATAGAGTGTTCTGAGGTGTTCCGGAGGTGCGCTGGAAGGTGTTCCGTTCAATGCGAGGCAAACCCCAAAAGCCCAAAAAGCCCCCAAAAAGCCCCCGGAGCACATCGGAACACCTCTTGGAACATCTCTGAACACTTCTGAACACCTCCCAAACAAGGCTAAACTGCCACAACCGTTTATCAATTATGGTGATACGAAGACTTTTTAGAACACTTGTTTATCTGGAGCCTTTTTGGGGCAACTTATTAAAACATAGGGAAGTGGAGAAAAGAGGCGGTTTTGTCACAGTCATTCACATTCTGTCGCAAGTCGCTGTCGGTCATACAAATACACGGAACACCTCTGAACACCTCTGAACACCTCTGTTTCCAGACCAATCAGGACGTCGGATAACGGCAGAAATGCAGCGATCTTTCGCAAGAGTGGTGTTGAGCTTGATTGAACTCGGAATACAAAATAGGCCCGCCGTTATGACGAGCCATGAACTTTCCCTCAACTTGAGGGAAAATGTTATTGGGTTTCCTTCATGCTTTCCGATAGAGCCTGTACGCTCGAACGCACACGCTCGACGAGCTCAGGCGGCTCAAGCGGAACAGCCTGTCCCTGCTGCGACAGAATCCAGGGGACAACGACCTCGCCGGGAATTTCCGGGATGGTGAACAGCCATTCGCCGCCGACCTGCTTGATTTTCTGCTTGGAATGCATCCGGTTTGCCTTCGCGAACTTGACCGCGTCTCCGCTCAGCCGGATTTTCACGTCTTTGAGCTTCCTGTAGCTCACGATGGTGTCGAGGGAGACGGAATCGATAATGCTATTGTCCGGCTCGAACGTCTCCGGGCAAAGCCATGCCCTCACGATACGGTTGATTACGAATGTGCGCTGAGCGTTCTTCAAGTGGCAGAATGTCTTGATGCGCCACTCATGCAGGTACAGGAACAGAACGTGCGGATCGACGTCGCGTTCCGTTATCGTGCCGCTCTGGTCGTTGTACACGATGTGCAGACGTCTGTGGAACTGCCATGCCTCGAATACGGTGGAAAACACCGACGGGTTCTCCGCGATGCCGCCCTCGGCGAATACCTTCAGCGAGCGGACAAGGGTCTTCTCCAGAAACTCCGGGCTGTTCCCCTTCAGAAGTTCGTCCACTGATTTCTTGATCCTCGCCCGAAGCGGGTCTGGGAACACTTCCTCGGCAATACGACCGCCAACGATGAGCGCCAGCATGACGGATTCCGAGAGATTCGCGGGGCAGTTGAACTCCCATTTCGGGTCTTCGAGGTAATATGTCTTGCTGGCCCTGTCAAACATGATTGGGCATTCGAAATCGTTTCGGAGCAAGTCGATGTCGCGGTATACGGTGCGAAGGCTGTATTTCGCCCGGATAGTTTTCCCCTCGACAAGCTCGATATCCCTGTATTCCTTGAGAAGCTTCTCCGCAGTTGGACAGCTGTTTCTCTTCAAAAGCGATGCGATGCGCGCCAGACGGACAATTTGAGCTCGCGGCGGCATTTTGCGTCCCTTCATCTTCGAGGGGACGCCTTTCCGGGAGGAAGGGGACGTTTTCTTGTTCATGGTATGCTCCGTGTTTTTTGACTGACACTCAATAACAGTACAGCCGATTTGCGTGAAAAGCAATCCCCGTTCTCTCTTTTTTTGGGGCTAAGCTCAAACTTTTTTGCGTTTTTTTTCTTAGACTGACACTCAGTAGCAGTGTAAGGTGCTATATTAGTTCAGAACGAAAAATCGGATGACGCGGAACTGCGGAGGTTCCGATCCGAACAACGACGGATACAACAAAATTGGAGACGACAAACTTTTTTTGGATTTTTTTCGGACTTTTGCGTTAGACTGACACTCTACGTCAGTGTTGCGTGATAGATTAAGCTCATAAACGAAAAATCGGATGGTACGGAATCACGGAGATTCCGATCCGGAACAACGCATCACTCAAATCGGAGAAACAACATGAAAGAGAAAACGATCACTGCCTTGCGCTGTATGCTCGACCAGACAAAAAACGACCCTATTTTCTTCCTTGTCTGCGGCATCGCGATGGCCGTCATACTCAAAATCGCGTGGGTTTGACAGACAAAGCATCATTCAAGGAGACCAGACATGGCAACACAAACAATTCGCAAGACCGCGGCAGACCGCGGCGATTCTACCAAAACGAAAACTGAGGCAAAGAACATGACACATCAAAACAAATTCAAACACCTTCACATCTCCGGGGGATTCCTCGACGGGTTCGATTTTGACTTCTCGGAGAAACTGAACTGCATCATCGGTTCCCGCGGAGCCGGAAAGACGACCATTCTCGAATTCCTCCGGTATGCTATGAACGTCCAGCCGCTGAACACGAGCGCACAGAAGCAGCTTCAGGCAATCGTCGAATGCAACCTCGGCGGCGGCCGCATTGAAGTCACCGTCGAAACGGCGGACAAGGTAACATACATCATCAGCCGCAAAGCGGGGGAAGCGCCGCAGGTTCTCTTTGGCGACCGCAATCCGAGCGGAATGGTGCTTGAACCAGCGATGTTCCCCCTGGACGTGTTCAGCCAGAATGAAATTGAGAAGAACGCAAGCCAGGGCGCATATCAGATGGCGTTGCTGGAGAGCTTCAACATGGCCGCACTCTCGGAACTCAACGGGAAAATCATTCGTTGCCGCAGGGAACTTGACAGAAATGCCGCGAACCTCCTCCCGCTTCAGGAGCGGGACCGCGAACTCGTGGCGGAGTTGAATGCCATGCCGGGCGTGAAAAAGCACCTGGATGAATTCGACACGGTCGGAGATGAAGGCGATGCCGAACTGACTCATGCACATCATATGAAGGACCTCCGCGGTCTTGAAGCGCGTTATATCGAGAATGCCGAAAAGAACATCAGTGATTCGGAGAGCCGGTTCAATTCGTTGCGGAATTTCCTTGCTGATCACATGAAGTGGAGCGGCGTGGGCAATCTGGAGGATGGCGAAAACAGCGATCTGATCGAGCGTGCCCGCGAAGAATTGAGCGAACAGAACGAGATTCTGAATCGTTATGTTCAGGAATACCTCGACAGCGTCCGGGAAAGGTTCCTGGCCCTTACCGACATCAAAAATGAGCTTGCAATACGTCACCAGAAACAGGAGATGGAATACGACACCCTCATTGAGAAGAGCCGTGAGGATCAGCAGCGCGCCGCCGAACGTCGCAAGGTCGCCAACGAATACGAAAAGCTCCTTGTGGCCGAAAAAGAACATGAAAGGATTCGGACGAGCATCCGCGAAACCATTGATGCCCGCAATGTTCTTAAGCAGGAACTGTACGTGCTTTTGAACGAGCGCTTCAAAATCCGCAGCGAGATTGCCGAACGGATCAATGAAAAGCTGAATCCTGATATTCGTGTTACGGTCAATCAGTTCGCGAACAAGGAAAAGTATGTTGAGCTCATCGAAAACGGTCTCAAGGGGACTCATATGCACTACCGCAAGGTTGCGGCAAGCCTCGCGAACATTTTCCCGGAAGACCTCGTCCGCATGATCGTCGACAACAACCAGCAGACTCTTACGGAGGAAGCGCTGCTCAACCCGGAACAGGCAGCTATCGTTACCACCACCTTGAAGAATCCGCAGTTCCTTTCCGCCCTTGAGGTCGTCGATATTCCCGACCGCGTGAAAATTGAGCTGAATGATCGCGGCAAGTTCAAGCCTACGGAATGCCTTTCCACCGGACAGAAATGCAATGCCATCCTGCCGATTCTCCTGCTGGAAAGCGAGCGCCCCCTTCTGATTGACCAGCCGGAGGACAACCTTGATAACGAGTTCGTTCACAGCTTTGTCGTCGAGAACATCAAGCGTGTCAAAGAACATCGCCAGCTGATTTTCGTCACGCACAACCCGAACATTCCCGTGCTCGGAGATGCCGAGAGTGTACTGGTCGTGGAGTCGGACGGCTCCTATGGTCATCTGCGGTGCGCAGGCTCCGTTGACGACTGCAAATCCGATATTATCAATCTTCTTGAAGGCGGCAGGGAAGCCTTCAAGGAGCGTCAAGAACGTTACGCAATCTGAGGTGCAAAATGGAAAAGAACGAAAAAACCACGCCCGAAAGTCCGACAGGCAGACGTGAAGAAGTCATTGCCTTGCGCAAGAAACTGATGGAAAACAACTCCGACGAAGAGATCCTGTCGCTGCTGCAGACATATGCAAAGGATGCCGACTGGATGATCCGATGCGAAGTCGCGAAATGCCTGGCATACGCTGAAAACGATCAGATTTCGTTGTTTTCAAATCTGTTCAGCGACAGCAACGAGTTCGTGTCGGGAGCCGCAAACAACGCTGTCGAAAGACGGAATTCGTCAAGGAAGGAAAAGGAAAAACTGGTCCGCCTTGAAGAAAACGCTCTTCGCAATATCGACATCCTCCATGCCAAATACGGCGATGAAATCGCTCAGGCGGCCAGGAACAGCATCGAGGAAGCATATTGTCAGACGGTAGGCCATGCCGCGCACGATATCAGAGGGGTTGTCGCTCCGATTGAACAGGATTTGGACAGGATTTTCACCGCTGTGAAAAACGAAATCCCGGCGATCAAACTTTCCCGTGTCAGTCAGTCCGTGGAGTCCATCAAGGACAGAATCAACATGCTTCTTCGCATTCTGAACGACATGCAGGCTTTTGCAAAAAAGACGCCGCAAGACCGCAGTTCGGAGAACCTGAAATCCCTCATTGAGATGGCTGAGAAACAGGCATTTGATGCGTTTTCTGTTCAAACGACAAACGCTTCCGAAGTCAAGGTCAAATCGAATGTTTCGGCTGATCTGTCGGTCTTTGTCTCGAAAATGGTCATTCTGAGGGCAATCAGCAACTTGATCAAGAATGCGCTGGAGTCGCATCTGGTTTCAAGGGGTGTGACGAAACGCGGCTTGGTCCTGATTTCTGCGGAAAAATGTGATGACTGCGTAAAGATCATAATCAGTGATCAGGGAATCGGCATGGATCAGCAGGAGCTTGCCCGTATCCGCACTTTCATGCCGCGAAGCACTTCCAAAAAATCGACCGGGTCCGGGTTCGGACTGGCTATCGCTTTTTCCAAGATCAGAGACCACGGAGGATTGCTGGAGATTGATTCCGAAGGTATCGGTCTTGGGACCACTGCAACAATAACTCTTCCCTCAAAAGGAGAAACGAAATGAACGAAAACAAAACCGCGCTGGTTGTTGACGACGACGAAGACATCTGCACCTCGATTCAAGAAAGAATCCAGGATAACTTTGGTCATCAGTGCGACACCGCAAACTCGATTTGTCAGGCGAAAAGCCTGATGCAGAAAAACCACTACGACTACATCATTCTTGATATGGAATTGCCGTATCAGTATGGTCGGCTGCCCGATGTCGGAGTCGGAATCACTTTCCTGGGACAGCTCCGCGAGCGCTATTCGTCGGAAGAACTCCCGATTATCGTCGTGACGGGACGTGTGCCGACGCACGAAAGCCTTCCCTCGGATGCGATCTACGAGGGCGCGACGGACTTCCTTACAAAGCCTCTGCACATGGACGGAGACCACACGCTGGAATCGTCAATTATGAAGTTCGTAACGCACAACAAGACCCCCATGAAGAATGATACGAAATGGCTTTTCCGCGAACCGGACGGCAATATGTTGATCTGGAAATCGGTTGCGAAGGACGGCAACGTCCGGACTTATCCTGTCAATCCCTCTGATCTGCGCTGTGCTGTACTCGACTGTATTTATATGAATATGACAACCGAGGCGGTCGTCAAGCATAAGGACTTGATTCGCGCCAGCAAGGGGCGCTGGACAGAGACCTCATACTATCCGAATAAATGCATTGCGTCCAAAGGTCCGATTCGAAGCCACATCAAGGTTCTGCGCGAAAAGCTGGGACTTGATATCAGTTACACCTCGGACGGCATCATTGTCTGTCAGCCGATAAAATAACACTTCCACTTTCATTTTCATCCATTCACCTACGGTCTTTCGGGGGTCGTAGGTTTTTTTTCGACTTTTTTTCGTCAAAACCCCGTTTTTGTGGATAACTGACCCCTTTTCTGTTGGATATACCTTTTAGAGAACGATGAGATATCTTCTCTCACCAACAATCCAAGGAGCCTTTATTCATTATGAATTACGGAAGCGTATGCAGCGGCGTCGAGGCCGCGACCCTTGCCTGGGGACCGCTCGGTTGGAAGGCGGTGTTCTTCGCTGAGGTCGAACCGTTTCCCGCTGCCGTCCTGCAGCAGAGGTTCGGGGCGACGCGGCCGAAGCGTTTGCTCCTGCCCGCCGAGGCGCAGACCGAGAAAGAACGAAAGCAGAGGGAAAGCTGGGAGAAACAGATTGCCGAGCTTCCCGAAAGCGGCACGATTCCGAATCTGGGAGACTTTCCCAAAATCACGAAGGAGGATTTCGATGAACCAATTGACCTGCTCGTCGGCGGGGTCCCATGCCAGTCCTACTCTATCGCCGGGCTTAGAAAAGGTATCACCGACCCGCGCGGACACCTCGCCCTTGAATTTGTCAAACTGGCTTATCGCACAGGGGTACGATGGACGCTCGTCGAAAACGTCCCTGGTCTTTTGTCAAGCGGGGCCGGAAAAGATTTTGCCAGCTTCCTATCGCTGCTGTGCGGATGGGAAGTCGAAGTCCCCGAAGGAGGCTGGCGCAAGTGTGGAATCGTCGTGCCTGCACCGGGATGTTTTGGAGTGGCATGGAGAATTCTTGACGCTCAGTATACCAGAGTGGCCGAATTTCCGAGGGCAGTCCCGCAGCGAAGGAGACGTCTCTTCATTGTCGGATATCTTAATTCGTGGCTCTATCCCGCAACGGTACTATTTGACGGCGAAATGCGCGGAGGGAATTCTCCGCCGTGCCGAACGAAGAGGCAAGCCCCTCCCGCCTGTTCTGAAGGAAGCTTTGATACGACAAAGTCAATCCGGATGAGGGGTGGCTGTGAGGGTGGCGGCAAAGGCGCTTTAGTTGGAGATGACCTGAGCCATACGCTGGCGACGGGGAACGACCAGACCATCGTAACCCTGACCGAAGATGCTCAGTGGTGGGATGGAAGCGACCAGGCCGGAACCCTGACCGGGACGAGCAATAATCAGCTGATGCCGGACAAGGGACGGCTCCAATGCGTGATCGAGCCTGCTGTCGAGTGTATTGACACCAGACAAGCTGAGGTTCAGGAAACCGAGCTTGCCCCGACGTTGATCGCCACTGATTACAAAGGCGGCAAGGCCGTTGGGATCGGACGCGATGTGTTCAATCAGGGGCAGAATGCCAAATACGGCATGAGCCTTTCGGAAGATGTTCAGCCCACGCTAACCGCCAAGGGACCCGGAGCCGTCTGCTTCGAAAACCATCCGTCCGATGCCCGACTGAAAGAAATCCGGGTGTCCCCGACCGTGATGAGCCGTTGGGGAACAGGCGGCAACCAGACTCCGCTTGTGATGGATGATGTTCAGGAGAAGGAAGTCGCGCCCACACTGATGGCTTCGATGTATGAAAAGAACTCCCTTGAAGACTGCGACAAATACATGGTCGAAGGCAAGCCCGTCGGCTTCATCAAAAATGATGCCGGAGGCGAACAACAGGGGTTCTGGGGCGACACATTCCCGACGCTCAGGAGCGGCGCGCTCCCGGCAGTCGCGTACAACGTCAGCTTCTGCGACGCCAACGGCACGAGGAAAGATCGGCCGGACGGCGGGCTGTATGTGACCGAGGCAGATGCGAGCAAGACGGTGACGGCTGGCGGCATGAATGCTGAAACGGTCGTCATCGACTCTGTGGCGATAGCTGAGAACATCATCGGCAGACAGGACCACACAGGCGGCAACGGGGTTGGAGCTCAGGAAGAGCTGGCGTACACGCAGAATGCCACGGGCGTGATGGGCGTGGCCACGATGGAATGTGTCCCTCTTGATTTAAGGAACGCGACGCGCGATCCTGAAAAGAAAGATGAACAGAACCGTCAGGGTGTCGGCGTAGGCGAAGACGGCGCTCCGATGAACACCATCACGTCCGCATCCGCTCCCGGAGTCGGCTGGCAGTCAACAGTTCGTAAGCTTCTCCCGGTCGAGTGCGAGAGGTTGATGGGTTTCCCCGACAACCATACCCGCATCTCGTGGAAGGGTAAGCCAGCGGAGGAATGCCCAGACGCTCCGAGGTACAAAGCCTGCGGGAACTCGATGTGCGTGAACGTAATGGCGTGGATTGGACATCGGATTCAGGATGTCGAGAACAGTTTAGCCTCACGTGAGGCTAAACCCCAAACAGGAGAATGAATATGACCGAACATGATAAAATCACAGAAACAATCGTCAAAAACGCATCCGGTCCGAAGTCCGCCGAGGTTGACGGACAGCGCGTTGAACAGCATACCCTGACCGAGCAGATTGCCGCCGACAAATACCTTGCGTCCAAAGATGCAGTGAAGCGCAGAGGAAGCGGACTGAAATTCTCGAAGATGACACATTCGGGGGCTGTGTAATGCTGGAGGTGCTGAAGAACTTTTTCCGCACCTTGAAGCCACAACAGGAACAACACTTCCATCGTCCGATCCGTGCGAGGTTCGATGCCGCGCAGACCACGCGGGACAACGCGAAGCACTGGGCGTATGCCGACCAGCTCTCCGCCGACATGGAAGCCTCGCCGGAGGTCCGACGTACCCTGCGCATGCGTTCGCGTTACGAGGTGGCGAACAACAGCTATGCGCGAGGGCTCGTCCAGATGCTCGCGAACGACACCATCGGCACGGGTCCGAGGCTACAGATGCTCTCCGCAGACGAAACGTTCAACGATGAGGTTGAGCGGGCGTTCATGAGGTGGGCTGAAGCTGTCAGACTGGCCCCGAAGCTCCGCACCATGCGGATGGCGCGATGCCAGGACGGAGAAGCTTTTGCGGTGCTGGCGACTAATCCGAAAGTCCGCAGCCCCGTCAAGCTCGATCTCATGCTGATTGAGGCCGACCGTGTATCAGGCGGTATCAAACTCCTGGACGACGGGCAGTCTGTCGACGGTATCACGTTCGACGAATGGGGAAATCCGACCTCGTACCGGGTGCTGAAATACCATCCGGGCGATGTCCGGTTCTCCACGGGAGACGAGGCGGTCGAGGTTCCCGCCGAGTGGATGATCCACATCTTCCGGCAGGACAGACCTGGACTGCATCGAGGTGTGCCGGAACTGACCTCCGCGCTTCCTCTGTTCGCTCAATTGCGTCGATACAACCTCGCCGTCCTGAGCGCAGCAGAAGCGGCTGCCGACTTCGCCGCCATCCTCTATACGGATGCGCCGCCGAACGGAGAGGCAGATGAAGTCGAACCGATGGACACCATCCCGCTCGAGCGTAACATGATGCTCACCGTCCCCTCGGGCTGGAAGATGGATCAGCTCGACCCGAAGCAACCTGCCGCAAACCATGCCGAATTCGTCAAGATTCTTTTGAGCGAGATTGCCCGATGCGCCGTCACGACATACGGGACTCTCGCGGGCGACTACAGCGGACACAATTACGCCTCAGGCCGCCTCGACAACCAGATCTACCACAAAAGCATCCTGGTCGACAGGTCTTTCTGGGAAACCGAGGTGCTGAACAGAATCTTCGAGGCGTGGTTCAGGGAATATCTCCTGACCGAGAATCTTGTTCCGCTTGAGGAAAACCACACTTGGTTTTGGGACGGCTTCCCGCATGTGGACCCGAACAAGGAGGCCACGGCACAGGAGCGCCGCCTTGCAAACCTCACGACGACGCTCGCCGCCGAGTGCGCGAAAGACGGTCGGGACTATCTCGGCGTCCTGCAGCAGAGGGCGAAGGAGATCAAGCTGATGAAATCTCTGGGGATTCCGATCCCAGGTGAGAACGTGAAAGAACAAAACAACGCCTCAGAACCGGGAGAGTCCGGCGAGGAAGAAACACAAACAACCGAGGAAACATGAACGAATTTACCCTGATTGAAGCTGCCGGAGGCGCTCGACCGAAAATCGTCGGCACTGCGTACTCCGGGGGCAAGATGTCCCTGCCGGGCTGGAAAAACCCGGTGGTCGTCGACCTGAGCGGGATGGAGCTGCCGGAATCTGTGCCTCTGCTCGCGAACCACGAGAACCGGACGAGTGCCCGTATCGGCATGGTGTCTGCAAGCGTGAAAAACAATGTGCTCGAAATCTCCGGCGAAATCATCTCCGAAGGCTCGGAAGCCGCCGATATCGTAGCCCAGAGTAAGGCGGGAGCAGACTGGCAGCTCAGTATCGGAGCCGACGTGAAGGAATGCGAGCTCGTCCGAGGTAAACGCGAGGTCAACGGGCAGGCCATCGATGGTCCCTTTTACCATGTCCGCAGGTCTTCTCTCCGCGAAGTGAGCGTCGTTGCTGTTGGAGCCGATGCACACACGAGCATGAAAGTCACCGCAAAATTCGATCTTACAAACCCTAACCCCGAAGAGGAAGGAGACAAAGATAACATGAACGAAAACAAAGATGTCGAAGCCAAGGCTGACGTCAAGTCTGAGGTTAAGCCCGAAGCGAAGCCGGAAGCCAAGCCGGAAATCAAGGCCGAAGCGAAGCCCGAAATCCAGGCGGCCCAGCCCGAAGTCAAGCCCGAACCTGCTCCTGTCGACGTGGCTGCCGCTGCCCGCGATGCCGCCGCTGCCGCGGTCAAGGCCGAGCGTGAGCGCGTCGCGGCAATTCGTGCCATTTGCGATGGCGAATTCCCCGAAATTGAGAAGGACGCCATCAGCTCCGGTTGGACGCCCGAAGTCGTGACGAAAAAGGTGCTCGAAACCATCCGCGCCGAACGGCCCGCCGCCAACGTCCACATTTCCGTGAAGACCGAGCCGGAAGGCGACAGTCTTCGCAAGACCATCGAAGCGGCCATGTGCCTCCGTTGCGGCATCTCCGCTGACGACCTCGAAAAGTCCTACGACGGCAAGACCATCGAAGCGGGCATGCGCGAAATGGATATGCCCCTCAAACAGCTCCTCGTCGAATGCATGAAGCTGGACGGCATCCCGTATGGTCGCGGCTTCGACAACGAGACCATCCGTGCCGCGTTCTCCAGCGTGTCCCTGCCGGGCATCCTGAGCAACGTCGCGAACAAAAAGCTCCTGAAGAGCTTCGATGCGCAGCCGATCATCGCGACCAAGCTGTGTTCCACGGGTGACCTGAACGACTTCAAAGAGAACGACAGATTCCGTCTGACCGACGTCGGCGACCTGCTTCCGGTCGGCGCTGACGGCGAAATCAAAGATGGCGGCGTCACCGAAGAAGCGGCCAAGAATCAGCTCGAAACCTACGGCAAGAAGTTCTGCTTGACGCGCAAAATGATCATCAACGACGACCTCGGAGCCTTTATGAAGGTGCCGGTGGCGATGGGCAACCGTGCGGCCAGGCTGATCGACCAGCTCTTCTTCTCCCGTCTGTTGAAGAATCCCGTGCAGCTTGACGGCAAGGCTCTGTTCAGTGCTGCTCACAAGAACCTGCTCACCGGCGCAACGAGCGCACTGTCCTCCGACAGTCTGAAGAAAGCCATCCAGCTGTTTTTGGATCAGGTCGATGCAGACGGTCAGCCGATCAGCGTCGAACCGAAGTTCCTGCTCGTCCCCACTGCACTCAAGCACCTCGCCATCGAGCTCACCCGCGGCGCGACCCTCATTACTGCTGGCGGCGCCGACAACGTCGTCCGTCCTGCTCTGAACATCCTCGCGGATGAAAACCTGCAGGTCGTGTCCAGCCCGTACCTCGCGAACAGCGCATACGAAGGAGCCTCTTCCACCGCATGGTATCTGTTCGGTGATCCCCACCAGGTCGATACCTGGGAAATCGGATACCTCAAGGGCAAGCGTACCCCGACCGTGGAACGCGGCGAAACCGATTTCAACACCTTGGGCATGTGGTTCAGGGTCTATTTCGACCTCGGCGTCAGGGAACAGGAACATCGTGGCATGGTCAAGTCCGCAGGTGCGGCTGGCTGATGACCGCCGGAGGCGGGGCAACTCCCGCCTCCGTACTTCAACTTGAACTCAAACAGGAGAAAAAACATGATTGCACGTTATGTTCAGAAAGGCGAAGCCATCGATTATCGCCCCACCGAGAATGTCCCTGCCGGAACCATCGTTCCTTTCGCCGGATTCGTCGGAATCACCCGCCTCGACATCCGAGCCGGTGAGCTCGGCGCTCTCGCCGTGTCCGGCGTTTTCGAAACCCCGAAGGCTGATGAAGCCATCGACGTCGGCGACCCAGTTTACTGGGACGAAGCGAACGAGGTCGCCACGAAGCAGAAGACCGACGTCTACCTCGGCACCGCCATCTACAACGCACAGGCGAGCTCGGAATTCGTCTATTACCTGCTCAATGCCTCTGCCTCCGCTGGCGCTGCCGCAGGCTCCGGCTCCGCCAGTGCCGCCATCGCCGACCTCGGCACGCTCACCAGCGACTCCGGGTGTTCCGAGTCGATGGGCATCCTGAAGGAAA
>Ga0310786_10004342_pt1 | contig 19806 bp, 15 predicted proteins | sample AusTroGonzalo_MG_FD_203881 | JGI IMG/M metagenome (GOLD analysis project Ga0310786, IMG submission 203881) | Bovine rumen microbial communities from tropical cattle in Woodstock, Queensland, Australia - Gonzalo_03 (v2) (version 2) | ecosystem: Host-associated > Mammals > Digestive system >... | reverse complement strand
AGGCTCGGTCATATCCATACATGTATGGCTGCGACTCTCGCCTTACGCATTTGTCACTTCGCTCATGGCGGATTGTGCAAGCACACTCCACCATTCGCCACTTTCGCGTTCCTGCTTCACCTTGAAGCCGGCTTCGTCAAACCACTTGAGGATATAGTCCTTTTCGGTGATGAGCTGCCCGGAGATGATGAGTTCGCCGCCATCGGCAAGCAAGTCCTCGATGTCGTCACGCAAGGGCCAGAGTTCGCTGCGGATCATGTTGCAGAGGATCACGTCGAACTTCGCGCCGTCCTTGAAAGCGTCCAGGAATCCGAGGATGCAGTCGCTCTTTTCGAAACCGTTGCGTTCGAAGTTTTCCGCAATGCAGGGAATGGTGAGCGGGTCGATTTCCGTACCCACGGCCATGCGGGCGCCCAGGCGGCGGGCGTACATCGCGAGGATGCCCGTACCCGTACCGATATCGAGCACCGTCTTGCCATTAAAATCCACAGATTCCATGAGCGTGGCGCAGCTGCTGGTGGTATCGTGTTCGCCGGTACCGAAAGCCGTCTTCGCCTCGAGTTCAAGCACCACGGCCTTCGGGTCGTCGGGCGTAAATTCCACCCAGGGCGGGCGCACCCAAAGGTGCGGGCTCACCGATACAGGCTGCGCACGGTCGCGCCACCACTTGTCCCAATCCTTTGCGGGCTCGTCACTCAACACGAAATGGTACTGCGGGAATTCCGAAACAATACGGTCGCGTTCGGCCTTGTCGCCAGTATAAAAACAGAAGTCCGTGCGGCCTTCCGCCTTCGGGTCCAGTTCCTCGAGCGTCGCCACGCCGGCTTCGAAAAGCAGGTAGCTCGCCAGTTCGTATTCTTCGGCGGGGCAGTAGCCCTCGGCCTTGTACCATGTGTCAATTTTCTGCATATCCGTAAATTAGAATTTTTTTCGCCCATAAAAAAATCCCCGCCAAGGGCGGGGAAAGATTCATAGCGAAACGCGGCGATTAGAAAAGGGCGATGCTATACGGCGGCAGGGCTCCCTTCGGATTCTTGAGAGAAGAAGCCTTGGAATCCTTGACCTTGTAAACCTTTTCGCTGCCCATGGAACGGTCACCGACAAAGACAACGCCGTCCATGACAGCGATAGAGCCTTCGGCATCGGCAACGCCCTCAATCGTCTTCACTTCCTTCTTAGCCAAATCGACCTTGACCAGAGGCACATTGCCCCAAGCCTTGTAAATACCGACATAGGCAATGCCATCTTCGGTAGCGAAGGCAGAAATGCCACCACCGAGCTTCTTGCCGGTAACGATCAGTTCAGAAGATTTCTTCTTGAGGTTTACCTTTTCGATACCACGATTTTCATCGGCATCGGTACCACCTTCAAGGTTGTATTCGCCGTTGCTGGCCACGTAGAGTTCGTCATCAACGAATGCCATCGCGGTCGGGTTCTTCGCCTTCAGCTGAATGGTATCCTTCAGGGCACCGTCCTTGGCATCGTAAATGGCAAGGAGGCCGAGCGGGTAGGTAGAAGTATAGGTGGCGGCATCGTAGGTGTAGCGCTGGATCAAAACATAGAGCTTGCCATCGTTGAGTTCAATGTCGGCCACGTACGGGGATGTTTCACCTTCGTAGGCAAACTTACCCGTCTTGATGGATTTGGAAACCTTGCCGTTCTTGGTAGAAATCTTCACCAGGGAGTCGGCGTTCTGGAGGGCAACCCATGCTTCGTCGCCAGAGAATGCCATGTCAACCGGGTTGGCGCCGTCATCCAGGGAGACCTGCCAATTCACGGCATCTTCGCCGTCAGATTCAAGCTTTGCCGCATTGATGCGGGTAATATTGTCGGCACCCAGGCGTTCCAGCACATAAAGATCAGAACCGTTGATGATGACCTTGGAATCCTGATGGAACGAAAGGCTCTTTTCAGAAATCTTTTCGTCCTTGTCAATCCAGCGGAGTTCGCCAGTCTTGTAGTCCGAACCGAATACGACACCCGTCAGGGTGACGCCTTCAGACTCTTCTTCCGGAGCAACGCTGCTCGAAGAACTAGAATCGTCGCCGCAAGCAACAAGGCCGAAAGCGAGTCCGGCGGCTGCAAGCGCAAGCAGAGATTGTTTTTTGATCTTGTTCATGTTTTTTCCTTTTCTGGCTTTACGCATTTAAGCGCGGGGGCTAGAACCCCTGTATGATTGTGAACTTGTATTCCCGTCCCGGCATAGGGAACGGCGTATAAAAATTTCGGTACTGTTCATCGGTGATATTATCTACAGAGAATGCGAGGCGCGTTTTTTCGAACGGGCTGTAGGCTATATTGGCGCGATGGTTCGCCACGGCGGGCTGGTCCATGCGATTGGCGCGATCACTATAGATGACGCTCCTCCATTCCAGCGACCAAGAGAGGTCCAGATGCAGCGGCAAATGGAAAGTCGCTTCGGCAAAATAGGAACGGTCCGGTTCCCCCGGGAGCTTGTTGCCATTATAGGTATTGGAATGCGAGCGGTCTTCTGTTTTCTGGATAGTCGCACGTAAAACCACATCCATAAACTTGGCCGGGCTGCTGTTCAGTTCAAATTCAGTACCGCGGATAAGCGAGCGCGCAATATTTTCGGCACGAAGCATCTCTATAGAAATCACCCAGCAAATACCATCCTCGATATGCGATTCAAAATAAGTCGCCCGCAACGTGGTGCGGTTTCCTGGGAAGCGGAAGAATCCGGAGGCTTCGAACTTCGTCGCCTTTTCGCGTTCCAGTTCCGGATTCGAAAGCGCACCCGGGAACGTCCCGTAGAGTTCCATGAGCTGCGGCTGCTGATAAAAGCGGCCAATCGAAACTTCTCCCGTGAGCGGGAAGTCGGTAGCACCCAAGCGCGAATAGAGGCGCCCCGCAAAAGTCGCTTCGCGGTCAGACGCCTTTTTCAATATGCGTGAACCGGACGGCTGCACAAAAACGCCATCGTCCAGGCGGTCTTTCAAAAACTGCGCCGAGCCTTCACCACCGAGGCCGCCATGCTTGAAAATCTGGTAGTACAAATCACCCGAGCCCATCCACGTCAATCGTTCCAGCGCCCAATCCTTGGAATCCCCACGCGCTTCGGCACGTTCCCACTCCGCCGCCAAACGGGCAGAGCCCTTCAACCGTTCCATCGGCGTAAAGTCCGCCGAGACTTCCGGAACAACCTTATACGTCGCAGCGCCGTATTCCAAGAACCGATTGTTGCCATAGCCTAGATGGTCCAACGGGTAATACGTACTCGAAAGCGTCTTGTCGAAACGGCCCGAAACGCCGGCGAGCAAAAAGAGCGCATCGTCAAAATAGCCCTTCGATTCCAAGGTATAGCGCAAAAACGCCGACTCGCCCATAAACTCGGCCACCTTGGTCTGGTAGTCTTCCTTGCCAGGATTTCCGCCTTCATAGCGCGAAGCCGACATGGACAACGTCGAAAAATATCCGTTCGAATGCAACATGCGGAACTGCATGTTCCCTGAGATATCCGTATATTCCGCATTCTCGCGAGTCGCCGTGTAATCGTCGTCTTTGTTATACTGCGTCCCGTTGCGGTTCAGGTATTCGTAATCGTTGTCGGAATGCCTCGTAGCAAAAGATGAGGCGAACATCACGCTGTCCGTTACCGGGGCCGAAACCTGGAAAGAGCCTTCCCAAGCATTGTGGTTCCCGTACGCCGCCAGAATACGGCCGCCCTTCTGCACGGCATTCTTGGTCACAAAATTCACGGCGCCGCCAATCCCCGCTACGCCAAACTTTGCAGGCACGTTCCCCTTGTAGACTTCCACCCGTTCCATCTGGTTCAGGTCAATAGCCGAAAGGTTAACCGCACCACCGCTCGCATCGTTCAACGGCACGCCGTCCACGCAAATCATGATATTGCGTGCCGCGATTCCACGAATCGATATGGATTGGAAACTGCCGAGGCCACCTTGCTTGTAGCCCTGGATTCCTGGGAGCGTCGAAAGCAGGTCCGCCGCGGTGAGCGCCTTGCCCTCCCACGCCGACGAAGAAATTTCCGTATAGCTTGCGTTGTTTTCTGGCAAATAGGCGGCCGATTCGACCACCTCCGTCGTCCCCAAATCCTGCACATGTTCTTCTGCAGAAGCAAAAGAAACCATCAGGCCACACACCATCATGGTTATGCAGCTGCAGGGCAGCGCGGAATGCGCGGCTTTAAAGAAGGACGTCGTTCGCATCTTTCCTCATGTTTTCGTTTCCCGCAGTTCTTCTGACTCGGGGATCGCCCTACTCCCGGCTCCTTCACACCTATCGCTAGGCATTGGTTTATGCCGGTTTCGTCCTCCCTTACAGCGGCGCGACCGCTCCCGGCTTTCACGGGATTCTCTCCGGCCTTCGCGGACAAGCCGTTCCGGCGGGCTTTTCAGGGCACAGGAAACTTTTGTGCCAAATATAGAATCTTTTTCTACGCTATTTTTGCGTTAAAAAAGAATTATATTATGAGTATGCTGTTCATCCACCAATTTCCCGACTGGACCCACTTCCGCTTCGAAAACAGGCGCGTCCTCGACGCCCTGGGCAAGACGCGCTTCGAAGAAGGGCGCCTGGCGGGGTTGCTCAGCTTCGTGGGCTCCAAGGACCTCGAAACGGGAATCATCGCCGAGGATATCGTCGCGAACTTCGCCATCGACGGCCACACCCTCGACATCGAAGAGGTGAAAAAAGAACTCGCGCTGCGTTCGCAGGCACACACCTTGCACATACGCAACTACCTTGGCGCCATCGAGAACTGCATGAACCCGCTGACCCCCGAGCGCCTGCTCGGCTGGCATTCCGCCCTCACGGGTTTGAGAACGACAGGCTACCGCGAAAGCGCCTACGAAATCACGTCTGGCGACATGCTTTTTGCAGGGCCCGGCCCCGAAAGGCTCCAGAACGAGACGGGGCACTTTTTCGACTGGTTCGAAACGGCACCGATGGACGATATCATCAAGTCCGCCATCGCACACTTCTGGTTCCTCACGATAAGTCCCTTCCGCGAAGGCAACGGCAGGCTTGTCCGTACCATCACGGCGCTACAGCTATGCCGCGCGCAAAAGACGAACCACCTGCAGTTCCCGCTGAACAAGCAGATTTTTGAAAACCGCGAAGAGTACTTCCGCGCGCTCAACAAGGCGCAGTGCGGCAACGGCGACCTTACCGATTGGATCTTGTGGTTCCTGTCGCAAATCGACGAGGCGATTGAAAAGCGCAAGGGCAGCATCCAGGCCGAAATACGGCATGCCATGTTCATGAACAAGATTGCGGGCACGCCCATTGGCGAACGCGAACAGCAGCTTTTGGAAGCATCGCTCGCCGGAACGATTCCGCAGGAATTCACCGCGAAAGACGTCGCGAAGATTTTCGGGACGAGCCACGATACCGCGCTCCGCGAAATACAGAGCCTCATCAAGAAAGGGATGGTGAAGGCGAACCAGAAAGGCGGGCGTAGCCAGCGCTACAGCCTGGTGGAATAAAATCCGCAACTAGTAAATTGGTTAGTGAAATGCGGTTAATAACTGCACGACTCTGTTAGTTAGATGCACCGGCTTCGCGCATACGGCGGCGGGCTCGTGAGCCCGGGCGGTTGCGACGATGGCGCTTGTGAGGAACACCCTCGGCAGGTTTCGCTCCTTCGGGCGCCAACTTTTCACGAGGCGGTTGCGCTTGTTTTTCACGAAGCTGTTTTTCACGCGGTTGTTTTTCGCGAGGTTGTTTCTCGCGGGATTTTGACGCACGCTTTTCGGCATCATTACGCGCCATACGGCCGCGGGCATTCCTCATCTCGCTTTCGGGAGTCTCTTTCTGCGGCGGCGGCAGCTTCTCGTAAATCGCCTTGTCGCCTTCCGGAATGCGGATGCGCGTAAGCTTCTCGATAGCGCGCAAGTCCTGTTCCTCGTCGGGTGCGCAGAACGAAATCGCGATGCCGTCCTTGCCCGCGCGGGCGGTACGTCCAATGCGGTGCACGAACGTCTCGGGCACATCGGGCAAGTCGTAGTTGAACACATGCGAAACGTCGTCCACGTCGATACCGCGGGCGGCAATGTCGGTCGCCACCAGCACGCGGATCGATTCCTTCTTGAAATTCCCGAGGGCTTCCTGGCGCCTGTTCTGGCTCTTGTTGCCGTGAATCGCGGCACACTTGATTCCCGCCTTCTCGAGCACGCGCGTAATCTTATCGGCACCGTGCTTGGTACGGCTGAACACCAACACCTTTTTCATCTCGGGATGCGCAAGCAGCAACTCCTTCAAGAGGGCGCCCTTGCGGCGCTTGTCGATGCGGTAGAGTTCCTGGCGGATGCGCTCAATCGGAGTGCTCTGCGGCGCCACTTCCACGCGCACCGGATTCGGGCGCAAGATCGTCGCGGCAAGCTTGGTGATGTCATCGGGCATCGTCGCGCTGAAGAACAAGTTCTGGCGCACCTGCGGGAGTAACGCCACCACCTTGCGGATATCGTGGATGAATCCCATGTCGAGCATGCGGTCGGCTTCGTCGAGCACGAAGAATTCCAGAGACTTCAACGAAACCGCCTTCTGCCCGATCAAGTCAAGCAGGCGCCCCGGAGTCGCAACCAATACGTCGACGCCGCGGATCAAGTTGCGTTTTTGCGAAGCATCGCCCACGCCGCCAAAAATGCACGTCGTCGAAATCGCGGTAAACTGCGCATACTGCTTAAAGCAATCTTCCACCTGGATAGCGAGTTCGCGCGTCGGCAAAAGAATCAGCGCACGGCACGTCTTGGGCGCGCGGAACTTCCCGGAATCGAGCAGCCTCTGCAGAATCGGGAGCGCGAACGCCGCCGTCTTCCCCGTACCCGTCTGAGCGATACCCAGAAGGTCCTTGCCTTCCAAAAGGCTCGGGATGGACTTTTCTTGAATGGGAGTGGGCTGTTCGTAACCAACGGCGCGGACCGCACGCTGGAGGGGATTGGCCAGGGGGAGATCTGAAAATAGCATGTTGGCGCCAAATTTAGAAAAATCGGGGTCTACAGGCTGTCCATCGGCACCACATAACGCAGGCGGAAGTCCATTTTGTCCGTCTTCATGGAGCTCTGCTTTTCAAGATTCATGGTCACGGTCAACACCTGGCTCTTCTGGTAGCCTTCCTTGAAGCACTTCAGCTCGATCGTAACGACGTGGCTTTCCTCCGGTTCGTCGCTAAAATTGTAAGCCGTCCCCATCCCGCCCGATCGAAACGACTCCGCCAAATCATAGTAGGGTCCCTGCGTGTCGCATTTCCCGTAATGCACAAGGGTATTGATTCCGGCAGGCGCAAAAAGGGCCACCGAATCGCCGCGCACCTCGAAGGGGTTTTCCAAGAATTCCAGGAGCGGGGACACGACAATATCATACGACTTTTTCACATCGTCCTTGTCGTAAACCGAGAACTGGATATGGCCGCTCTTATCGATGATTTTTTTGAACCGGGGCTCACCCCACGAAACTTCATTCAAATACAGGGAAAGGTCATGCGCGGTCTTTGTACCCGCATCGCCCCACCTGTAGGCACTGAACCACACCGTATCTTGACGGTCCATATATTCCGGGTAGGTCAAGGAAATATCCAGTTCGTCTTCGCTCTGCGGGCCTACGCTCACTATATCCACCGTCCAGTCCATGGCCGTATGCCCCTGGATTTGCACCAAAGGAAGCTGTTCCGAAGAAGGGATGTCACCACCGCCAACGCTAATAAGGCCGCACCCCGCCAAAAAAAGCAGGGCAGCCGTCAACAGAATGAATTTCCCAGGGAATCGCATAGCATCAATATACTTTTTTCTCGGAGAAAGGACAAACTAAAATTCCGCTTTCGCGAGCACGCTAAAGCTGCGCCCTTTTTCGGGCATCACGGACTTTAAGCGCGAAAGGTGGTTACGAATATCTTCGTCGAGCAGGTTGTCGGCGCGGAAAACGAGGCTGTAACGCGCCAGGGCGAGCTCCCAGCGGATTTCGAGAATCGCACCGAACGTAACGTACCCCGGAGTCGATTCCTCGTAGCGGTCGACGAACTTTTGCGCGAGCGCAAAGTCAGCGTAGACGGAAGGGCTCACGTGCGGCCAGAGGTAGCCCAGTTCACCGTGGAACTTGAACGGCGGAATCTGCGGCATGTCTCCCCAACTTTTGTCGCGGAACACTCCCCGCAGCCAACAGCACAACGACCATGGCCCTTAAAAATTTCGTCAACGTATACCCTTTTCAAATTTGCGAACCATTCGCAAATTCAAAGATAGTAAAAATGCCCCGTCCTCTAAAAGGGGTCCGACTGTTTTTTTCTATCTTTGCGCACCATAGGAGGAACATATGAAACTTGCCTTTTTTGCATTGGCATCTATCTTGCTCGTCGCCTGCAGCGACGACGAAAGCTTCGGCCCCACTTCCGGAGGAGACAAAGAGGAATCCAAAAGCCTTTACGAACAGTTCAAGAACCGCCCCTGCAACAGCTCCAGGGAAGGCCGCGAAGTGATTGTGGGCAAGAACACCCGCTACACCTGCATGTACGACGACTACCTGTGGGAATACGTCTGGGTGAGCGACGACGACACCCTTACTGCCGAAGGGAAAAAATTCCGTCAGTCATCCAGTAGCTATTACGACGCCTACGAAGACTGGTACTCATCAAGCAGTTACTCTAGCAGCAGGTCCTCTTCCAGCATTTCGGGCTATACCGAAAAAACTCCCTACCTGAGTCGCAAGGGCGAACAGTTCAATCCCGAAATCAATTACGGAACCCTGAATGATGCGCGCGATGGAAGGACCTACAGAACAGTCAGGGTCGGAGAACAAGTCTGGATGGCCGAAAACCTGAACTTCAAAAATGTCCACATGGGCGCCACGCTCTGCGTTAACGAAGACGAAGAAATGTGCGAACTCTACGGGCGCTTGTACACCCGCGATGCGGCATTCGACTCACCGGATTGCGCCTTTGAGAGCAACTGCACGTTAGCCACCCCCTTCCGCGGAATCTGCCCGTCCGGTTGGCATATTCCGACAAAACAAGAAGTGTCGACCATGCTGTCTTTCACGGGCAACTCCGCCCGTGCGATTATGTCCGAAAACGGATGGGCCGCGTCCATAACGCCGGGAACAAACGATTACGGTCTCTCCTTTGTAGGCCTGTCGAACTACGCCAGCACCGAGGTGTTCACCCATTTCGGTACACATGAATACATGTGGCACTACAACCAAGGTACGACCCAGTCATACATTGTTGTACAGGCCGGAAGGAACGAAGTGGATTTCCTGACTTTCAGCAGCGTTGAACTCATGTGTCCAGTCCGCTGCATCAAGGACTAAGTACACAGGGGGCACTATGAGGTTTGCAATACTCGGTATCGCCGCAATCGCCCTGGTCGCATGCGGCACCGACGAAGAAAGTTTCTTTCAGGAGTGGGACATCGACAACCCCGAAACGCTGGAACTTTCCAGCGACGGTGACGAAATCGAATCTTCCGACAGCGGCTCGATGACCGGATCTTCCTCAAGCCGTAAATCCGCAAGCGACCTCCCCTCGTCGGGAGAAGAAATCAGCGGGAATTCTTCAAGCGCCAGAGGGACATCGTCCATAGCGACCTCCACCAATTCTTCGGGTTCCAACCTGTCAAGCTCTTTTGGCACAACATCCTCAACCACCACGTATTCATCCGGCAAGATTACCACGCCGTCGTCTTCCAGCGTATCGAACGCGTTAGTCCCTGACTCTCGCGACGAACTGCTCAACAAGACCGTCGGCTACGGAGTGCTGATCGATTCGCGCGACGGCAAGCGCTACAGGACCGTCACTGCTGCCGGGCGCACCTGGATGGCCGAGAACCTGAACTTTAGCGACGAATCGTACAACCCCCTGCTCAAGGGCAACACGCGCTGCTACGACAACGACGAAAAGAACTGCGACGTGATGGGCCGCCTGTACAACCGCACCGCCGCCATGAACGACCAGAAGTGCGCCTTCGGCGGCAGCTGCGCCATGGGCAACGGATACATCCAGGGAGCATGTTTCTCCGGTTGGCACGTCCCCACACTCGCCGAAGCGCAGGCGCTCGTAGACCTCACGGAAGACATCGCTGAACTCAGGTCCGCCAAGGGCTGGGTCAAAACGCTTCCGCAAGGCAAGAACACCTACGGGCTCTCGTTCGCCGGTTCCGGACTCTGGGACGAAACCTTCGACGCTATCGGCGTGAACACGTACGCCTGGGTTTACTACGCCGCAGCTCCACAGCATTATATACTCATCAAGGGTGACGAAAACGCAATCGCCATCAAGAGCTTCCCCACCAGGGAAGTGTACATTCCCCTCCGCTGCGTCAAGGACGTGCCGCTTTCAAGCTCCTCCATGATAAGGTCGTCCAGCAGCTACTCCAGCAGCAGGGCATCTTCGAGCAGCTATTCCAGCAGTTCCAAAACGTCGTCTTCGAGCAGCAACAACCGCAGGACGCTGAACTACTCCGCGACCTACAGCATTCCCTCAAAGGGCGCGCAGTTCAACCCCAACATAAACTACGGCACCATGACAGACCCCCGCGACGGCAAAACCTACAGGACCGTCGATGTTGACGGGAAAACGTGGATGGCCGAAAACCTCGACTACGCCGGTACCACGATAGGCACTTCGTACTGCTTCAACGATGACGACCGTTTCTGCAACATTTACGGGCGCCTGTACGACCGCGAGGCCACCGTGCAAGACCGCAGCTGCACCTACAATGCCTACTGCAACCTCGGCAAAGATACCGTGCAGGGAATCTGCCCCGACGGGTGGCATGTTCCGCTGCGCTCGGAAGGCCAGAGGCTTGTCACCATCGTGAGCGGCAAGGCGGCACCGCTGGAATCCGTCATGGGCTGGGGAAACGACACCCTCACCGTCACTAACGCCAAGGACTCCCTCGGGCTTTCCTTCGTTGGCGGAGGGGACCTCGTAGACACCTACGGATTCAGCGATTTCGGGGCATACGCCTTCACATGGGTCCACGACGAAGGCAAGACCCAGACATACATCCTCGTAAGGGCCCAGGCAAACACGTCCCTCGTCAGGGGATACGACACTCACAAGACGTGGTTATACGTCCGCTGCGTCAAGAACCAGTAGGTAGGAATGCGGTCGTAACCGCTAGGCGACGGCCCGCTTCATCTCGAAGTCGAGTACGTTGAGCTTGGTGAGCCAGGCAGCGCGCAGGTCAGCGCACTGGTTCGCCGATTCCAGCGACTTGCGGGAATAGTACGTGTTCAGGGCCAGCTGGTTCCTGATCGCGATGCCCTTGTAGAACGTGGACTTCATGGCATTCGTCTGGTATTCGAACATCAGGTCTTTCACCGTGCGGGCCGTGGCGTAAATCGTACCGCCCAAAAGGCCGCTCTTGGATTCGATGATGAATTCGATACAGCCCAACTTCTTGGCGAACTCGTTCACGTAGTATTCGGCGTTGTCAAGCACCATGCGGGCGTGCAAAATCTCGGCTGCGTAGTGGTCGGCATCGAGGAATTTTTCCCAGATGTCGCCCAGCAACACCTCCAGTTCGTTTTTCCTCTGGCCGCGGCTCTTGAGGTAGCTGTAGCCCCAGATGGCGCAGAAGGTGACGAGCGCACCCAATACGAAAGCACCGTACAGCCCCCAGGGACTGCCGCTGACCGTGACGTGGATGGACTCGTTCATAGATGTTTTCCTGACTTGACGGCGGCAAATATAGTTTTTTGGCCCCCGCGGCTCAATGGTGTTCAAACTCTTAATTTGTTCCAAATCACACAAATAGCAGCCCCGGAATATTGACGTAAGAAAAAGATAAGGATTAGGTCCCGGCAGCGAGTTTACTATATTACCCCTTTATGAACATCCTCGTTTATTTCCTTTTCGCCCTTTCCGGGTTCGCGGGCCTCATTTACGAAGGCTCCTGGGCACGTTACCTCAAACTCTTCTTAGGCCACGCCAGCTACGGGCAGGTGCTTACGCTCTGCATCTATATGGGCGGCCTTGCCATCGGCAGCTTTGTCGCGGGCAAGATGGTCGAGAAAGTGCGCCGCCCCCTGTTGGGCTATGCCGCGGTAGAACTCGCCATCGGTATCGGCGGGCTTGTTTACCACCCGCTGTACAACCTGCTCACCGGGTTCTTCTTCGACAGCGACTGGGTGGCCGGGCTTGGCTTTACGGGCGCCGAGATTGCAAAGATCGTGCTTGCGACCGGTTCGACGCTCCCCATCGCGATTGCGGTGGGCATGACGTTCCCCTTCATTGCGGCGGGGCTCATGCGCAAGAGCGGTGCCGAAGTTTCGCTCCCGATGCTCTACTTTACGAACAGCCTCGGTTCGGCAATCGGCATCCTGGTCACGAGCTACACGCTCATCCCCGTGTTCGGCAACCATGCCACGCTCTGCGTGGCCGCCTCCATCAACTTCCTGCTCGCGGCCATCTTCGGCGTCATCGGCTTCATGACATCCCCGACGAAGGAAGAAGATTCCGCAGAAACGGCACAGGAATCCGAAAGCGCCGAAACCGACTACGTGGCCGAGCACAAGCTCCCGATGCCGCCCAAGAGCACCTGGCTCTGGATTGCCGCCATCACGGGCCTCACCTCGTTCATTTACGAAGTCGTCTGGATCCGCCTGCTTTCGCTGTTGATGGGTTCGTCGAGCCACAGCTTCGACCAGATGCTCTCCGCCTTTATCTTGGGCCTTTCCATCGGTAGCGCCGTGAGCGGCAAACTCCTCAAGAAGGACTCTCTCGTCGTGCTTTCGCTCGCGCAGATCTTCATGGCCTTCTTCGCGCTGTGTACGCTCTACTTCCACGAGCCCTTCTGGGGCATGATGAATGAATCGAACCAGATTTTCAATGCGACGACGGACGGCTACATCTGCTGGAGTTTCTTCAAGTATGCGCTCTCCGTACTGTGGATGGTGCCGACGAGCTTCTTCGCCGGCATGACACTCCCGCTCATCACGCTCATCCTTACGCGTGCTTTCAAGAGCGAAGCTCCTATCGGCAAGGTGTACGGCTGGAATACGCTCGGTTCCATCCTGGGTTCTGCGGGTGGCGGCCTCCTGCTGCTCCCGTACCTGCAGCTCAAGGGTTCGCTCGTATTTGCGGCCTACCTCGATTTCGCGATCGGCTTTGTCTTGCTGTTCCTCTACCGCAAGCGCTTCCGCTATAACGTGATGTTCTATGTGATCGGCGGCGTGATGGTGCTCCCCGCGCTGTTTATGAACTTCGATCCGTCGCTCATCACTTCCGGTGCGTTCCGCGCCTACAAGAACCTCCATCCCGACGAGAAGATTATCGTCCGCGACGGCAAGACGGCGACCATCAGTTTCCACGAATCCGACGTGCATTGGTACATCAAGACGAACGGCAAGGCCGACGCGAGCATGAGCAAGGACCGCAACCACCCCATCGAAGGGGACGAGTTGACCCAGGCGGCAACGGCGTTCATGCCGATGGCCGTGCTTTCGAAACCCTACGACGCCGGCATGGTGGGCTTCGGCAGCGGTATGGGCGCGCACTACCTGCTTTCGGACCCGCTGCTCCGCGATTTCGACTGCGTGGAAATCGAAGACGAGATGATGAACCTCGCGAAGGGATTCTACCCGTGGAACGCCCGCGGTTACGATGACCCGCGCATCCACATCTACATCGATGACGCCCAGACGTTCTTCCTCACCAACCGCCGCCAGTACGACTTGCTCATTAGCGTGCCGTCAAACCCGTGGGTGAGCGGCGTGGCGAGCCTCTTCAGCCACGAGTTCTACGCGAAGATGCGCCGTTACATGAAGCCGGGCGGACTCTGGGTGCAGTGGATCCAGACGTATGAATTCAACGACCAGCTGTTCTTGAACATCTTGAAGGCGCTCGACGTGACGTTCCCGTACGTGAGCCTCTACAAGGCGCCCGAAGAACCGGACATCATCATTATCGCAAGCGACCAGCCCGTCATTCAAAAATCCATCGGGCGCTTCAGCACGGACCCCACGCTCGTGAAGGAATTTGAGCGCATCCACCGCGACCCTGAATTCTTCGGCGAAAGGAACTTCCTCTTCACGTCGAAGATGGCCCGCAACTTGATGAAGAATATCGAACCGAACAGCATCTTTACGCCGATGGTCGACAACAAGGCCGAAGAGGCCCGCTTCGTCCATTCGGAAGCACATATCGTGCAGGTGTTCGATTCCTGCGAAATCTGCTGGCCGGAATATTTGGATTCCGCCGACTACGCCCTGCGCCGCCCCGCCAAGGTCAAGGCCATGATGGATGCGATGGAAGGCGATTCCTACCGCCGCACCGCCCTGGAAGCCTACTTGAAGCGCGTGGAAACCTTGGCAGCCGTCACTGCAGCCGGCGATTCCGCAACAGCCGTGGATAGCGCCAACGCTGAAAGCCCGAAGTTCGTCGTACCCGACGCCTCCCCGGAATGGAAGAAGTTCCGCGAGGAATACATCGAGTGGGTCCGCGGCGTGCCGATGGAGGCCCGCGACACGAACACCGTGTACATGAAGGTGCGTGACCTGGTGAATGCAGGCGTGTTCCCGGCTTCGTTCGTCGATGAGTTCAACATCCTCGAAGTCGCCCGAACCAAGAATTATGCTGTCGCAGCCAAGCTCGTCGCCGACTTCTACGAGAAGTACGAAGTCAAGGACATGGACGAGTTCTTCCTCAGGAACGCCATCCTCATCGCATTCCTCGCGAACGAACCGGAGCTTGCAGACGTGCTGTACAAGGAAGCCATCCGCCCGCACGAAAGCTTCTTCAAGGTGGAAAAGCTCCTGATATCAAAAGAAATCCCGCAGCTCCGTCGGAAGCTTGCGGGAATGCATGAAAAGTAATTTGCTAGGCTAGAACAGGTAGGTGAAGCCTGCCATCGTATAGAACGAAAGCAGGTTAGCCTTCTGGAAACGGCCTTCGGGAACGAGGGCCTTATTCAGGATGTTCGTAAAGCTCTGCACCACGCGGATGTCTGCGTGGAGGTAACGGGTAAGCATAAAGCCGAGATCGAAGACGCCGCCCACTTCCACGCTAGAGGTCACGAGGGCGTTGTTGTCCGTCACCGTGGAACTGCCGTCGAAGTTCTGGTTGTATTCGGAAGAACCCGTCAGCTTGAGGCTGAGATTCAAACCGAGACCCGTATAGAAGCCCATGTCTTCGAAGGTATAGCGCACAATCAACGGGATTTCGAAAACCATCATGTTGATCGTGGCGTCGTCGGAACCGAAGTCAGTATCCGTTTCAAACGAATAATGGCGGTAGTTGAAGTCCAGTTCCGGAACAATGCTCAGGTTCTTGACTCCGAGAGGCATCTTGACCATAAGGCCGCCGCCGGCGATAAAGCCGATTCCCCAGTCTTCCGCTTTGCGACCGAAGAAAGTATTTATACCGCCCTGGACGCGGACGCCCAGCTGGATAACGCGGGCGAAACCTTCCGTACGCAGACGGTTGATTTCCGCCTTGGAAGTCTGCTCGTTCTTGTAACGGGCATAGGCGGCAGCGTACTCTTCGTCGTTCGCGAATTCATCGTCTGTAGAGCCGGTGTAATCGCTAGAAGATTCGGAGGCGCTGACGGCTTTGTCGTCTTTGTCAAAGTCGTCAAATTCATCGGCATGCGCAGAAAGCGCTAGCGCGAAAATCGCCGAGGATAGGATGCTGAATGCTCTCGATTTCATACTTTTTCAATTATAATAAATGAAGGGCAGAATTTGCACTCCTAAAAATATATCCCCGTGTAAAAAAGGTGTAGAAAAAAATGTTTACTTAAAAACGGCCTAAATCGCCCAAAAACGGCTAAATTCCACTAGAGGGCAAACGAAATGCCCAAGGTTGTGTGGAACGTGTATAGCTTGGAGCCCATAATTGCGGTTTCGGCGACCGCTTTCTCGTTGACCAGGTTGCTCAAATACTGAACGACGCGGATGTCTGCGGAGAAGTGTGACGTGAAGGCGTAACCGATGTCAAAGGCAGCGCCGATCAGCACTCCGCTTGTCGGAAGCGTGTTCTTGCGCTTGTCCTTTTCGATTTTCTTGCCGGTATCGACTTCCTGCTTGTACTCGGACTTGCTGGAGAGCTTGAGTCCGATGTCCGGACCGATTCCGACGAAAAATCCTTCGTTATCGGGGGCGAACAGGAACAAGACGGGAATCTCGAAAAGCATCTGGGTAATAACCGCTTCATCCTCGCTGTAGTCCGATTCCGACTTGAAATTGAAAACGCGGTAGTCGAAGTCCAATTCGGGGTAGAGCGTAAGCAGGCGCGAGAAGAAGGGCATCTTGGCAAACATGCCGGCACTGCCTTCGTAGCCTATTTCCCAGCCGCCGGACTTCTTGCCGAAAACCATGTTCATGCCGCCGGCAGCGCGGAATCCGAGGGAAATCTTCCTGGAGAAGCCTTCCTTGCGGGCGCGGTACATTTCGGCGTTCTCGTTGAGATAACGGTCATAGGTATCGTCGTCTTCCTTGCATTCTGCAAGCAGGGTGTCTGCCGGAGTGCAGTCTTCATATTCGCTAGAATCAGCTTTAGCGGCCTTGGCGGAATCTGCCTGGGCGGTGCTGTCCCCGGGGGCCGCAGCGGCCTGTTCTGCCGGGAAGGTCTCGGTTCCGTCGCACCCGTCGCCTATGCAGGCGGCGTTGGGCTCGTCGCTCCCGTTACTCAGTTCCGTACTCCCCCCGTTCTGGGAGGCAATCCATGCGGAATCGGTATCAGCCTCGTACGTATTCTGGGCGTACACACAGGATACCGAAAAAATCAAAACGGACAAAAAAGAAATGATTTTGGAGCGTTCCATATATCTTAATTATAACAAAAGCAGGGCAAAAACGGACAGATAATCTTATTAAACCGCCATTTTTTGTTGTTTTTTGGCCAAAAAAGGCATTTGAGTCTTTAACAATTGCATTTTTCTTACAAAAACGACTTTACTACTTCGTTACAAACAAGATTGTTATATTAATGAGAAAGGGGGCAATCCATGAAAACCTTGTGCCATATTTCCAAAATCACGGCCGCTGTTTTTGCAGCAAGCTTATCTTTTTCACTTGTCGCCTGCGACAATTCCTCGTCGGCGAGTGATGAAGAAGTGCCGGTTTCTTCAGCTATTCCGGAATCGTCGGAATCTGTTCCGAAATCATCGGGGTCTGTTCCAGAGTCTTCGACCTTTCAGCCGTATACGTACCCCACCGAGCCGAGTGAGGAATGCGATGCCGAAAATGAAGGCGCTGTCACTAGGTTGTCGACAGGAACTGGTAATCCCAAGCTTGGACGCTCAATAGATTTCTACAGATGTGAACAAGGGGTTTGGGTTGAAAGTCCAGCATGGGTTGCCTGTGACACTGCCGGGGTGACAGAGGGCGCTATTTGCCGGATACAAATTTCTTTTCGCGGAATCCAGTTCGGCACTGATTCTTGGAAATGCTACAAGTATGATGGCAAAGGATCTTGGAAATCACAAGATTGCCCTACGATGCCAGAAAAAGAATGTAACGAAGAAAATATTGGTGACAAGGAAAAAATAGCTTTTACCAATGATACGCTTTTCTACATGTGCTCGGAAGGCAGTAAGTGGGCTGAATTAAGTGAAGGAGAGTACAATTGTTCTACAGGAAACGAATCTGTCGGGGATACATGTTCCTTTGAAAGGGATGGTGAAAAGAAATATTTCCGGTATGATAGCATTCCCGAAGCTGATAGTAGATGGGTTGAAGCGGCGTTTGATCCCGAATTGGGCTTTTGTACGGAGAACGATGCTAATTACTGGGCAAGGGCCTATGCCAAAAAAGGGGATGAATATTATTACTGCGACGTTAACTCATGGTTGCCGACAAAGTTTGTACCGCGGCAATATACGGATTCACGGAAAGAAGGCTTGACCGACGAGGAATACGATATGCTTGATTTGCCCAAAGACGCCAAGGTAGGCGACCGCGCTAGTGGGCTGCTTGAATATTGTGAACATAATAAAACCTTGGGTTTTGATTATCCGAATGTCTACGATTACTGCTTCTCCCCGAATCACTATCGATACCGTGGGGATGGCAAATGGTCGCGGGAAACAATCGAAGACATACATGCCGATGATATTGACCTGGATAGTTTACCCTGCGGAGGCTCCACGTGGTGTTGTACGGAGACCGAAGGAATGAAGCAGAGGGCTAATGGGTATTATTTTGATGAACCCGAAGTAATCTACCAGTGCATTTCTGGCGAGACGGTTCTAGTTGAACGCCTTTGGAACCGCTACGAGAAAAAGTAATTCGTCTTTAGTTTGAACTTTTTGCAAAGAGAATAGTCTTATGAAAAGCTATAATCGCATTCCTGCTGTCGCGGCAGCCGCTTTTGCTGCAAGTCTGTCTTTTTCCCTTGTCGCCTGCGATGATTCCTCGTCGGCGAGTAACGACGAAGTGCCGGTTTCTTCGGCAAGTCCGGAATCGTCGACTGTTCCGGAGTCTGCTTCTGGGATGTCAAATGCCAACTCTAAAAAACTGGATTCCGCTTCTTGTGAAACTTTGAAAGTTGTTGCGCCGCCTTATGAGTGCAGTGACTCACAAAACAATGATGGATTGGACATAGATGGTTATTACTATGCCATTTTTAAATCTCCTGGCAGAGAACTCTGCACCTACAGATGCCAGCAAAATGAATGGTCTTTTGTTCCCGTTAACGACGTTCCTGTGAAAACGAATGATTTTTCTGACACTCGTTTAGAACAAGTTCTTGCGTCGTTCAAGGAATGTAACGCAGAAAATGAAGGCCTTGTCAATGTGCTGGGAGAAAGTGACGGTAATTCCGGAACGTCCATATTTGTTTACTACAGATGCGAGCAGGGGCGCTGGGTTAACAATCCGGGATGGGTCGCTTGTGATACCGCAGGGGTGCCTGAAGGGGGAGTATGTCGGGTGCATACGGATTTGCATGACTGGGAATACTATAAATATGCTGGCAATGGAAAATGGGAAAAAACTAATGCATCTGCAGTACTAGAAAAAGAATGTACCACCGAAATCGCGGGAACTGTAGATTCTGTTGCGGGCCGTCACAATGTTTCGGGCGGAGAATATCATTATTTCATGTGTGGCAGAAATACATGGACGGAGATAAACAGTGATTTATTAAAGTGCATAACAGAAAAAACAAACATTGGTGATGAATGCTGCGATGATGTTGTTTCGGTTTCCGCCAGGATATCGTATGTATCTCATAGCATCCTCTATAAGAAAACCGAAGAGGGATGGGTGAGCCAAGGTGAATACGATGTCGCAGCATGTAGAAGAAGTAGCAACGACCCTTGCCCCCTTCCGACCGGAGCGTGTACCGATGGTAGCCAAAATAAAATTGATTCAACCCTCAAGTCCGCAGAAAAATCAAGGACGTGTTACTCATTATGCATGAATAAAGAATGGAAAGTGATTCCTGCGGAAAAAGCTGCAATGTACGCTTATTGTGGCGAACCGGATGAAGAAAATCATTCGCAATGTTGCTATCCGCTTCCTGTTGCGAACACCGAGAAAAAGGATTTTCGTAGTGAGAGATTTGTTTATAAGGATCGCATCGGATGGGTGGGGATGCTCTATTACCTCACTCCAGATTGCACGGAATCGGAAGAATAGCTTTATAAATGCGCGTTTTTGTGGATGACTAGCCCCGGGATTGCAAGCCGCTTTCCCGGGCTTTGACGCTCTTCGAGCGTCTTTTGCTCGGCTCGGAAATGGAATTGCAAGCAATTCCGCTTCACTCGCCTTACGCAAAAGTTCTATATTTTAGCCCGAAAAAATTTAAGGACATAAATCATGGCTAAGTATAATCCGCAAGAGATCGAAACCAAGTGGCAAGCCTACTGGGAAGAACATCAAACTTTC
>Ga0310786_10004341_pt1 | contig 19808 bp, 31 predicted proteins | sample AusTroGonzalo_MG_FD_203881 | JGI IMG/M metagenome (GOLD analysis project Ga0310786, IMG submission 203881) | Bovine rumen microbial communities from tropical cattle in Woodstock, Queensland, Australia - Gonzalo_03 (v2) (version 2) | ecosystem: Host-associated > Mammals > Digestive system >... | reverse complement strand
CTCTTCTTCAAGTATTCATCAAGCGCACGTTGGATAACCCACGAGCGGTTGCGATCTTCCTCTTTCATGAATTTCTCCAATCGCTCACGGATACTGTTGGGCAACGAGATATGCAAGTCTGTGAAACCACTCATATCTTCGATGCCCCTCAGATTGCGGCCTCCATTGATGCCCATCGGCAAACACCTCCTACCACTATTGTACGGCGGCTGTCAATGAGTGCCAGTGATAGCCAGTGAAATCCAGTGATAGCCAGTATTCAACTTTGAGAGGCCCATAATCGTCACCAGAGGAGGATCCCATGACACGGAAAGTCGGCGCCCTGATCATACCGGAGCTTCGGATCGCCGTGCCTCTCTATGAGGGCGACGACGCCCAGGAGATCGTGGACGCGCCCTCCTCCGCCGTCCGGTTCCGGCTCGGCGTGCAGGACTGCATCGCGGATCACTGCCACCAGGAGGGTTTCGCCCGCCTGGCCGAGGCCGAACCGGGCCGCACCGTGGCCTGGGTCGTGACGGACGGCGACCTGACCGAGTACAGCTGCGTCCGCAGCCAGATCGGGCGGATCATCTCCGAGGACGGCCGGCACTATCTCCGCGACGCAGCGGGCCTGCCGGTCTACCTGCAAAACAAGGGCGGGCTGTGCATCTACACCTGCACCGGGAAGACCGAGGCGGACAGTACCTACGTCAGGCTGACCTACTGGCAGCCGGAAAGGTCCCTATGAAGATCCTGATCCACGCGGTGCCCTCGCGCATGTGGTACGTCGAGGAGTTCCTGATTCCCATGCTGGAGGAACAGGGCGCGGAGGACGTGCGCGTATGGCTGGATTCCCAGAAGCACGGGAACCTGCGCTCCTGCATGGAGGCCTTCTCCTCCTGCGAGGGCGAGGGCGGCACCTGGCACATCCAGGACGACGTCCTCCCCTGCCGTGACTTTGTGACGCGCTGCAGGGAACTGGACAGCCGCGAGGTGGTCGTGGGCTTCTGCTCCGAGATCTTCGGAGACGATCCCCGGCTCACCGGCACGGTGTACGTCCCCGACATGTGGCACAGCTTCCAGTGCATCAGGATCCCCGACAGCTGGGCGCGCGACTGCGCCCGCTGGGTGCTCTCCCGAGCCTGGGAGATCTCCCCCTCCCCGGAGCTCCCGGGGCTCTGGGAGATGGGCAAGGGCGACGACACCTTCTTCCGCGAGTACATGCAGATCATGCGCGGCACGGGCACGGCCTACAACGCGAAGCCGTGCCTCGTCGAGCACATGGATATCTGGATCGGCGGCAGCGTGACCAGCCAGTGGAGAGACTACTGGGTGCGCGCCGCGCTCTGGGACGACGAGGAGTCCGTAGAGGATCTCCGGCGCCGGATCAGGGCGTACAAAAACAGTTAATAAGCCGGCCGGGCGTAAAACGGCAGCCGCAGGAGACGCGACCTCGTTAAAAGCGCAGCGGAGAAAGGATAACATGAAAAGGACCGACATCACCGACATCTGGCCCGAAGCCACTAAAGAGCAGATCGACCGGATCATGGATCTCAACGGCGCCGATATCAACAAGGCCCGCGGAGACGTGGAAAACCTCCGGGTGCAGCTGAGCAACGCCCAGAACGAGATCGAGCAGCTGAAGCTCCAGCCCGTGGCCCCGGCGGATCAGGACCTCAAAGAGAAGCTCCAGGCAGCGACCAAGGAGCTCGAGGCCCTCAAGGCGTCCAACGCCCTGCGGGATCTCCGCGCGAAGGTCTCCAAGGAGACCGGCGTGCCGGCGGATCTCCTGACGGCGGAAACGGAGGACGCCCTCAAGACCCAGGCCGAGGCGATCAGGGCATACGCCCAGCCCAGAGGCTACCCGAAGGTCCCCGACGGTGGCGAGGTCCGCCCCGGCGGCGCGACCGCGACGCGCGACCAGTTCGCGGACTGGCTCGAACAGAGCCTCAAATAACTGAAAGGAGGACATGAACCATGTCCGGAGTCCCCACCAATCGTACCAACATCACCCTGCCCGCTGACGTCTCCCAGGAGATCATGCAGAAGACGCAGGGCTCCTCCGCCATCATGCGCCTGGCGCAGCAGATCGCTCTGCCCGGCCGCGGCGTGCAGATCCCCGTCATCACCAGCGACCCCGCCGCCGCGTGGGTCGGCGAGACCGAGGCCAAGCCCGTCTCCAATCCCGGCCTGAGCTCCAAGCTCATGCAGGCGTATAAGCTCGCCGTGATCATGCCGTTCTCCAACGAGTTCCGGCGTGACGCCCGCGCCCTGTACGACGCCCTCGTGGCTCGTCTGCCCGCCGCGCTGGCCATGAAATTCGACAACACCGTCATCGGCGGCACCGGCGCTCCCGGCGGCAACTGGGACAGCTTCGCTGCCTGCACCGCGCAGAGCCTGGTGGCTTCCGTGGGCCACACCGCCTACGACGCCCTCGTGGCCGCCTTCGCGGACATCGCCGACAACGGCGGCGCCCTGAACGGCTTCGCCCTGTCTCCCTCCGCTGAGGGCCTGCTGCTGGCCGCCACCGACGGCCAGGGCCGTCCCCTGTTCGTCAACAGCGCCGCCGACGGCGCCATTCCCCGCATCCTGAGCGCCCCCGTGGTCTCCAGCCGCGGCATGTACAAGGCCGGCCAGGCTTCCGCCGGCGGCTCCGATCCCGGCTCCCCCGCCCTCGTCGGCGTGGCCGGTGACTGGACCCAGGCCATGTACGGCACCGTGGAAGGCGTCCAGATCGGCATCAGCGATCAGGCCACTCTGCGCCAGGGCACGACCGTCATCGACCTGTGGCAGCAGAACATGTTCGCCGTGCGCGCCGAGATCGAGATCGGCTTCCGCGCCGACACCAACTGCTTCAACCTGCTCGTCGGAGCGATCCCCGAGTCCTGATGATCAGGCTCGTCAATCCGCTGAACGGCGGCGACACCTGGGTGCATGAGAGCCGGCTCGAGGAGTATCTGGCCAAGGGCTTCAAACTGCCCGCGGCGCCTGAGCCTCCGAAGCCGAAGCGCGGCACCCGCAAAAAGGCCGAGCCCAAGGCCTGACACGAGCGACCCGGTGTCCGTTTCGGACACCGGGATTTTTTGAAAGGAGGGCCGGAAATGCCTGATCCCACCCCTACCACCTACGCGAGCGTGAACGACATCGAGGCCCGCATGCTGCGCGACCTCACCACAGACGAGGAGGCCGTCGCAGGCGTCCTGCTGCAGGACGCAGCCGTGCTCATCGACGCGGCTTCACCGAACGCCTCCGCGGACGCCAAGAAGGTCGTCAGCTGCCGCATGGTGATCCGGGCCCTCGGCGACGGAAACAGCGCAGGCGTCCCACTGGGCGCCACCCAGGGCAGCATGAGCGCCCTCGGGTATACCCAGAGCTGGACCATCGGATCCGGCGGCGGCGCCGGCGAGATCTACCTGAGCAAGACCGACAGGCAGCTACTCGGCACCGGGAACTCCATCGGGAGCTATTCCCCGACGCAGGAGCTGGTCCCGCAGGAGGCGCTCCCATGGTAGGCGAGAGCGTGGTGCTGACCGTAAAGACCCTGAGCGGTTACGACAGCTTCAACAATCCGGTCTACGTCACGAGCACCGAGACGGTGGCCAACGTGCTGATCGGCGAGCCCACCGCGGAGGAGGCCCAGAGCTCCATCGACCTCTACGGCAAGCGCTGCGAGGTCATGATCGGGATCCCCAAGGGCGACACCCATGACTGGGAAGATACGACCCTGACCTTCTGGGGCCGCACCTGGCACACCATCGGGCCGACCATCATGGGCATCGAGGCCAACGTCCCGACGCCCTGGCACCGGAAGATCAGGGCGGCGCGCGATGAGTAAGGACATCACCTTCAAGCTGAATCTGGCCGGGCTCAACGCTCTGATGAAAAGTCCGGAGATGCAGGCCATCGAGGACGGGGCCCTGCAGCAGGTCGCCGCGCAGCTGGGCGAGGGCTTCGAGGTGGAGTCCTCCCACCCGATCGGCTTCGTCGCCATCGGCAGCGTCCGCGCCGTGACCGTGCAGGCACGGCTGCAGCAGAACAGGACCAAAGTGATCGACAAAGCTTTCGGAGGAGTGAGGATATGACCATAGAGGAATACGTCATCAGCTACCTCGCGGAGGAGCTCAACGGCGTGCCGGTGCACGGATCTGTCCCGCACCAGATGCCCGAGCGCTTCGTGACCGTGGAGCTCATCGGATCCTCCCGTCGGAACATGATCCCCTCCGCCCGGCTCTCCGTGGAGAGCTGGGGCGAGAGCCGCGCCGACTCGGCCGTCCTCCACGAGAGCGTGGTGGCGGCCATGCTGGCCATGACGGCCAACCCGGAGATCTCCCACGTGGAGCTCGACACGGGGTACAACAACACCGACATGACGACGGACCGCCCCCGGTATGACGGGACCTTTGACGTCGTCTATCTCTTTTAGGAGGTTTTCAACATGCCTGACACCACCAATGTGACCACCGGCAAGCCGAAAGTGGCCGGTGCGGTCTTCAGGGCGCCGAAGGGCACTCCGCTGCCCACCAGCGCCACGGCTACCCTCAACGGGGCCTTCGTGGATATGGGCTACATCTCGGAGGACGGCGTCACCAACTCCAACAGCCCCACCACCGACAAGATCAAGGAGTGGGGCGGCCAGACCGTGCTGGTCGTGTCCACCGACAAGCCCGACAGCTTCAAGCTGACCTTCCTGGAGTCCCTCAACTACAACGTGCTGGAGGCCGTCTACGGCGCCAACAACGTCGTGCTCAGCGGCTCCACCATCACCGTGAAGGCCAACGCCGACACGCTCGAGGAGAACAGCTACGTCATCGACATGGTCATGACCGGCGGATCCCTCCGCCGCATCGTGATCCCCGCCGGCAGCCTGAGCGCCCTGGGCGACATCGTCTACAAGGCCAACGACGCCGTCGGCTACGAGGTGACCCTCGAGGCCCTGCCCGACAGCTCCGGGAACAACCATTACGAGTATGTCTCCCTGGCGTCCGGGACCGACTTCGCCGTGGCGCTCGACAAGAGCACCCTGAGCGTCGCCCACGGCTCCAGCAGCCAGCTCGTGGCCACCACCACGCCCGCCGGCATGCACGTGATGTGGGGCTCCAGCGCGCCGTCCAAGGCCACCGTCGACCAGGATGGCCTGGTCACCGGCGTCGCCGCCGGCAGCGCCGTCATCACCGCCACCTTCGGCGGCGTGAGCGCGAGCTGCACCGTCACCGTCACCTGATAGGAGGTCTCCATGACTAAAGGCACAACGTCCTCGGGCTTCGAGTTCGAGTACGACGAGCAGCGTCTTGACGACATGCGCTTCGTCGACATCCTGGCCGCGGTGGCCGATGACAAGGAGAGCCTGCTCAAGCGCGTCAGGGGCCTGTCGCAGCTGATCGACATGCTGCTGGGCCCGGAGCTCAAGGAGCAGCTCTACGACCATATCGGCAGCCGGTACGGCGGGCGCGTCCCCAAAGAGGAAGCGGAAGCCGCCTTGACCGAAATCATGGCCGCCGCCGGGAAGGACGCCGAAAAAAACTCCTGACGCTCGCGCTCATGATCGCCGCGGACGAGGGCGCTCTGGCCTGCGACTTCATGGAGACCTACCACATCATGGACTGGAGAGCGCTGCCCGCACGCCGGGCAGCGCTTTTTGCTTATGGTCTCCGGGAGGATTCCCGGATCAAGCTGAAGCTCGCGGGCTCGCCCGCAAAGCTCGAGACCATGCTCCTGGCTATGGCGGTCGACGCGCTCAACACTCTCGTCTGGCAGAACACCCAGGCCGGTCATGAGGGCCGTGATCAGCCCCGGAAAATACTGGCGCTGCTGCGCGGGGATCCGGAGCCTGAGAAGGCCGGATTCGACACCGCGGAGGAGTTCGACGCCTGGCGTAACTCACTACTGACAGCAGGAGGAGATTGATATGCCGGATCTCGGTAACGCATATGTGAATATCGTCCCCAAGGCGCCGGGGATCTCCGGCAAGATCGAGGAGGTCCTCAACGAGGGCGCGCCCGGCGCAGCCAAGGCCGGAGAGGGCTTCGGAAAGAGTCTCCTCGGATCCCTGACCAAGCTCGGGATCGGCGCTGCCGTCGGCAGCATGATCAAGCAGGGCTTCGAGGCTGGAGGCGCGCTGGAGCAGGCCTACGGAGGCCTGGAGACGCTCTACGGCGACGCAGCCGAGGGCGCCAAGGCCTACGCCCAGGCGGCCGCCGCCGCGGGCATCAGCGCCAACAGCTACGCCGAGCAGGCGGTCAGCTTCGGGGCCGGACTCAAGGCGGCATTCGGCGGGGACACCCAGAAGGCCATGGAGGCCGCCAACACGGCGATCCTCGACATGGCCGACAACGCCGCCAAGATGGGCACGCCGCTGGAGAGTATCCAGAACGCCTATCAGGGCTTCGCCAAGGGCAACTACACCATGCTCGACAACCTGAAACTCGGGTACGGCGGCACCAAGCAGGAGATGGAGCGCCTCCTCAAGGACGCGCAGGCGATCTCCGGGGTCGAGTACAATATCGACAACCTGGGCGACGTCTATGACGCGATCCACGTCATCCAGGGCTCGCTGGGCCTCACCGGCGTGGCCGCCAACGAGGCGAAGACCACTCTCACCGGCTCCGCCGCAGCCATGAAGGCCAGCTGGGAGAACCTGATGGCCGCCATGACCACCGGCGAGGGCATGGACGACGCCATGGCCAACCTGACCACGAGCCTCGGGGCCTTCGGCGAGAACGTCGTCCGCATGCTCGGCACCCTCGCCGGGCAGCTGCCGGACCTGATCCTCGGCCTGGCGAACGTGGTGATCGAGAACGCGCCCGACTTCATCGTCGCCGGCGCGGAGCTGATCATCCAGCTCGTCGCGGGCCTGGTGGAGAAGATCCCGGACATAGTGGCGACGATCCCCGACATCTGGGACAGCTTCAAGAAGGCCTGGGACGAGATCGACTGGACCTCGCTCGGCACGTCGCTGATCGAGCTGATCGCCGGCGGCATCACCAGCCTCAACGACTGGATAAAAACGAAATTTAACGACGTCATGACCTCGGTGTTCAACGTGGTCGGCGAGATTAGCTGGTCCACCCTCGGCAAGAACATCGTCAACGGCATCATCTCCGGCCTGTGGGAGGGCGCCACCTGGCTCTACAGGGCCGTGCGCGGCCTGATCAGCAACGCCCTGTGGGCCGGCGAGGACGAGGCGGGCATCAGCTCGCCGTCGCGGCTGTTCGCCGACAACATCGGCCGCTGGATCCCCGCGGGCGTCGCCATGGGCGCCGAGGAGAACATGCAGCCCCTGGACAAGACCATGCGGAGCATGATCGACGGATCCCTGGACAGCGCTGCCCGGTACTCCGCGCCGGCCGCGGCCGCTTCCTCCGGGTCCTCCGACGCGGACCGGATCATCGCCGCGCTACAGCGGATGGAGTTCCGCGCGGACGTTCGCCTCGAGGGAGACGCGCGGGAGATCTTCCGGATGGTAAGGACCACCAACAACGCCATGGCCAGGCAGACGGCCTACAACGCCCTGGGCGGGAGGGTATGACATGAGCGTGATATTCTTCAAGATCGGCAACACGGACTACACCGGCTATGTCGACGTGCAGAATTTCCTGGTCAACAAAGAGGAGATCTTCACCTCCTGGACAGACATCAACGGCCTGGAGCACCGCGACCACGTCCGGACGAAGGTCTCCGGGCGCTTCGTGCTCGGCTTCAGAGACTCCACCACCTTCGCCTCGGTCGTCTCCGATATCAGCACGGCGCTCTCGACCAACGGATACACGAGCTGCCAGGTTTACTGCAACAACACCGGCAGCACCGAAACGATCGACGCCTATCTGACGCTGACCGGCAACGGGAAATACGACTTCACCAACACACGGCAGTGGCAGACGCTCGAGATCGAGATCGTCGAGAGGTGACGCCATGATCAAAGTAGATGACCGGATCAAAAACCTTGTCGCCAAATACGGGGTCCGTCGCAATTTCCGCGTTATCTTCCCGAACGGAGAGAGGGCTGACCTGACAAACAAGGACATCATACAGGACAGCGTGGAGCTGGTGGAGTCTGTCTGCTCAGAGACCGTTTTCCGTTTTGGCTGCTGTGAGCGCAGCATGATCTCATTTGAGTGCATGGGCGTAGAGAACATTCAGGGTTGTCAGATCCGCTGCGGGCTGGAGATCGACACGTCCAGCCTGAGCGCCAATGATATCCTATGGCTCCAGTCTATGATCAGCCTCGGAAGGGATGACGGGGAGCTGGTCCTTGCAGCAGATTCCGATATCGGTTACGGGTATTATCGGATACCTTACGGAAAATTCTGGGTGGAGAGCTGCCCACGGGATCATTCCGACCGGAAGCGCCGCAGGGTCACGGCGTACAGCGCCGACATCAACAAGATCTCTCCGGTGGAGCGCGTCCGGCTGGCTACATATTCGCCCGGTTATGATTATTACACGGCCAAGCCCTATTATCTGGCCGCAGTAAATGCCGGTTACCTTTTGCCAGACCTGTATGATGCTTGGAGTTTCAACCAGAACAAGGGAACAAACTTTAACTACTACACATGGGCGCAGATCCAGGCCGCCGCAGCCTCGGACTCTGCAACTTTCAGCGTCACGGAAGACGGACATACATATTCTGTCACCATTTCCGGCACATATTCACTTGAGGATTACTCGGAACGCATGAGCGGAGGCGGCACCGGTGTACTCGGTGAGGTAAGGCTCAGCGGTTGGGATACCGATGCCGCCTGGTACGCCTATCAAAAGTTTTTTGCGGACAACGGCGTCTCTGAGCCGACCGTCGCAGCCCATACGCGGCTCCCACGGACCTATCTGCAGCCGCATATCGGATATGACAAAGAGGATCAGTATGGAACATATGACCACGCGCCGATCTACTGGATGCCAGACTACGGTTGCCCGTTTTTTATCCAGATGTATCGGGCAGCCACATATAAGGCCAACTCGTTTGTCCGGTTAATGTGGGATCTCACACTGACCTTTACGATTGACGGCGTCACACAGGACACGCAGACCTTTTTCCCGGTGGGAGATCTCAGCGCCAGCATCGACCAACTCTATTCCAATTACTACGGCTTTACATGGCAGTACCCGCTGGATTTCAAGGCGACTAATAAGTATGAGCAAAACGGTGTGACTTACTACAGCTTTGTCGACAGTTACACAACAGACTCAGCAAACGCCGGTTTTCTGGAGCTGAACGCGCGGCAATTCAGGGTGGACAGGCGTGGGCTTCCGATGATTATACGGCTGAATAACGGCTCCCAGACGGCCATCTCGGCAGACAAGATCGAGTCGATATGGTGGGAGGACGCCGAGATCTCACCCATCGGCGAGGTGGACTGGCAAATAGCTGATGAAGCCTCGATGGATCCCAACGACACAATTTTCGGGACTACCTATGCCGGCAACGACGGGAAAAGCATCTATAAGATGCTCAGCAACAACTATATCCTGCAGATAAACTACGGGAACAGACAGCCGCCGCTCTCTGACTTCTTTGAGTATCTGCCGCAGTCGGAGTTTATTCCCTTCGAGGCCGTCATCCACGATATGCCCTGGATGCTGCCCGGGGACGCGATCCAGCTCGCAACCAAGGACACGGACGTCCCGACGCTGAATACGATCATCCTGACGCAGCGGATCAAAGGCGTGACCTCTCTGCGCCAGGAGATCGGGGCGCAGGGCGGCTCGGTATTCTTCGAGGACAACGCCTTCGTGGACGGTGTCGCCGCCATCTACGGCGATCAATAATAACAGGAGGGCAAAAAAATGAAAGAGGACACAGCCAAGATACTGCTGGCAGCCTTTATGGCCAGCGTCTGCAGCTATTTTAAGGAGATCTTCGCGCCGGTCATGATCCTGATCCTGGTGATGATGGTCGACTATGTCACCGGCGTCGCTGCGGCGTGGATGAACCACGAGCTCAGCTCGAAGACGGGGCTGATTGGCATCGTCAAAAAGCTCTCCTACCTCGCGCTGGTCGTCGTGGGCTGCTCCATCGACTACCTTATCAACCTGCTCGGAGCCCAGCTCACAGGCGCGGAGATCTCCATCAAGGCGATCGGTCTGGTCGTGACCTGCTGGCTGATCATCAACGAGCTCATCAGCATCCTGGAGAATGTCGCGCGGCAGGGAGGCCCGGTGCCCCCTTTTCTCGCCAACATCCTGCTGCACCTCAGAGAGACAGCGGAGAAGCAGGTCCCGGGTGTGTCCGATCAGGACACGATCACCGGAGAGGCCGGAAAGCATGAACGTCATTGACATAGCCTCCCACCAGGAGGGCATCGACCTCGCCGCCGTCTTCGCGCAGAACAACATCGACGGCGTCATGGTGAAGCTCACCCAGGGCACGACCTATCTCAACCCGCTGGCCGCGGGCTGGATCACCTGGCTCCGGGATAACGGCAAGCCCTGGGGCACCTATCACTACCTCGACTGCCGCGGAGCGAAGGCGGAGGCCGCATTTTACGCCGACCACCTGCAGCTGTACCCCGGCGGGATCCTCGCCCTCGATTACGAGGAGAACGCCATCAGCATGGGCACCGCCTGGCTCAAGGACGTGCTCGACGAGGTCACGAGGCTGACAGGCGTCAAGCCCCTGGTCTACTGTTCGCTGAGCGTGACCACGTCGCAGGACTTCTCCGCGATCGCGTCGGCCGGGTACCGGCTCTGGATGGCGCAGTACGCCGACATGCACGACGTCTACGGCTTCGTTGAGCACCCCTGGCAGTCTGGTAGCTGCGGCGCCTTCGGGAGCTACGTCATGCACCAGTACACCAGCTGCGGGCGGCTCAACGGGTACGGACGCAACCTCGACTTCGACAAGTTCTACGGGACCGAGGCGGACTGGTGGGCGCTGGCCGCCGGCGGGGAGCCCTCCCCTGCTCCGGAGCCTGTTCCCGAGCCTCAGCCGGAGCTGAAAGGCCCCACCCAGCTGGTGATCAGCGAGATCCTGCACGGATATTATGGCGTAGGCGGAGCCAGGGAGAAAAAGCTCCGGGCCGCCGGCTACGACCCTCAAAAGTGCCAGGCGAAAATCAACGAGCTCTACGGCATCGCGGCCAAGTGGAAGCAGTCCCTCGGCGGGAACTCCGAATACATCAGCAGCATCACCTACATCCTCAAAGAGATGCGGTAAGGGATAAAAAAGGGATAAATTCTGCACGATGTTCCCTGTGAGTGTTGATAACTCTGTGGAAATTGTGGACAATCTCTCACTTGGTAAGGATGAGGTCCCCGGTTCGAATCCGGGTAACAGCTCCAAGAAAACCCCGAGATTCTTCGGAATCTCGGGGTTTTTTGTTTTTCCGCATAAAACGCACGGGAGGGCTCAAAACGCTGAACGAGGGATAAATCGGGGATAAAATCGGACCGGAAGGGATAAAAAAGGGATAAAAAAACGGGTTCAGAAAATGGCCTCGACGTCGCCGATCAGATCCTCCGGACGGTGCCCCATGAGCGAGGTGTAGATCTCCAGCGTGATCTTCGCATCGGCGTGGCCGGCGAGGTACTGGACGCGCTTCAGGTCCATGCCGCCGAGGATGAGCCTCGTGACATAGGTATGGCGGAGGATGTGCGGCGAGACCGGAAAGTCGATGCTCACGGAGGCCGCGTGATTCCTCACACGTTCGCCCAGGCGCTTTTCCTCGGGGACGGATATCATCTCCCCCGTCCGCGGATCTTTCCTCCTGCGGCGCGCTGGGCCCGCTGAGCGCGCCTTGACACTGTCCCATGCGCTGCGGAGCGTGGCGTGGGACCAGGGCTCCCCCTGCATATTGTGGATCACCCACGGGCTCACAGAGGCGCTGTGCGCGGCTCTGAGCTCTTTTGCGAGGACCTCCGGTATCGGTATATCCCTCCACGCCGCGGAGCTCTTGAGGACGTCAGAGATCTCTGCCCTGTTGTTCTTCACCCAGCGGCAGGCGCGGCGGACGCGGATCGTCGGCGCCGGGCCGTCCAGATCCACACAGTCCCAGCGGAGCGCGCAGATCTCCTCCCGGCGGAGACCAGCGAACAGCCCCAGGTAAACAAACAGCTTTACCGGCAGATCTTCCACGGTGTCGAGGAGGATCTGCTGCTGCTTTTCGGTGAGGGCCTCCCTCCTGGCCGTCGGCGTGCCGCCGGCGGTCTTCAGGCGCCGGGCGGGGTCCCTGGCGATCTTGCCTGCCTCCTCGGCGTCGCCGAAGATCCTCCGGAGGACCTGCCTGGTCTTCTCCTGGGTGGCCTTCGACATCGAGGCGCGGCCGGCCATGACCGCTCGCAGGTCGTCCGCGGTGACGTCGGCGAGGCGCAGCTGCCCGATCTTCGGGAGGATGTTCTGATTGATCTCCCGGCGGACGGCGGCCTTCCGATCCTCGGACATGGACGCGCTGGCCGTGGCAAACCACTGGGCCGCGTACTGCCAAACGTAGGGCGACTCCGCCTCGTCGATCTCCCGCGCCCAGGCGGCCTTCTGGGCGTCGACCTTCGCGTCGCGCTCGGCCTTGCTGCGGCCGTAGATCGTGACCTGATGCCCGTCGGGTGACGTGATCCTTTTCCGATAGTATTCGTATTTGCCGTACCTGGTCTCCTTAGTGGCCATGGTTCACCCGCACTTCTCGCAGAGCTCGTAGCCGGCGGCGTCGGCCTCCTCCAGCGTCATCTCGGTGTAGTGCTTCATGCCGGAGCAGTCCTTGTTGATATGGATGATGCCGGAGCTGCTGACGTATACGGTCGTGTCGGCATACCAGCCGTGGATGCGCTTCGGCGTGGGCGTGGGGACCTCTGTGGGCGCGGGCGTCTCGGTGGGCTCGGCGGCCGCCACGGCGCGCACAGGCTCCTCTGAGGCGTCTTTCTTCGACGAGCTGCCCCCGATCCCGATCACAGCCAGAACGGCCAGCAGGCCCGCCCAGACCTTCCAGGAGACCTTCCCGGAGGTCTTTTTTCTTTTAGCCATGTTTCTCACCTCCCGGTGCGGCGTCGAAAGCTGAGGATGTTCCCACTTCCTTTAAGGGCAGCAGGAGCTCATTGATGGCGCGCTGCACCGACGGCGGCGCGGCGTGGTAGGCAGACACCAGAGCGGCGTCCTCGTCGGAAATCAGGAAGGTGCGCTGCGAGCTGAGGCCGAGAAGATAGTCAGCTGTGACGCCGAAAAACGAGCACAGCTTCGATATCGTATCGGTGCTCAGATCTATATCCCCGTTTTCCCACTTCCCGACAGACTGACGCGAGGTATGAACGGCCTCTGCCAGCTCGGCCTGCTTCATGCCTCGTTCTTTTCTTAATTCGACGATCCTGTTCATATGCAACACCATGAAAAATTATACAAACAAAGCCCCGGTATTTCATCAAATGCTCCAAAATTTAGAATTATCGTAAACCGACAGTTGACGTGCTCTGTTTTTGAGCGTATCTTAAAGGCACGCTCACTTTTTGAGCGTGGAAGGAGGGATCAAATGACCGCACTGAGGGAGCTGAGAACAGCCCGAGGGCTGAGCCTCAGCGCACTGGGCAGCGAGCTGGGCGTCACCAAGCAGGCCGTCTACAAATGGGAAAGCGGGGCCGCATGGCCGGACGCGCCGATGCTGCCGAAGCTGGCGCAGGTGCTCGGGTGCTCGATCGACGATCTTTTCCGCGAGGAAACTGCCGTACAACAGGATTTTAACATGGAGGGGACAGCATGAACATGAGCAACAATTACACGACGATCTATCAGATCTGCCGCCAGACGGCGGGCATGACGCAGGAACGCGCAGCGGAGCTGCTGGGAGTGGCCACCAGGACGCTGGCCGCGTGGGAGTCGGGCGAGAGACCCGTGCCGGATCTGCGCGTGGCGGACATGGTGGACCTGTACGGGACGCCGTTCCTGGCGCTGCAGCACCTGCGCCTCTATTCCCCGCTGGGACAGAAGGTCCTGCCGCCCGTGGACCGCGTGCCGCTGCCGCAGGCCGTCTGCCAGCTGTTCAAGGCCACTGCCGACATCGAGCAGGCCCGCGTCAAGGACCAGCTCATCCAGATCGCCGCCGACGGCCGCGTGGATGAGCTCGAGGAGCCGGAGTTCGAGGCCCTGCTGGTCCAGCTGGAGCCGCTGATCAGCGCCGTGCTGGCGCTCAAATACGCCGAGGAGGTCTGACATGGTGAAGGAGCTGTGGACGCGCGCGCAGGTCGCCGAGGCCATGGCTGTGAGCGAGGACACCGTCCGCCGGCTCACGGACTCCGGGCAGCTGCCCGCGATCCGGGTGAGCCCCAGGGCGTGGCGCTACGATCCGCTGGACGTGTACGCCTACCTCGACAGCCGGAAGACCAAGGCCGCCGCGCTGCAGCGCAGGACCCGCGGACGGGCCCCGAAAGAGGTCCGGGGCGGGGTGAATAATTCCGGGTACTACCCCGGCATGAAGGTGGTGTAAAAGACATGTCTAAAAGCGTCGAATTCGACGCGTCGAAATGTGTCGAAAACGGTGTCGAAATCGGAATCGGGAACCCATCCGACGTATATCTTGGCCTATTCTGGCGAAGTGCTACGAAGGACATCATCGGGCTCGCCGAGTTCCGTGACCTGGCTGAGACGTGGCTGAGGATCCGCATCATGGAGGAAAGCGTCAGCGTCCCAGATGAGGATCCCGGAGACGACCTTCCGGAGCTCGACTACAAGGCCATGTACAACAAGCTCGTCGACAGCCTGCTCGAGGAGGACGTCCATCCAGCGACGCCGGACTTCTGGGTCAACATCCCGGAGGAGGTCCAGATCGACCAGCACACCTTCGTGTCCAAGTCGGACGCGGAGGCCGAGATCGCGGCCATGAAGGCCGAGCAGGCTCCGAAGAAGCAGAAAAACGCCGCCAAGAGCGAGGCCGGGAAGAACAGCTTCGCCAGGCGGAAGCGGGCAGCCCTGGAGGCGGCCAAGAGCGCGAGGGCATCCGGATGCACCCTGCAGGGGATCGCCGACCAGAGCGGCCTGTCGCTGAGCTGCGTGATGGACCTGCTCAACGGCGTGGCCAAGCCCGTCACCGACTGGGCAAAGCTCGAGAAGGGGCTCAAGAAGCTGGGGCACCCGCCGATATACCCCAAGGAGGAGGTCCATAAAAATGAGCAAGAAGGATAAGACGGCGGCCCGCAACGATCGGGCCGCCGAGCTTCCCCAGCTGGAGAACTGCCTGACGGCCCTGAGAGAGGACCGGGTGGCCATCCTGCCGGAGTGGCTGCAGGAGGGCCGGACCGTGTGGTTCTGGCGGGAAAGCTATTGCTTCGACAAGGATCTGTGCGTCGACTCCGTGACGCCGGCCTGCCCGTTCAACGGCCTGGGGCCGCGGGACCGGGAGAGGATCCACAGCTGCGCCAGGCGGCACCCTGTGCTGGACTCCACCGAGGTGTGGGCCGTTACGGCGATCTTCGAGCGCGGAGGAGTCAGCTGGTGCATCAACGACGCGTACACGGTGCGGGACTGCATGCTGCGCGCCGCCTTCTTCCCTTCCCGGATCGAGGCGCTGGAGCACAGGCCGGAGGAGGTCGTGTATGGCTGATCGGAAATTTCCCGGATATCAGGCCGTGCTCCCTCCGATGGTCCGCTACGACGAGAAGCTGAGCGACAAGGCGAAGCTGATCTTCTGCGAGATCATGGCCATGACCGACACGAGGGGCTACTGCTGGGCCACGAACCGCTATCTGGCGGAGCTGATGCGGGTCCACAAGAACAGCGTGCCGCGCCTCGTGAAGGAGCTGGCCGACCGCGGATACGTCCGCACCGAGATCATCGAGGGCGGCTCCGGAGCCAACAAGGAGCGCCGGATCTTCGTGAACGATCTCGCGCTTTCGACGCGGCACCCTATTAACGCTACGGTTAATACCCCCATTAACGCTGCGGTTAATACCCCTATTAACGCCAGCGTTAACCAGAACGTAGAGAGTATAGAACAACCCCCCTATAGTCCCCCCAAGGGGGGCCGCGCCCGCGATCACAAGAAGGCGCCGGACTATCGGCCCGAGGCCTTCGAGAAGCTGTGGAGCTGGTACCCCGGGGATCCGGACCGGCACGCCAAGCGCGGGAACCGGCAGAGGGCGATCCGTGCCTGGGACAAGCTGGCGCCGTCGCCGGAGCTGATCGACACCATGGCCGAGGCGCTGGCCAGGCAGGCCAGGAGCGACGAGTGGCGCGAGGGCATCGGGATCCCACACCTGAGCACCTACCTCAACGGAGCCGGCTGGGAGGGGTGGGAAAGCGAGGCGTCGTAGATGGCAAAACCATATACCCCGATATATTCCCACGACGACATGATGACGTACTACCGGCAGGGCCTGAGCGATCCGGAGATCGCCAAGCGGGTCGGATGCACCGCGTCGAACGTGTTCAAATGGCGGAAGACCAACGGACTGGCGCCCAACGTCCCCAGCCACGGAGGCTACGGGCGCCCGCCGAGGCCGAAGCCGGAACCTCCGCCCAAGACGGAGAAGGAGCAGCGGGTCGCCGTCCGGAAGCGCGAGATGTACCGCGAGTGCCGGCAGTGTGTCTACCTTCGGCTTCTCTCCAACGGCATGGCGGACGTGTTCTGCGGCTACGGGCTGATCACGGGGACGCCGCGGATCTCCCTGCCGAAGCGCGAGGACGGGCGGTGCCCGGGATTCGAGGAAGGCACGCCGGAATGGATGAAGGAGGCGGGCCATGACTGAGTCGGAGATCTACGAGAGCGCGCAGATGAGCGTGATCGGGGCCCTACTGATCGACCCGGAGCGCTGCGTCGGCGACGTGATGCAGAGAGTCTCTCCCGGAGACTTCGAGGGAGAGTACCGGACGATCTTCGAGGCTGTCCGCGGTGTGTGGACAGACGGGAGACGCGTCGACACCGTGGTGGTGCTCGAGAAGCTGGGCGACGGGTACCGCGACATGCTCCGCCGGTGCATGAACGAGACGCCAACCGTGGCCAACGTCCTCATCCACTGCGAGGTGGTGCGATCCCAGGCGGCGCTCCGTGCGCTGCGCGGGATCGGGCTGAGGCTGACCGGGGCGACCGACGCCGACGAGGCGCGGGAGATCCTCGCCGAGGCCCAGACCCTCATGGCGGAACGGCAGGGCCTGAAGGGGCGCACCGTCGCCTCCCTGCTGGTGGACTTCATGGACTGGCTGACCTCTCCGGAGCCGCCGCAGTATCTGCCCTGGGGGATCCGGCAGCTGGACGAGAACGTGACCGCGGAGCGCGGGGACTTTGTGGTCCTCGGTGCGGACTCCTCGGTGGGCAAGACGGCGCTGGCCGTGCAGCTGGCCTGGGCGCAGGCCGCCAAGGGCAGGCGCGTCGGGTTCTTCTCACTGGAGACCAGCGGACTCAAGCTCACCAGGCGGCTCGTCGCCCAGAGGGCGCGGGTGCCCATGAGCGCGATCAAACAGCGCAGCGTGACTGAGGACCAGGTCCGAGACATCATCCAGCTGGGCTCCTCGTCAAACAACGTGCCGCTGATCATCTACGACGCCGCCGGCGTGTCGGTCGACGAGCTGAGGGCCGCCGTTGTGGCTGACCGGCTGGAGGTGATCTACGTCGACTATGTGCAGCTGCTGCAGGCTCCCGGACGGGAGCGCTGGGAGATCGTGACCGCGATCAGCATGGCGCTGCATACCATGGCCCAGCAGCTGGGCGTCGCCGTGATCGGGCTGAGTCAGATTACGCCGGCGGACAAGAAGGCCAAGGCCAAGCCGAGCAAGGACGACCTGCGGGAGTCCCGGCAGCTGAAGCAGGACGCCGACCTGATCATGATGCTGAGCCTGTCGGATCCGGAGGACAACGCCTCGCTGCGGTGGCTGCGGGTCGAGAAGAACAAGGACGGGCCGCTGAGCGCGGTGTGCCTGCGCTTCGACGCGGAGCACATGGACTTTACCGCCACCGATTCGCGGGACTATCTCAACCGCATGAAAAAGAGCGCGTCAAAGTTCACCGATCTGCCGGACGATGACCAGGAGGAGCTGCCGCTATGATGCCGAAGGTCGGAGACAAGGTGAAAAGGCGGATCAGCTACGGCATGAACGGCGGCACCATCCTCCCGCCGGAGATCGGCGAGGTGGTGTACGTCCACCCGGAGGGGCGGTTCTATACCGTAAAGTTTACTTTCTCCAGCAGGTGGGGTACGCGGAGCTTCAGAGAAAGCTATATCTCAGAGGACAGACAGGGAACGAGCGACATTCCCTTCACACGAGGGCCTTCCCTGCCGGACGGCCCGGACGATTAAGGAGGCAAAACAATGGCAAAAGAAAAGCTCGAGGACGTTCTGGCGAGGGACAGCGCCAGCGTCGCGGAAATGCTCAGCGGAAAGAAGCCGGAGGGCGAGATCCTTCGGGATCTGCCGCTTGATAAGATCTGGCAGAACAGGCTGAACTTTTACGGACTCAGGGACGTGGAGTCCCTGGCCGACAGCATCAGGCTCAACGGCCTCATGGATCCGCTGGTGGTCTACGAGGTGGAGCCGGGCGGACCGTGGTGCTTGATCAGCGGGCACCGGCGCTGGGCCGCGCTGCACACCCTCAACGCGGAGACGGCGCTCTGCCGCGTCGTACCGAAGCCCCAGAGCAAGGCGGCCGAGACGCTCATGCTCATCCAGGCGAACAGCACCGGGCGCGTGCTGACGCCCATGGAGGTCGCTATGCAGGCCGAGAAGATGACCGACGCGCTGATCCAGCTGAAGAAGGAGGGCGCGGAGATCACCGGACGGCTGCGGGACATCGTGGCCGATGCCATGGGCACGAGCCCCACCGCGCTGGCCAGGAAGAAGGTCATCAACGACAAGCTGGCCGTGCCAGGCTTCCGGCAGGCGTGGGACTCAGGGAAGATGCCCGAGACCGTCGCCTACGAGCTGGCGCAGCTGCCGCGTGACGATCAGTACAGGGCGCTGGACCTGATCATAGACACCGGCAAGAGCTACGATTCGGTGGACATCAAGACCGTGCAGAAGGTCAAGCGCCAGATCGAGAACGGCGAGAGCTCCAAGCAGGACCTGTACGTCGAGGCGGAGAAGCGCGGGATCCCGATCAAGGACGAGGACTTCTCTCCTCTGCTGGCCGAGATGGTGGCGGAGATCTTCCCCATAAAGCGGAAGGACAGCGCACGGGCATGGCGCACCAAGGCGGAGGGACTTGAGTTCCTTCACCGGTTCGGCTTCCGGCATCAGTCTCACTTCGGCTCCGGCGTGTGCTACGATTCGGATCCGCAGGCGCTGACCATCAAGAAGCCGATCACCAAGCGGATCAAGTGGGCGGACGTGTGGGAGCTGATCGCGCTCAACGCCATGCGGGAGGCGCCGAAGCCGCTGACGGTGGAGGAGGCCGAGGAGATCGTCATCAGCGGCAAGCCCTTCGAGTGGACCGAGCCGCGGGAGTATGAGCCGCCGATCGTGGACGCGGAGCTGACCATGAGCGAGGTGGTGTCCGAAACGGACACGGCGCCGGAATGGCGGCCTGTCGCTGATGAACCCGAGGAGGGGCAGACCGTCTGCGTCATAGAGGTGCACCGCAACAACTACTGGTCGGACGTCATGGTGTTCCATGGCGGAAAGTATTATCTGACCGACGACATGACCGAGAGCGGCGAGCAGCACGTATCACGTACTGCCTGGTGGTTCCCGGTCCCGGATGTGACGGAGGAAATGGTGAGATGAAAATCGAACGCTGTCCGCACTGCGGCGGACCGGGACAGATGAAGGAGATCCAGAAGCCCTACCGGCACGGCTGGGTGGGCTGCCCGGAGTGCGGGATCTACAAGAACTGGACATACAGCCCGGAGACCGCTATCGAGCTGTGGAACAGGAGGGCGGCGTGAAAACGCTGATCGTGTTCCTGATCGGGATGACCGCGGGCATCGGAGTCA
>Ga0310786_10004340_pt1 | contig 19809 bp, 23 predicted proteins | sample AusTroGonzalo_MG_FD_203881 | JGI IMG/M metagenome (GOLD analysis project Ga0310786, IMG submission 203881) | Bovine rumen microbial communities from tropical cattle in Woodstock, Queensland, Australia - Gonzalo_03 (v2) (version 2) | ecosystem: Host-associated > Mammals > Digestive system >... | reverse complement strand
AGGGAAAATTATTAACGCCTGTCTCCTGCGATGTTGTCTTGTTAAAGCTGTCAATGGCCATTTTAACTACATATGCCTCATTGCAAAAGGGGCAAACGGAAGCGTCCTGCGAGTCATCGACCGCAAGAAACCCGCCGCATTTATAGCATCTGCCTTGTACATACATTACGATCCGCCTTCTTTCGTGCGTATTTCAGTTTGTATCATTATATCACATTATGATTTGTATGTCAATAAATATTTGTGGATATATAACAAGCGCTCTGGAGCTTCGGTGAAGAATTATTACGTCCTCCGTTGAATATCATAGTAAAAAACGGAGGTAACAGCCATGCAGGAAAAACCAAAGCAGAACCACAATATCATCCTCGAAAACCGCAGGAGCCTGAGCATATCCGGAATAACCGATGTTGACAGCTTCGATGAGCGTGAGATAAGCCTATACACCGAGCTGGGCGAGCTCACCATCCAGGGACGCGAGCTTCACATCGACGCAATGAGCGTCGAGACGGGAGATATGACCATAACCGGTGATATATGGTCGCTGGTATACGGCGACAAGGACCGCCGCGGTCCGATATCAGCAATAGGGAAGCTCTTCCGATGATCGTCCCGGAAACCTTTTTCAGCGTAAACGAGGAGCTCCGGCTGTTTGGCATGTCCTGCCTTGCCGGAGCGGTATTTGGAGTGGTATGGGAATTTCTCCGGACAATCCGTGTTCTTCTGCCGCACAACAGCTTCCTTACCGCGGCAGAGGACATCCTCTTCTTCATGCTCTATGCGGTGTTCCTGATGTGCTTCACATCTGCTGCGGCAAGAGGCGAATTCAGAGTATACTACATCATCGGCGGGATGTCGGGATTTTTCCTGTATATCCTCACGCTCGGAAGTGTCGTTTCCGCCGCAGTCGGGAAGATATGCTTTGCTCTCAGAAAGGCGCTTGCTGTCGTTTCCGTTCCTTTGATAAAAGCTTTTGTGCTTTTAGGTAAAAAAGCGGCGCTTAAATTTGTAGGAATTTCCGAAATTATCGTTCAAATATTTAAAAAAATAGGATTGCTATTGATATATCCTATCCTTTTGATGTATAATAGGAAGGAAAATAAAGTGGAGAAACACCGGACTTCCCGGAAGAGCTCCCATAGAAGGAATGGAAACAGCAATTGTCGAAGAAATCAAAGTTAACAAATAAATCGCTCTTCAATGGTCTGCTCGTAAAGCTTCTCGCAGCAGCCATTGGAATAGGCTGCGCCGTTACAGTCGTGACGGTCAACCGTGAATGCGATGCTAAGGAAGACGAACTGACCGGCATACAGGATAAGATCGACCAGTATGAAGCCGATAATTCCGAGCTGCAGCGCATCCTTGACAATGAAGACATGTCCGCTTATATCGAAAAGGTCGCTATGGAGAAGTACGGTTATGCTTACTCCGACGAACGGCGGTTCTACGACACATCAAGAGACTGATCTGGCGCAGGAGCGCCTTATATAAAGGAGTTATCATAAATATGCAGTTGGAAATCGGAAAAATCTACAGCGGCAAAGTCAAGGGCATCACTCAGTACGGCGCTTTCGTTGATATCGACGGCGGCGGCACAGGCATGGTACATATCTCGGAGATCGCTAATACCTATGTAAGCGACATCCGCGAGCACCTTGCCGAAAATCAGGAGGTCAAGGTAAAGGTCATCGGCATAAACGAAGCCGGTAAGGTAAGCCTTTCTATAAAGAAGGCGACCGACGCCCCCGCACCTCAGCAGCAGCGCAGCGGAAAACGTCCGGAAAACGCTCAGCAGCGTAATCCCAAGCCCAATATCTGGGAACCGAAGAAGCAGATCCCCCAGTCGGAAATGACATTCGAGGATATGATGTCCCGCTTCAAGCAGTCGAGTGAAGAGCGTATGTGCGATATCAAGCGCAGCACTGACCGCAAGAACGGCACAAGAAGAAAATAAACGTCAATGAGGACGCGGTTTTTACCGCGTCTTTTTTTATTTCACCGGATCACTGCCGGCATAAACAGAATGAATAATAGAAAGGTCTGCTTTTTGGCAAAAGCAGACAAATTAGTTTTAACAGTGAAATGTTTTTGAGCTATTGTGCTTGACTTGATGCGGGTTCCGTGATATAATTAAATCTAACAACGGATAATATCTGAAATGGAGTGAAAGGCTTGATAGTCAATTTTGTATACAACGATAACCTAAGTTCGATCATACTTCCAAAAAAGATATCAGGTCAGTTCAGCTTCTCTGACCCTTTAGAACAGAATGTCCTCACAATAGAGGGCATCGAGAACGTTTGGCGCATAAAAGCTTCTGCGCAGTACAGCGTAAAAGTCAGAGACGGCAGCGCAGAGGACGGTCACGCCCTCGCACCCGATGAAGTTGTCCCCAAGCGTCTCTTCCAGATAAAGAACAGTGCCGCAGCAAGCGACAGGATATACATCTTCACCGAGGAATACACCGATGACAGGATAGAATATTCCACATTCCGCATTCCGGAAACCTGTCTCATCACGATAGGCAACGGAAGATCTCCTCGCTCTATCGTCTACGACAACGAGTATGTCTCCTCGGAACACGCTAAATTGCAGTATTCCACCGGAAAATGGTTCCTGAGCGATACCCTTAGCAAGAACGGCACCTTCGTCAACGGAATCCGCACGAACGAGACCGAGCTGAATTTCGGCGATATGATATTCATCATGGGCATGAAAATAATCCTCGGAAAAGCCTGTATCTCGATAAATAACCCGGATAAGCGAGTAAAGCTCAATTCCGGCATATTCAAACCGCTCGCGCTTCCGGCGGTTTCAAGCGAAGAGATCGATGACAGCCGCGAGGAATATTTCTTCGACCGCTCACCGCGATTCAAAAGGGACGTTACCCCCGTGGAAATGCCCATAGATTCTCCGCCGAAGGAGAATAACCAGGACGAGCTCCCGGTGATACTCACCGTAGGTCCTGCCATGACAATGGCTATGGCTTCGATGACTACCGGTGCATTTGCCGTTACAAACGCTATGGCTACCGGCAATGTAAAAATGGCTATCCCGACCGTTGTAATGTCGGGAAGTATGTGTCTCGGAACCCTCCTCTGGCCTACACTTACAAGGAAATATACACGCAAGCAGCGAGATGCCAAGGAAAAGCTCCGCCGCGCAAAATATAACGAATACCTCGAAATGAAGCGTCTCGATATCAAGGCAGCCTGCGATGAACAGGCGCAGATACTCCACGAGAATGTCATCACTTCCGAGGAATGTGAACGCAGGATAATGCAGGTGCAGCGCAACCTCTGGGAACGCAGCATAGGTCAGAACGACTTTCTCACCTTCCGTATCGGTATGGGCGATCTCCCGATGTTCGGACGCTTGCAGTACAACGAACGCCGCTTCTCGCTGTTTGACGACGTCCTCGAAGACAGGATGCTCGAACTCTGCGAAGAGCCGAAGATCCTCCGCGATGTACCGATATCGGTATCTCTTCTCGATGAATCGATAGGTGTGACCGGAAACCGCAGCGAGCTCGTCCCCTTCGTCAAGGGTATAATCATACAGCTCGCCGCCCTATACAGCTATGATGAGGTCAAGCTCGTCTTCCTCTATGACAAGAGCGATGAGGATGAGTTCGGCTTTACCAAATGGCTGCCCCATGTATGGGACAGGGAGAAGACCTTCCGCTTCATCGCATCCACCCCGGAGGAGGCGAAATCAGTCTCCGCCTATCTCGAAAGGGTATTCAGCTACCGCGAGGAAATGAATGATGCTGACCTTGAAGACGAGCAGCCGTTCTATATTGTTTTCGCACTGAGCAAGAAACAGTTCAACCGCACTGAGGTCCTGAAGAATATACTTGCTTCCAAGAAAAAGATACATATGAGCGTCATCTCGGTATTCTCAGAGCTTCGTATGCTCCCGAAAGAGTGCTCCAAGGTCATCGAGCTCGACGAGATAACCGGAAGGCTCTACGACAAGAACGACGTCACAGGAGCGGTAACTCCGTTCCGTCCGGATATACAGCTTCACCTGCCGCCTATCGAGCTGAGCAGGCAGCTCGCAAACATACAGCTCGATGACAGCGACCAGTCCACGAAGCTCCCAAAGATGATAACATTCCTTCAGATGCTCGGCGTCGGCAAGGTCGAACACCTCAATGCCGCCATACGCTGGAAGGAAAATGATCCCACGAAAAGCCTTGCCGTCCCCATCGGCGTGAACCCCTACGGAGACCTCTTTGTGCTCGACCTGCATGAAAAATACCACGGTCCGCACGGTCTTGTCGCAGGTATGACCGGCTCGGGCAAGAGCGAATTCATCATAACCTATATCCTCTCTCTCGCAGTCAGCTTCCACCCGGAGGAAGTCTCCTTCATCATGATAGACTACAAGGGCGGAGGCATGGCGAAATCTTTCGATAATCTCCCGCACACCGCGGGCATCATCACAAACCTCGACGGCTCAGCTATCAAGCGCTCTCTCGTCTCCATAAACAGCGAGCTGAAACGCCGTCAGGCTCTTCTCTCCGCCGCGAGCAAGCTGATCGGCGAGAGTAATATGAACATCTACCAGTACCAGAAGCTTTACCGTCAGAAGCTCGTAGCAGAGCCGCTTTCGCACCTTTTCATCATTGCGGACGAATTCGCCGAGCTGAAAACGCAGCAGCCGGAGTTCATGACAGAGCTCATAAGCGCGGCGCGTATCGGACGAAGCCTTGGTGTACACCTTATACTCGCAACGCAGAAGCCTTCCGGTGTCGTTGACGACCAGATATGGAGCAACAGCCGCTTCCGTGTATGCCTCAAAGTCCAGGAGAGGCAGGACAGTATGGATATGCTGAAGCGTCCCGATGCGGCAGAGCTCTCCGATACCGGAAGATTTTATCTCCAGGTCGGCTATAACGAACTTTTCGAACTCGGACAGTCCTCATGGGCAGGTGCAGACTATATCCCCTCCGACAAAGTCATCGTCGAGAAGGACAACGGAGTCGAAGCGATCGACCTCAACGGCCACATCCTCCGTGCGGTCAAACCTAAAGCTTCGCACGGCGCCGCGGGAAAAACGAGAAAACAGCTCGATACCGTTACCGATTACCTCCGCAGCATAGCCAAAGAGGAAGGCGCATTTGCAAGACCTCTCTGGCTTGAGCCTATCCCCGAGGTCATCGTGCTCTCCGGGCTTGAAAAGAAGTATCCTTCCGCATATGCCGAAAGCAGCCGTAAAGGTCTGCTCAGTCCCGTTATCGGCGAATACGATGACCCTGCCAATCAGAAACAGGGACTTCTCACTCTCCCGCTTTCCGAAGAGGGCAATGCCATCATTTACGGTGCGGCCGGCAGCGGAAAATCGCTTCTCGTCAATACTATCGTATATTCCCTCATAAACGGTCATACAGCCGATGAGGTGAACCTCTATATGCTCGATTTCGCCGATGAGACCCTTGGCGCTTTCTCTCGCGCACCGCAGGTCGGTGAGGTCATGCTGTCCAGCGACAGCGAAAAGATAACCCGTCTCTTCAAATCGCTCTATCAGCAGATAAAGAAGCGCAAGAAGAAGCTCTCCATGCTCGGCATGGACTTCGCAACATACAGTCAGAAGGACAACGGCGATATGCCGGCTGTTGTGGTCATCATACATAACTATGCCGCCTTCGCGGAGCTATACGCTGACAACGAGGACGATATCATCTTCCTCTCGCGTGAAGGTCTGAAATACGGCATATACTTCATACTCACCACTATCGCAGCCAACGGCATCCGATACAGGATAGCCCAGAATTTCAAGCAGCACATCGTGCTCCAGCAGAACGATGACAGTGATTATTCCGCTATACTCGGCAAAACAGACGGTCTTTTCCCGGCAAAGCTTAAGGGCAGAGGTCTCGTCAAGCGGGATAAGCTGCTCGAATTCCAGTCCGCACATATTTGCAGGGGCGTTCCGGAATTCACTGCGATACAGGAGAAATGTGAGGAGCTGCGTTCAGCCTGGAACGGCAGCTGTGCCGAGAAGATACCAGTTCTTCCGGATACAGTTGATACTGACTTCCTGCTCCCGGCAGTAAACGAAAAGAAGCCGCTTGAGCTTCCTGTCGGCGTGAACAAAAACACGCTCCGCATACATAAATTCGACTTCTCTCAGCACTGTGTGAACCTTCTCACCTCCGCCGGCGGAGACCATATGGCATTCCTCAGCGAGTTCCTGACCATGCTTTATCGTGTGAACGGACTTGAGGTCGCTGTATTCGATCCGGAGGGCAGGCTTGCAGGTGATGCTCCGGAGGAAAGGGAGAATATCCGCTACTTCGGCAGCGTAAAACAGTGCAGCGACGGTATAATGTGGCTGTTTGACGAGATAGTCAAGCGCAACAATACCTACAAGGAGGCTGTCGAGGCAGGCAAGAGCGCCCCGGATTTCAGCTTTGCAATGTGCATTTTCGTCTCCATGAAGGGGCTGAATGAATGTCTTACGGACGACCGTCCGGAAAGGCTGAAGCTCATACTCGAAAAGAACGACCCTGCATTCAGGTTCAATATGCTCATCGCCGATAATGCGAAGGATATTTCCGGATATTCCTTCAATCCGTGGTTCAAGAAACAGATATCCGGAACAGACGGTATCTGGTGCGGAAACGGCGTTACAGAGCAGTATGTTATCAAGCCGAATGCCACTACTCCGGCTATGCGCCAGGCTATCGCGGCACCGCTCGGCTATGTCTTGGAAAAGGGTGAAGCTTCGCTCTGCAAGCTGATCTCGGAAAGCAGTGAGAACGATGGCGATCAAATATCTTGTTGAAATAAGTCTCCCCGCAGCGGGAAAGAAATTCGATATGAGGATACCGGCAATGAGCCGTATGGGAGAGATCGCTCCCCTTGCGGCAGTCCTTGCCGCAGACCTCTCGGAGGGCAGCTACAAAGCCGGCAGACAGGCTGTTCTCCTCAATGCTGAGACCGGCGATATCTACGATGTTGATATGACTGCTTATGATCAGGGAATCCGTAACGGAACGCAGCTCATATTGATATAGGATTGTTCGATGAACAAATCACAAATCTTATCAGGAGGAAAAAATTATGGGAAAGACATTTACAGTTGATCCGGTTGTGCTGACCGAAAACTCAAAGAAGCTTGCGGACATCTCGAATAACTACCGCGATATCTCTGCACAGCTTATGGAGAAGGCTCAGACTATGGGCGCAGCATGGGATGCTGAGGATAACCTCGCATTCGTCAATCAGATCACAGGCTTCTGCGATGATCTCAAGAACATGGCTCAGAAGCTCCAGACAGCGAGCGAAACTCTTGCTCAGCAGAGCACAAACTACTCAACTCACCGTGATGACAACACTTCACAGGTGAAGAAGCTTGCAAACTAAGGGGGTATCATAATGTCTAAAATTACAGTCAATACCGATCAAGTATCAGAGATCGCTACAGAGATCGAGAGCCTTAACAAAAAACTCACCGACGAGCTCAATACGAGCCGTGACCTCTTTAATGCACTCGGAAATTCATGGAGCGGCGAAGCTTTTGAGTCCAGCAAGAGCGCATATAACGAATTTGCGTCAAAGTTCTTCCAGACCTATTATGACATCATCGACAATTATGTAAAGTTCCTCAGAAACAACGTTTCACAGGGATATTTCGATGTTGAGACCGTAAACACAAATCTCAGCGAAGCATTCAAATAAGTTTTTCTTCCGGAGAGCTCTCACGGGCGGCGGTGCCCGTGGAGAGCCTTGCCGGTTATACTGCTCTTCCGACTGATGCTTACTTACAGGAGCAGGTCTCAGTCAGCGGAGCAGCCGCTCTGTATCCCCAATCTCAACGGAGGTGTGCGATTTATGATGACCCGCAAGTTTTCCGCGGACGAATGCGTTAAGTATATGAAGAACAAGTACGGAAAGGATTTCTCCTTCATCCGTACTGTTGATAAATTCCAGCCGACTGTCAGATCACTTGAGATATTTGTATCCTGTCCGGAACTCTCCGGCAGGGATATCTACGTTGTAGAAGAGGATACCGGAGGAGATCTGCGTTTCAGCGATAATTTCCCGGCTGTGATGTATGAGGACGAGGTGCGTTCGCTTCTCACCGGACTTGCGGAAAAGGTATACGGCAGCTGCAAAGTGCTTTACACCCTGCCGTTCAAACGGATAATCCCCGGTTCTCCGTCATCGCTGGAAGAATATATTTCCGACAGTCTCTCCTGCATCAGCTTCACTCTGATACTCCCTCCGGATGCTGATACCGCCCGCAAAGACGAGCTTGCACAGTCACTTGCCGCAGCTCTCTGCGAAAAAAAAGCTGTTTGCAGCTTCAGGATATTCTATACTGCTGATGCGGCAGTATATAAGGGTATCGCTTCCTTCTGTGATATCCCGCACGATCTCAGCTGGTATACTGCCTTCGGCAGTCTCAGCACGGACGGCGAAGTTCTGACGTCAGAATCATGGAGGTGAGCTAAAGATGCAATTTACCAGTGATATGGATCTGTCTATGGCGCTGGATACCCTGATGTATTCCAACGCGCTCGGCAATGAAGACTATAACGGAAAAACTCTCAATTATATTGTTAATGACCTTTATGGTAATATAGATTCCATCCCCGGAGACGACAGAAAAGCGGCCATTGTAGCTGTTAAGCAGTATCTTGAGTCACCAAACAACTCAGGTGCAGGCAGCCTTATCATGCATTCGTGCAGCGATCAGGCAGCCTATTCCGGAAGTGACGGTGCAAAGGGAGCAACCTTTTACCGCCCGGATTCAGACGGTAAGCCCACCGATATTTATGTGGCTTTCCGCGGCACCGGCGAAGGCAGATGGTACGATAACGGCGATGCCTTCGACAAGAAGTACTCCCCCTATCAGCAGGACGCTGCCGAGTATTTTGATTCGGTAATGAACGATCTTAACGTTACTGAAAGTCAGAACGTCATCGTTACAGGCCACTCCAAGGGCGGAAATGAGGCGCAGTTCATTACCCTTGCCTCTAAGCACGCCTATCTCGTGGACAAGTGCATTTCCTACGACGGTCAGGGTTTCTCGCCCGAAGCTATCGAATACTTCAAACAACTCTACGGCGAGGATTTCTACGAAAAGCAGCGTCAGAAGATGTATTCCATATGCGGAGACAACGACTTCGTCAACGTTCTCGGCATCAAAGTCATCCCTGATGAGAATACAGTCTACATAAAGACCGACTGTGATGCCTATGACGCATCCAATTCCCACGGACTTTACAAGACACCCAAGGGCAAGAATATCGACTGGCACAACATACGCATAGAGGGAAATCTCTATGACTACGGCGGAGACGGCTTCAACGAGACGACAAAGTATCAGCGCGAACTCGCCGTTATAGCAAAATCCATCAGCGAAAACATCATGAAGCTCCCGCCTGAGGAACGCGAGGACGTATGCCGTTCCATCATGACTATTCTCGAGGATACCATAGGACAGGGCGACGGCCTTCACGGCGAAAAAGCCACACTTGAGGAATTCATCGGTCTTATAAAGCGTTCTGACGGCATTTTCACTCAGATACTCTACACATGGGACGGTCAGAAGTTCATTCACCGCTCGATAAGCGATGCCCTCAGGAAATATGTATTCCAGATCGACAATAAGGAAGATTCAAATATCCTTGTCGATTTCATCTGCAATATCGCCGCGGGCTATATTCAGTACAAGCTCGAGGGACTGTTCATCGTTATCGAAAGATTTGTCGCACTCGTATCAAAGATCGCGGATTACGCCGAGAAATTCGGCAAATATCTCGAATTTCTCGCAAATGTTGCAAAATCTATAAAGGATAACATAAAGAAGCTCATTGACCCGAATTACCGCGCTGCACAGAATTATATCAGCAATGAGAACACCATTTGCCTCCATACCGACGATCTCCGTGCTCTCGCCCAGAGGCTCTGGAACGTCAACGGCAGGCTCGAGACTCTCGACGGACGTCTTGACGGACTTTACTGGAAGGTCAAGTGGACTGACCTGTGGAACCTTATGTCTTCCGATCTGAAGGTCTGCTGGTCAAAGAAAATAAACGCCTGTGCGAACTGCCTGAACGATACCGCGGAAAGATTTGATTCCGCAGAACGGCAACTTCTTGAAATGATCGGATAGACAGGGGGATATCATGCTTTTATTCAATGCACTTACCGGAATGAGCGAAAATGCTGACGGAACAATGGAGACAGTCAGAAAGCTGCTCTTCAATAAATATGGTCAGACATTCCGTGTAACACATATCGGCGACAGGTTCAATACCCATACGACCACGCTTTTCTGCCAGCCGGAAGACGGCTCAGGTGAGAGCTTCACTGTCGTGTACAAGCCGCTCGAAAATATTATTTCCGACGATCATCTCGTCCGGAAAGCAGCCTTTTCATTCGATAAGCAGCTCTCGGATGCGCTGCTCGGAAAAGGTATAACCGCCGCTTCCATAACGATATTAGGCGAAGCGGACGGCACCGCAGTCAATGACTGGACAAGTCCGGCTGAATTCATAAAAGCTTCCGGTACGAAATATCTTTTCAGCAATATCGCTGTGAAGGGCTCTTCTCTCACAGAAAAGGAACTCGATGCCCTGCTCGGGACACTGGCGGACACCGATGCGGAATGCGGCGGTATAAGCTTTGTTTCGTCGGTATCGCTCATACCGGACGATAACTATGATGCCTGCTGCAAAAAGCTTTCCGGAGTGCCGCGTATCACCGGCAATGAGATAGCAAAATTCTCACCCGCAGCGAAACTCGGTGTTACTGCAGAAAACGGAAGCGCAAAAATAACGGCTGGGGATATCTCAGCTGCCGTGAAGGGGTGATGTGCCTTGCCAACCTATACCGATAAGGAATTGCAGCTCGCTACGCAGATAGCCTATATCCACCTCGATGCTTCATACCAGTATTACGCCAACAACGGAAAAACAAACGTATCACTTGCAGAGCTTGCAAGTCATGATTCCTCTGTTGCTGATGCACTTAAAAATAATGGTGTACCGGAATCGCTCTGGGACAAATGGTCGATATCCGCTTCCTATGACACCAACGACGATACCGGCTTTGCCGCCTGCGTCATAGACACCGGCGACGGAAATGCCATAACTGCATTCCGCGGAAGCGAAGGCATGGGTACGGATGAGACAGGTCTCAAGAATATCCAGCACGACTGGATAGAGGCTGATATCGGTCTGCTCAATTCCACCTCGACCAATCAGTATGCAGAAGCACAGAAATTCCTCAAGGAAAATGCCGCTCTGCTCAACAGCTATGAAAAGGTAGACCTTACGGGACATTCTCTCGGCGGAAACCTTGCGGAATTCAGCACTATCATCGCTGATGAATGCGGAGTCGGAAAGAATTTCGAGCGCTGTGTGAGCTTCGACGGACCGGGCTTCTCGCAGGAATTCATCGATCACTACAAAGAGCTCATAGACAAGAATGCCGGAAAGGTGGATCACTACAAGTGGAGCTTTGTAGGCTCGATGCTGAAGGAGCTTCCCGGAGAACATTCCAAATTCATACAGATAAAGCTTGAAGCCATTCTTATCCCGGCGGTAGGCGGATTCGTAAGACATGACACCAAGTATATCGACTTCGACGAGAACGGCTATGTCAAAGAAGGGCATCAGGATTTCATCTCTGCTCTTTCCGAAAGACTGACCAACGCTATCGACGATCTTCCTGCTCCTATCGGAAATTATATTGCCAATGTCATTGCAGGCGGCATGATGGCCGGCTTCTCTCATCCGCTCCTGGCTGTTCCGACGCTGCTCGTTTATGCAGCCTCCCACCCGGGAGTAGTTGCGATCGCCATAGCTGTCACAGTCGTGGAATTCTACGGCGAGCTAAGGGAATGGATCTACAACAACGCGATAGATTATATATGCCAGCTGGCCAACGGCATAAAGGACTGGGCTGCTGAAAAGGCTGCCGAATTCTGTGCCGCTGTTAAACAGGCAGCAAAAGATTTCGCAGAATGGTGCAAGATGACCTTTGACAGCAATTACCGAGCTGCTCAGAACTATATCAACAGTGAAAACTGTCTCCGGTTCCACACGGATGATCTCCGTTCCCTTGCACAGAGACTATGGGCTGTCAACGGAAGGCTCGATACGCTCGACAGCCGCCTTGACGGGCTTTACTGGAAGGTCAAGTGGACCGATCTATGGAACCTTCTTTCCTCCGACCTGAAGGTGTGCTGGTCGGGAAAGATAAACGCCTGCGCGAACTGCCTTAACGACACCGCGCAGAGGTTTGAAGATGCAGAAAACCAGATCCTAAGTATGATAGGGGGATAATCATGGACGAAGTAACCTCGATAATCAATGAACTCAGCAGTATCATAAACGAACTGAGCGATATAGAAAGCAAACTGAGGACAGATTTCAAAGGCATATACACTGAGCAGAAGATCGCAAGTGCTATAAGCGATAAGATAAGCAGCCTCAGCAAGGCAAAAAGCAAGCTCCAGACCATCGACCGCTCACAGGTCAACGAATAAGGAGGAAGGCTTATGTATGTCAATACCAAGGACGTTATGACACTCGCTTCAACAGTAGAGATCACCAATAACAAAATAGCCGATGCCGCCGATGAGGTCATAGCTGCCATGAACAGGCTTTACGGCTCATGGGACGGAGCTTCTGCAAGTGCTGTTGTATCCTTGTTCAATAACATCAAGGACAACTGTATCGAAGCGCAGAGAAGCTGCGTTGCGGAATATGCAAGATTTCTCCGCGAGAGAGTCGCACTGGGATATGAAGCAGTCGAGACACAGAACACCTCTCTCAGCGAGCTTTTCAAGTAATACGGAGGTAAACTATGGGAAACTATATCAACGTAAACCTTGATGATATACAGAGTGCAGAGAGTGCGCTGGCTTCTTATATCTTTAAGAGGGCTGCTCTGCTTGCACAGATGAATACCGAAGTAAGCCAGTCAAAAAGCGCATGGAGGGCAGAGGATACCGATGCTTTCCTCATGCAGTGGAATGCTATGAGCGCTCCCGACGGCATATTCACTGTAACTACGGAAAATCTGAACAAATACAAGGAGCTTTTGCAGGCAGCTTATAAGCTCTACAAGAAAGCTCAGTCGGAGTCAGTTGAGCAGGCTTCAAAGATCGGAGGATTGACCTGATATCTCGCTATGAAATTCCGTTACACTAAATTCCGCAGCGGGCATATCCTTGTATGCACCGTAACACAACGCGAAGGCTTCAACCGCCGCGAGATAGAAGCGCTCGCAGTTCCTCCCGAGGGCATAATGAAGGTGCTGAGCTTCGATGAGGGAAAGCTCACCCTCATCTTCGATGCAAGCAGATGTATACCGCTCAGTCTTTACCTGAAACGCAATCTTATGACGGAAGAGGAGCTTCTCCTGATCGTGAGACAGTTCGTATCCGTCATGGAAAACCTCGAAAAGAACCGTATGACAGTGCAGAAGCTCGTGCCCGATATAAAATATGCCTTCTACAACGTCAATAAGCGTATGCTCGAGCTTGTATTCTGTCCCGTGCAGAACAATTACTCTCCGCTCGAAAGCAAGCAGATATTCGGCTTTATGCAGGATATCATCAGCGGGGCAAAGCTTTCTTCCGAAAGCGGAAGAACGAAGGATTTCCTCCAGTTCATAAAGAAGCAGAAGGCCTTCTCCGCTGCCGAGACAGCTGCCTTTCTCGATGAGAATACCGGCAGCATCTCATCTTTCCAGCTCCCGACCGAACCGCAGGATACCCTGACTATGACGACCGGCGAATTCAGTGAGCCCGAAACGCTCAGACAAGCCGTCCCTCTGCCTCCGTGTGATGCTTTTATCAGAAGCGATACTACCGGCAGAGATTTCCCGATAACCGCCATAAACTGCGTTATCGGCAGAATAGGCATCGACGGGAACGGCATTACGGTCTCCCCGGATATCGCCCTCACAAACAATAAGCGGGTAGGAAAACGCCATGCCCTGATATTCAGGAACGGCGACACCTACTATATCGCCGACCTCGCTTCAAAGAACGGTACCCGCGTCAACGGCATAGAACTTCCCGCCGGCTATGACCCTGCCGTCTGCCGCTTCAACGGCATATGCTCACGCCTCGAAAACGGCTCAAAGATCCAGCTCGCCGGCGAGAGCTTCACCTTCTACATAGTAAAAAAGCCGTAGGATATCCTACGGCTTTTTTGTTGTATCGCAGTCCTGCTTTGAGCTGCCGGACTTGACATTACGCGCCGACCTTACGACATACTGCGGTGCGTTGTTGATACAGATATATATTTTTCCTATGTATTCGCCGATAAGTCCGAGCATGAGCATGATAAAGCCCGATACGAACAGTATGACCGCCATGAGCGAACTGTATCCTACCGGCACTCCGGGATTCAGCAGCTTCTTTATAATTATCACTATACCGAATATAAATCCGGCGAACGCACACAGCGCTCCGGTTCCGGAGGCTATTCTCAGCGGCTTTTCGGAGAATGCCGTAAAGCCGTTCATCCAAAGTCCTATGAGCTTGGACAGTGTATAACCCGATTTTCCGACCTCTCTTGCCCTGTGTTCAACGTCAACGCAGGTGATGTTACGGGTAACGCGAAGCTCTATGCCCTGAACATAGGGATAAGCATTGCGGTACTTTATAGTCTCATCAATAACGAAGCGCTTGACAGCATAATAACTGTTGATATCGACATCCTTCGGCTTGTTTATAAGGTTCTCGGCCATTTTCTTTGCAGTCCATGAGCCGAAGCGCCTGAAAAGGGATTCCCTCTTCTTCGGATATCTTGCGGAAACAAGATCGTAGCCCTCATTGATCTTGTCAATGAGCTTGAAGCACTCCTCCGGCGGCGTCTGACCGTCGTCGTCAAGGCACACGATGATATCGCCGGAAACATAGTTGAACCCAGCCATTATCGCCGAATGCTGACCGAAATTTCTCGCAAGGTCAAGGACGATTATCTTCTCGTTGCTGTCCGCAAGGCGGTTGAGCACATCAAGGGTATTATCCGGCGAACAGTCATTCACGCATATTATCTCGTAGTCGTACCTGCCGTCATTCGTAACGGTCTCGATTATCTTATCAACGACCGAAGATATGGTCTGTTCCGAACGGTAACAGGGTATAACAAATGAAAGAAGCTCCATAACTTCTCCTTCTCCTTAAAATTCAGCACCGGCTGCAATGCCGTCCGCGTAGTATCCGATGAGACTGTATATCCAGTCACCGAGGTACCGGAACTCAATACCGCAGCTCTCAGCCTTGCGCGTATCGAGGGTATAATCGTTCACGAATCCGTTATACGGTGCAGGGTCGCCCTCAGCACTGAGAACGGCCTTCCTGCCGGTAAGTCCCTCCGCATAGGCGATGAATTCGCCGGGAGAAATGCTTCCGATACTGCTTGCATTGACCGCACCGCAGATATCCGTACGGAGAATGTCCGCGAAGAACTCTCCGGCTTCCTTCTGACTTATGTAGCATATCCTCACATCGGGATTTGAAACATACATCGGCTTTCCGGTCATAACGTGCTCAACATAGAAAAGCAGTCTGCGAAGGTAATCGTTCTCTCCGATAACGACAGGGAGCCTTACCATAACGGTATCCTTCTCCGGAAGCAGATTAACAGCAGCACATTCCGCCTGACGCTTTCCGGTATCGTAATCGAAGCCGTTTTCCGGGTCACGCTCTCCCCATTTCAGTTCAAGCTCACCGGGTCTGAACTCGTCCTCATTTATCATAGTGTGCATAGTCGGATAAACTCCGCCTGTCGAGGCAAAGATATACCTGTCCATGTCGATATTGCCGGCGATACGCCTTATATCGTTTGAGGAATAGGCTATCTTGTCAATGACAGCATCATAATGCTCGCCTTTGAAAGCAGACTTTATGCTCTCCTCATCGTGGTGATCGAATATCTTCCTGACAACGGAATTACCGAAGCTGTCGGGAGTCCTTCCGCGGTTCGCAAGAGTTACCTCATGACCGTCAGCAAGGAGCTTTTTCACCATATCCACACCGAAAAATCTTGTTCCTCCGAGAACAAGGACCTTCATAAAATCATCTCCCGGGAAATGCGTCCGCACAAAGCGGACGCACTGTTATATCCTGCCGTTTATCACAGTCCGAGCATATCGAGGACGTCGTCCTTTGAACGGTAGCCTACCGACTGCTTTACTATCGCGCCGTCCTTTACAACGACGAGCATAGGTATGCTTTCGACCCTGAATGCCGCCGCAAGCTCGGGCTGCTCGTCAACATTCACCTTGCCGACCCTTACTTTATCGCTGTATTCCTCAGCTATTTCGGCAACTACCGGAGCGAGCATCATGCAGGGACCGCACCAGCCTGCCCAGAAATCGAGAAGAATGGGAAGTCCCTTGTAATTGCGGACCTCAGCATCGAAGTTTTCCTTGGTTATAACTATCTCGTTCATAGTCAGTCCTCCTTTGACTTGTAGTAGAGCATACAATGGCAGAAGCCCTCGAAATCCGGATCGGCGATCTGGTCACGGAACTCCTTGCACATACACTTGTTTTCGGGCGTCTTTGCGAGCCTGCACGGACAATATCCGTCCTTGAGCTTCAAGCCCTCCTTTATGCGGTCAACAACTGCCTTGTCGGGATTAAGAGTTACCTTCATAAGCTGCTCCTTTTCCGGCTCTTATTTGAGTATTTCCTCCGCAAGAGCCTCTATCTGCGCGATATTCTCATCGCTTACTGCCGACTTTATAGTTACTGTCGTATCTGTAAATGTAATATTCTTCGACTTCTCGAACATACCCTTTATGACCTTTGCCGCAGTGGGAGCCCAGCTTCCGTTCTCGATGATGCCGATAGTACGGTTCTGATAGTTTCTCTCGATGAGATCGAGTATGAAATGCTTCATAAAGGGGAAGATATCCGCATTGTAGGTAGTCGTTGCAAGAACGAGCTTACCGTAGCGGAAGGCATCCTCAACGGATTCAGCCATATCCTCACGGGCAAGGTCTGCGATAGCAGCCTTGGGGCAGCCCTTTTCGAGGAGCTTGTCCCTGAGAAGCTCAGCGGCAGCCTTTGTGTTGCCGTATACAGAGGTATATGCTATGAACACACCTTCGGACTCGACTCCGTATGAAGACCATGTGTTATAAAGGTCAAGATAGTAGCCGAGGTTCTCGCGGAGAACAGGTCCGTGGAGCGGACATATCATCTGTATATCAAGTGCAGAAGTCTTCTTCAGAACAGCCTGAACCTGTGCGCCGTACTTTCCGACGATACCGAAGTAGTAGCGTCTTGCCTCGCAAGCCCAGTCCTCATCGGCATCGAGAGCGCCGAATTTTCCGAAAGCATCAGCTGAGAAGAGCACCTTGTCCTTGCTGTCGTAGGTAAACATTACCTCCGGCCAGTGTACCATAGGCGCAAAAACGAATTTCAGCTCATGGTTTCCAAGGGAGAGGGTATCGCCGTCCTTGACTTCAAGAGTTCTTCCTTCGAGATCAATTCCAGGGAAGAAAGCCTTCATCATAGCGAAGGTCTTGGAATTGCCGACGATGACGGCCCCGGGGTACTCCTTGATGAATTCTGCGATATTAGCGGAATGGTCGGGCTCCATGTGCTGAACTATAAGGTAGTCCGGCGAGCGGTCAACGAGGACTTCTGTGATATTATCGAGCCATTCGTCAGCGAAATTCTTGTCAACCGTATCAAAAACAGCGGTCTTTTTATCGAAAATGATATAGGAATTATAAGCCATACCGTTGGGAACGTCGTACTGGCCCTCAAAAAGATCGAGCTGGTGGTCGTTCACGCCGATATAGAAGATATCGTCAGTAAGCTTTATCATGGGTGATTACCTCATTTCAGTATTATTGCACGGCACGGGCGAATTATCCGCCGTGTACAATTATTATAACATAATCTCAGCTATAAAAATAGTGGCATTTGCAACAATTTTACAATTATTTTTTCGTTGTCCGGGACAAATTTACAGCTCTGTCCGCAGCAGCGGACAGAATAAAGACGAATAAAAAAGGGCGCACAATGCGCCCTTTCAGTTATGAGTTCATACCGATCTCGATAGCCTTGTAGTTATTGGGGATAAGAGCAGCCTTCTTCGGAGGAACTACCTTCTCGATAGCCTTCTTCATAGTATCGAGAGAGCAGAGCTGAGTCTCCTTGAGGAGCTTGCCGAGGAGGATGATGTTTGAGCCGCCCTTGAGAGCGTTGTCATCAGCAAGCTGCTGCGAGGGGATGCCGAAGAGCTGGATATCAGTTCTGTCGGTAGCAGCATCTATCATTGTGCTGTCGAAGAATACCTTTCCGCCGGGACGTACAGCCTTAACGAACTTGTCGAAGGAAGGCTGGTTCATAGCGATAAGGATATCGGGAGTGAGAACGAGGGGAGAGCCGATAGGCTCATCGGAAATACAAACGGAACAGTTACATGTACCGCCTCTCATCTCAGGACCGTAGGAAGGAAGCCATGAGAGCTCCTTATCGTCCATAAGGCCGCAGTAAGCGAGGATCTTTCCGGCGAAGAGGATTCCCTGACCGCCGAAACCTGCGAGAAGTATCTCAGTAGTAGCCATTATTCATTACCTCCCTGAACATTCTCGAATACGCCAGCCTCAACGTCCTTGTAAACGCCGAGCGGATAGTAGGGGATCATTTCATCCTGAAGTCTCTTGATAGCGTCAAGAGGAGCGAGACCCCAGTTTGTAGGACATGTGGAGAGTACCTCTACGATAGAGAAGCCTCTGCCGGCCTTCTGGTTCTCGAAAGCCTTGCGGATAGCCTTCTTTGCCTCACGGATATGGGGAACACTGTCAACGGCAACACGCTGTGCAAGAGCAGTACCTGTGAGAGTTGAGAGCATTTCACAAACTCTTACGGGGAAGCCTGCGAGCTGAGGATCACGTCCGAAAGGAGTGGTCTGAGTTACCTGACCGGGGATAGTGGTAGGAGCCATCTGTCCGCCTGTCATGCCGTAGATAGTATTGTTTATGAAGATAACGACGATATTCTCGCCTCTTGTAGCAGCGTGAACGGTCTCAGCAGTACCGATAGCAGCAAGGTCACCGTCACCCTGGTATGTAAATACATATTTGTCGGGATTTGTACGCTTAACGCCTGTAGCAACAGCCGGAGCTCTTCCGTGAGCAGCCTCGATCATATCGCAGCTGAAATAGTCATAAGCCATAACAGAGCAGCCAACAGGACATACACCGATAGTATCGCCCTCGATGCCCATTTCGTCGATGACCTCGCAGAGTATCCTGTGAACGATACCGTGAGTACAGCCGGGGCAGTAATGAGTGGGGATATCGACAAGCGACTTGGGTCTTTCAAATACAACAGCCATTACTTAGCACCTCCGAGTTTCTTGATCTCCTCCAGCACCTCAACAGGAGTGGGGATAACGCCGCCTGTTCTTCCGTAGAAGTGAACAGGCTTGGAGCAGTTGATAGCGAGCTTGATATCGTCTACCATCTGACCCATGGACATCTCTACGCTCAGGAGACATTTTGCTGTCTTTGCAGCCTCGTTGATCTCCTTAACAGGGAAAGGCCAGAGGGTCTTGGGACGGAAGAGACCTGCCTTGATGCCCTGCTCTCTTGCAGAGTTTACAGCAGACTTTACTACTCTTGCGGTAGCGCCGAATGCACAGAGGAGGATATCGCAGTCCTCAGTGAGATAAAGCTCAGCCTCTGTCTCAGTCTCCTTGATGATCTCGTACTTCTTGAAGCGGTCAACGATGGACTTCTCAAGCTGATCGGGCTGGAGATAGAGTGAGTTTACGATGTGGTGCTCACGCTGGTTCTTGTGACCG
>Ga0310786_10004337_pt1 | contig 19817 bp, 16 predicted proteins | sample AusTroGonzalo_MG_FD_203881 | JGI IMG/M metagenome (GOLD analysis project Ga0310786, IMG submission 203881) | Bovine rumen microbial communities from tropical cattle in Woodstock, Queensland, Australia - Gonzalo_03 (v2) (version 2) | ecosystem: Host-associated > Mammals > Digestive system >... | reverse complement strand
ACAGCAGGGACACCGCTGACGACGCAGTCATCGGGCACATCCTTGACCACCACGGAATTTGGCGCGATAGTCACATTGTTTCCGATAGTGATTCTTCCGTAGACTTTGCAGCCCATCGTCAGGTGCACATTGTCGCCAATGGTCGGACGCTCGTCCCAGGTATGGTTGTTGCCCACTACCACGCCGACATTGGCACCGCAATAGTTCCCGATGGAGTTGGCATTGACGATGATGCCGCCGCCAACAATGTGCGGGAGGCGGAAGCCGTAACCAATCATATTTGTGCCGATGGACACATTGTATTTCTCCTCCAGCCGATGGTAGCGATATTGGCGCCAGGCGTAGACGAGTTTTCCCAACAGTCCACGCTTCCGCAGGACGTTCTTCGCATACTCCAGCTTGCGCAAAGCCTTCAGCAGCTTATACGCCTTCCAATCATCGCTGCCGTAAAGCCATTTGCCGAAACTTTTCCAGAAACCAAGATGATAGGCACCAAGATTGCGCTTCTTGTCCTCGCGAAGATAAAGTAGCAGGTCTTCCTTGGAGAGAATCATGACAGCCTTACTCACTTAAAATTCTGTTAAATCTGATTTGCCATCTGTGGCTGGACGCGAACTTGCGCTCTACAAGCATGAAGACATTGCCTATGTTCTGGCAAATGCTCGCTTTCGTAGGTTGCGCTTTGTCTTGTCATCCACCTCTCAGCTGGACAACAAATCCTCAATCATCCAGCCCCAGAAAAATGGTTCTGGCTCTGCATGCCATTTCAAATCAGCGGAATAATATCCAGGACAATGGGCCAACCCCTTGGCCCCAAATCCATAACTCATCTCAACAATGAGCGGTTTCTTTTCCTGCAAGATAAAATCGAAAGCCACAGATTGCAATTTCAATTCCTGGGCGACGCGAAAAGCGACTTCCAAGATCTCAGGGGCAACTTCTCCGTACTTAAAATTCCCGCTGCCGGAAGCTCTAAAATCACCTTCCCGGCAAAAGCGTTGTTCGCACAAGGCGCGTTTTCCACCTATGACCACCACGCGAGTATCGAAATTATTGCCGGGTATGAAATCCTGAAACAAAACATAGCCTTTCTCGTTTGGACGCATTTGGGCAAAATCAGTCTTGTAAACAAAACGCGCAATCCCCTTCAGTACATCCTTGAAATCTGTCTGTCCCTGACGATATTTCCGCCAACGTTCTTTCAAACTCTCCCAACTGTTATATTGTGGGAAACCTTTGCCAAAAGCCTTCCTGACAAGTCGAGACGCCTCTTGACGGTTTCTAACCAACTGAACGTTAACTGCCCCAGAACCACCGCGCAATTTGAAGACCTTGGGAAAAGCAACTTCATTAATCCATTTCTGCGCTTCCTGTTGATTGTAAAATACGTATGAAGGAACCAAAGGTGCTCCAATGGCCTCCAAAAGATATTTTTGACCAACCTTGTCGTCAAAATGCCAAGCGGTGCGAAAATCAGGAAACACCTTTTTCCCTGCCATTTCCAAGGCAAAAAGCAGTTGCTTGGCAAATAGCATGTCTTTATAGTTTATATGTGAAAAATGCCATAAGAAACCGTCACAATCAGACACTTGCTCAATAATGTCATTATCGTATGCATTCACCACTTTATAAGCGATGGAGCGTCTTTCGCAATATTCTATCCATTTTGGGCTAAAATCTTGAGATTTTTCATTATGATGTATAGCAATTTTCATTGTTTTGCTCCGATACCTGGCGTTACATTCCTGAGGTCGTCACAGTTGCAAAGTTAGAACACTTTGCCTTAACACGCCAAAAACAAACCATATTTTTGCGGGCGACTTTTGTCTAATCGATTCGACAGATTCAATCATTCTTTGACAGAAGGCTCAAGAGGACTTCACGATGAGACTCCGCGCGAAGAAGATTTAAATACAACAACCGTTTTTTCCCGCGGATCGCTTTGGGCAAAATCCCTTTGCTTTTAGCCCATAAAATTAACTTTGAGCTGCTTTGCTCAAGATAAGTGTAATACAGTTTTGCCTTTTGTTTCACAAACTTGTCAAATTGTTCTTTCACCCATTGATCATTCTGAATCAGCAGACTCTGTTCCTTGGCTTGCTTTAGCCACGAATCAGTCTCTTCTTGGTTAAGTAATTTGACTCCTGGCTCCTCATCACACTGGCGAAACGGATGCAGTTTCAAGGATATGCTGGTATTCTCCAAGGACAAGACTGCGGCGGCACCAATATTCCATGAAGTTTTCCTCCTTGCACTGTCAAAAATGAAATTTCCCAAGCTATAAACTATTGGCTTGTCATGGTATATCTCATATCCGCTGAAACAATGCGTGTGATGGCTTATTACAGCATCAGCTCCCAGATCTATGAACCAACGATATAATTTTATCATCCTGGGGCTAGGATTTTCGAATGTCTCCATGCCTCCGTGAACCAACACAATTACATATTGGGCATTTTGCCTTGCCTTCTCTATCTGATGAAAAAGCGATATTTCATCCAAAGGATTGCATCCAGGCAAATTACCCTGTGTCGTGCTCCACTCATTCTCACAGCAATTAATGAAGGCCAGCCGTTGATTCTTGACAGTGAAAAACTGTATTTCTGAAGCCTTCTGCAAATTATCCCCAGCACCTATGTGCCGAATATCATTTTGTTCGCACAATTTGATTGTCGATGCTAGCCCCTCATAACCATAATCCATAATATGATTATTGGCCAAGGTAACCATGGAAAACCCAGCAAATTTCAAAGCCTCGATGCTTTTTACTGGCGATTTTAGATTAGGGCCTGTTTTGGCGATCGGCGTCCCCTTTTCCAGCAACGGTGACTCAAGATTGGTAATGGAAATATCAGCCTGGGCAATTAATGGCAACACATCATTGAACAAAGACGAATATGCCCCTGTTTCAATCATCTGATTGACACGCATTCGCGGGGCAAAATCACCTGTTATGAAAATGTCAATCATGGTTTGATCCTTTAGTGATGAGATCACCAAGTTGGTCTGAACTCATAAATTCAACGTCTGGCCATTTTTGTACTATTTCCTTCAGAAGGCGGCCAAATTGCTTTAGATTGTCATCCCTGTTGGAAACATTTAGACTGCTGATAAAATTCACCCGATGGACAGAGATGATGGCGGGATGACGCCACCTAAACGCAACCTCCATGTCTGACAGGCAAGAATCAACCCAATCCTTGCTTCTGTCAGAAGAAGGTTCAAAAATGGAATTGCGGCACAAATCTATTTGCCCCAAGTTGTTTTTTCTGCCAATATACCGAAGTCGATTCTTCTCTTGTTTATTCCCTGACCTGACATATTTAGAAATCATTCGGCCCTGAATATAAGAAACACTTCCCTGCTTCAAGGTCTCTTCCAAGGATCTTCCCCAAGTATAGTTGGGGGCGATAAAAGACTTCGAGCGAAAGCCAAACAGCCTCTCAAAAATATCAAGGCCTTCTGAGGCTATGCCGTTGACAATTGCCTCTTCCTCCTGGTTTTCGAAATCAAAAGCAGCCAAAAAGGTTTTTCTCTTTTCTGAACTAATGGTTTTGCTTATTCCATATACCCCTAAGGAAAAGGCAAAACGCGTTTCAGGATAATTGCCGCGCAAATACTGCATCCACCGATTAACATTCAGATGTTCGCGCCCGTGGGACTGAAGAACGAAAAAACCTTTTTTGTGTCCTTCTTGCCATAAATCAAGTGAATGTTCACAACCATAATGGTTGGGAATCTCCTCAAAGATTGTCCGATAAAAATACTGTTCAAAATTACAAGAACGTATCCTTTCAAAATCAGGATTGGCTACCACAACATTAGCCGTAAGAATCGCAGGTTTTCCCTTCTGGTCTTTTACAGAGCACAAAACTTCAAATAATCTAGAGAGATCTTCCTCCGTGGCCAGTGAATCATTCATACAATAATGACATTTGTCCACTCGAATGCCATAATCAAGCAATTTTTGGTAGACATCTTGAGACGGCATCCTAAGACTGCCCCAATCGTCGCTTTCAAACACGACAATGTGGCGTCGCGAACGCCAGCCAGGGATATTTTCCAAGTTATGAGTGATTATTTGACGGACGTTCATTCGCTGACTAGGACTTGAAAACTACCAAGGTGCTCAAACACATGCGGTTATTGTTCCGCTAGTTCTAGGAATTTCCTGGCGACATTGTGGATGTCATACTGCTCCAGATTCTCCACGCGGTGCTGGCGAGTGTAGTCACCGCGTAGGAACTCGTCAATCAGGCCGTGATCCATATTCTGGACATTGATGGGCAGGATGGGACGACCTGACAGAGCATAGTCAATGAGTTTGCTGGGCGTCTGGACGGTGGTCTGGAACTCGAAATGCACCAGAAAATCCATCGTGCTGAGTTTCCTCAGCAACTCCAGGCGCGGGATGTACGAAGAGATGATAAGCTTTTCGCCCAGACGCTTGCGATAAGGCTGGACGGCAGCCAGATCATTGGTATAGACATAGAAGCGGAAGTCCGCCTGGAGTTCGCAGAGATAATCCAGGAACAGCCGTGGATCCTTGCTGCCCTTCCAGATGGAGCCGCTGTAGGCGAAGGTCGGGACGCTGTTGGGCTGGTATTCGTCGCGGACGACCTCGTCGAAATTGAAGGCTTGAGGTAGCACGCGAATCTTCTCGCGGAACTCAGGGTAATAGCCGTTGACGGCGCCAGGCGTCGGGACGGTTATATAGTCGCACAGACGGCACCAGCGCTTCTCGAACTGGCGCAAATAGAAGGGGTGCCAGTGGGTGGAAGTCCCCGACAGCATGAAGGGATCACCGCAGTCAGCCACCCAGCGTTTGGCCAGGCGATGGCCTTTGGCATACATCAGCCCGATGGTCCAATGGATGGCATGAGGCGCCGCAATGGAGATGAGCAAGTCATATTGTCCTTGCTCCTTCTCCAGTTCCCGCCGCAGATATTTCAGTAGCAGGCACATCGGATAGGCGCAATAGTAGACCAAGAAGCGTCCGAAGTAGAAGACGAACTTGTTCTTCGAACTCGAATAGCAATCCATCGGGCGCTCATAATACTTCAGCGTGCAACCGTATTGCTTCGCCAGTTCCGTGCGGTCATCGCCTGTATCGGGAATGTAGAGCGTCACCTGATGTCCCTGGGCGCACAATTCCCTGACTAGTTCAGTCGTGCGGAATGAGCGAGGCGAAATCTGCGGGGCAAACGCTCCTGAAACAATCAGTATGTTCATTTTATGACACCAAACAGTCCCTTGACATAACTTATCAAGAGAACATTGTTTTCCCAGAAAAAAACGGTAATAAAATTACCGAAAAGCGTAATACTGTAATCATCGAAAAGTCGGCGGATATTTACTATCATAGGCAATAGCAAAAACCATGAGGCAATAACTATGATTTTGTAACTAATGTCCTTGACAGAGAATTTAGACAGCGTTAATAGAATAATAGAATATTGCATCATACGCCCCAAAACGCGGAAACGCTGCCCACTGGGAATCAGAGACATGACATTGACCAGCGCTCCTATGAGCAAGGCAAAAACATACAGACGATTCAATTCCTTGCGCGTCTGTTCATTGGAAAATGCCGGAAAGATGGCTATCAATATAGAACTAATACCCCAGAATGTAATCCTTCCTGCCCATATAACATGCCAGTTTAGGAAGGCTGCATACTGTTCAGTTCTTACTTCCAAAAGACGCTCACTCACATAGCCTCCAATACGGTGACTATACGCCTCAGGTGAATATTTGATCAAGATTGTAGCCACTTGCGACAAATCTAGCGAACTAACAAAGAGACTTATAATGAAAATAATTAAGGACCCGATCAAAAAGGCCCTATTGTCCCTTTTCAGCCAGTCTGGCACAAGCACGTATGCAACAGCAGCCAAAACAACATACAGGAAGGAAAAATGAATAAAGGGAGGGGCAAATAACCACCAGAGACGCGTCTTTTTACCTTCGATTAGATAAGGTAAAAGGGCATAGACATAAACATGCATAGCCGTCCACATGCGTGCACCATTGATGTTAACTATCGGGCATGCCAGGAAAAAAAGAGTTAATAAGACAAAGAATTTCTTGACTATTATTTCTTCTGGCAATCTTTCGAGGACATACCAGATGTTCCGAGAATAAAAGAAACCGAAAATAGTGGCGAAAACTGCAAATAGGACATGTCCATTGTCCGTAAAGCGAGAAACGATAAAATTGATTATGTTCTGATACAAGTCAATGGTTCTAGCGCTCGTCTGGAATTCCCTAAACAACTGCATGAAGGTATAGTCAGCCGAATGCATTTCCATCAGCCTTAGCACATAGCGTCCTGCATCAGAACCAGTGCCCAGAACCGTCCCTTCAGGGCAGTACACATGAATGGCTCCCAGATAGATACAAACTATCCAGAAGACATTCTTCGCCCAGGACTGTCGCCAGTTGTACAGGCAGTCAATCAACCCGCCAAAGGGAAACAGAAAGGCCAGGATAAAATGCCTCCCTGCATCCTGTGGCACTGCCTGTGGCATTGGAGGTAGGGACGTTAGTGGCACTGGTAATTTTGCTTCTTCCATGAGATTGAAGTAACGCGAAAAACGCTTGTCTTTTTGAATGTGGCCTAAAAAACGATTGTTACTCTGACTGCAAAAGTGTAAGATGGTGTTCTAGCCAATGGTTGGCACTGTGGGAGCCGTTTGTTTCACCTACGACTTGTCTAATATGAACAGGGGAAACAGAAAACCAAACATACAATCATTTGCTAGAACAGAGCCTAGAATTATGACTATAATGTCTTTGATTTCAGACAATGTTGAAGCCATCGCCTGAAAGGAGGAAATTCACTGATTTTTATGACGACTCTGTCAAGCAGATAGCTTTCAAGTGGCTTGTATTGCGGATATTCAGGATGCAAGAGTATATAAACCTTTAGAAAATGAATCCGCCATTGTAGATATTTTGTGAATGGCACCTTGACATATCCATGCCTAACCTCATAGAGTTTTCTTTCAGATGAAGAAAGATTAAATCTTAATTGTTCGGTATATTTTTTTGCTATGGAAACACTTCCTTTATGGATTCTATAGACGCTTGTCACTTCTGGCAAATAGCCGACGAAGCCCTTCTGCAGTAACATCACCCAGAGTTGAGTGTCTCCCATCAGGAAATGTCCACGCATATATTGTGGATCTATCTTCTGAATATCGTTGAACAGTAATCTCCTGTACATGACTGTCAGATTCTGAATGCGGTAGCCACCGCGATAAAGGAGATAGGGATTGTTTTCCGCCTCCGTAAGCGAGTATTGGAGAACATGTTCCTTGTATTCACCAGTCTCCTCGTAATAGAATTTAAAGGCTGTATGGCAGAAGGAGTAATTCGGATGAGTGTCAAGAAAATCAACCTGCTTCTGGAGTTTGGTTTCGCTTATCCAGTAATCATCGCCCTCGCACAAGGCATCGAATTCGCATAGTTTCCGCCATTCGGCCACATACGGAATCTTAATCTTCTTGAGACGGAAATGATTTTCCTTCAGGAATATCACCGCAAAATAGCAGTTCCTGTTGGTCTTATGTTGTGCGTAGATGATGTACGCATAGTCCGTTTCCGAAGTATACGCTACAGCCCCCTCCCCCCAATCGAAATTCTCCTGGACATACTTTCTGATAATCTCTTGCTCGCCATCGGTGGAAGCATCATCCATGATGCAACAGACAAACGGGAAATTCGTCTGCTGCCTCGTGAAACCATTCATGGTCTCGACAATATAGCCCTTCTGGTTATACGTATTGCAACGGACGCAAACCCTGAATTGAGGATAATCTCTGCCCATCAGCAATCCTGCTTTTTCTTCTTCAGCATGGAAAAGGCTATGTTAAGCATTTCCTTGTATTCGGCTGACTGGAAAATCACACAAAGTCCCCAGAACAAGCCTATCCAGACGACGATTTGCAGTGGCAGAATGAACCAGTAGGACAAGGGAAGATACTGGAGAGAAAAGACGGCAATGGCCGTGATCAGCGCAATCGTGAAGGACAAGGCGATGTCTTCCAGTTGCCGCCAAGAACTGTAGCCCAGTTTTTTTCCAGTGTAATATGAATTCAGAAAGAAGCACAGGAAATTCGTCAATATCGAGGTGCAAAGCATAGGAATGATACCCACAAAGGCCCCGACAAAAAGCGGAACCAGTCCCAAGGATTTCTTGCATATCTCCAAGATGAGGAAAATGTCGCTTCTCCCTTGCACCTGCAACATATTCAGATTGATGGCGTGCAGAGGGTAGAACGCGCCGATGAAGCAGATGTAGGGCAAATAGGTCGAGGCCTCGTGCCATTTGGAGCCAATCAGGCAGTTAAGAAGCGGCTCCGACACAGCCCCCAGCGCGAACATGCAGAACAGCGTCGCAAACATCGTCAACTTGATGATTTTCCGATAGGCCGCCACCATTCGCTCCTGGTCGTCTTGGATGTTGCTGAGGACGGGATAGGTGACGCGCTGGATGACATGCGTGAGATTGCTCGAGAAGAGGACGGAGAAGTGCTTGGCGCGCGTGTACTGTCCCAAGGTTCCCGGACTGTAGAATTTACCCACCACGCCTTGGTATAAGTCCTTCCACAGGGTGTCCAGAAGACCACTGACCATCAGTTTCCAGCCAAAACCGAACAGCTCGTGGAAGCTCTTGAGCGAAAAACGCAGCTTAGGAAACCATCTGTTCGATAAGCACAGCAATATCGTCTTCAGCAAATTCAAAGAAATCTGCTGCGCCACCAACGCCCAGACGCCCCACTCATGCCAGGCCAACGCAATGCCGATGCCGCCGCTGACAACAGAAGCGGCCAGGGATATCTTCATCTGCGTCTTGAAGTCGATGCGCTTCGTCAGTTTCGTCTGCTGGACAATGGCGAACGCCCCGATGACCAGGCTCACCGAAGTGACTCGCACCAGGGCGACCAGTTCCTGTCGCTGGAAGAAATCGGCAATCCACGGTGCGCCCAGGAAAACCAGGGCATAGAGCAGCAGACTCATGCCGAGATTGACGATGAAGGCGGTGTTGTAGTCATCGTCGGTGATGTCCTTCTTGCGGATGAGCGCCGACGAGAATCCGCCGATAATCAGAGTATGGCAGACGGCAGTAAAAATCCCCACCAGCCCCAGCAGTCCGTAGTCATCTGGCGACAACAATCTCGCCAGAACAATGCTGACCACAAAGGACACCGCGTTCTGCGCGATGCTGTCAACGCTAGACCAGCCGACACCTTTGACCGTCTTGCTCTTTAATCCTTCTGCCATAAAATCTATCTCATCACAAGGTGGAAAGAAGAGAAACTATTCGCCCCCAATGCGCGTTCACTTTAGATCGTTTCCCCATAAGGGCAGACAACAGAAGCCGCATGTAAGCGGCAACGCATGTGAGAGTGCGACAAAAAACTTGGCTTTGTTACTGCAAATGTTTGCTTCCGCAGGAGCGTTTCGCCTTGTCCTCCGCAGCCCGAAGGCGAAGGATAATTCACCCATGTGATATTCCTGCCACCGCTAGCGCGGTTCTAATCTGTGGATGTTCCTTCCCGTGGGTTACGCTCGCTTCGCTCGCTCCACCCACGGCTGTGTTCCTGTCGCCCCTAACGGGGCTTTCAAAGGCGATCTTTTTCTTGACATTCGCCACGAGAAAACATACTCTGGACATTGGAGACATTGTATTTAACCGCATAGCGGTGAAGAGATTACAGCCGTGGTGTGGAGCGAAGCCGCTTCTGCGGCGAAGCGGAACCCACGGAGATACGTCCCAAACTGCCTAGAACCGCGTAGCGGTGGTAGGAAAAATCACGGGCTGCTCCCATTTGGTCCAGTTAGCTACTGTGAACAGTACTGGCAGAAAACAGTTTGGCAACCATTTGCTAGAACAGATCCAAATACATTACCGCCCCTCATGGGAATAGAGCGTTCACTTTTTGCATCCCAGAATTATTTCGCAAATTCTGTCAACATCTTCCAGCGCGAGGTCCGCGTAGAGCGGGAGAGTCAGGACGCGTCTGCTGACATGCAAGGCGACTGGCGTCTTCGCCACGTCAAAGCGACCGTGGAAAGCCGAGAAGGTATTGGTCAGCGGATGGAAATACTTGCGCGCCCCGATGCCTTGCGTTGCCAGAGTCTTGAACACATCGTTGCGGGTGGCCCCGAAGACCGTTTCCTCGAAAATCACTGGGAAATAGGCATAGTTGCTCTTGACCTCTGGTTGGATGACATTGAGTTGCAGTCCGTCAACCCCCTCCAGATGGCTACGATAACGCTCCACGACAGCCTTGCGCTTGGCAATCTCCTGGTCTACATGGCGCAGATTGCAAAGCCCCATCGCCGCGCAGAACTCGTTCATCTTCGCGTTCGCCCCCACACCGCTGACCTCCTCCTGGCCGTGGATGCCGAAATTCTTCAGGTCGTAGAGCAGCTCGCCGAGGCGCTTGTCGTGGAACGCCACGGCCCCGCCTTCAATGGTGTTGAACACCTTTGTGGCATGGAAACTGAAGCAGGAGGCGTCGCCAAAACTGCCGATGCCCTGCCCCCGATAGGTCTCCCCGAAAGTGTGGGCGGCATCGTAGATGACTTTTAATGAGTACTTGTTGGCAATACGCTCTATCTCCTCAACGTTGCAGACATTGCCGTAGACGTGGACAGGCAGGATGGCACAAGTGCGGTCAGTCACCAGACTTTCCAGTTTCTCAGTGTCCAGCGTGAAAGTGACGGGGTCAATGTCGCAGAAGACTGGCGTCAGGCCATTGCGAACGATGGCATGTGTCGTCGAGGCGAAGGTGAAGGGGGTTGTTATGACCTCGCCCTGCAGGTTCAGCGCCTGGAGCGTCAGTTCCAAGGCCATGTGGCCGTTGGTGAGCAGTTCGATGTTCTCCACGCCGAGATACGAACAAAGTTCCGCCTGCAACTGCTGGTGTTTCACACCCATATTGGTCAGCCAGCGGCTTTCCCACAAGGGCTTGATTTCCTCCAGATACTCGGAGAACTCAGGCATCGAAGAACGAGTGACGAGAATCTTGTTGGTCATGGCGTTATTCCGCGTGATTTGAATTTGCGTTGTCTACAGACTCGAGTTCGTATTTGACCTCAAGCGAAGCGAACTTGGACTTGTACCGCTGCTTGCTCCAGAGGAAGAAGGCCAATCCCAGCACCAGCCAGCCGCCGACAATCACCCATTCCTGCCAGACCAGAGTGCAACTCGTGCCAGGGACAATATACATCAACATCATAAAACCCGACATCAGCGAGGCAACAATCCCCACCAGCATATAATGCTTGTTCTTGTACGGGCGCTTCATGTCAGGGTATTTCCGCCGGATGATCATGAAGGAGACGGAAACAATGCAGTAGGCCAGGCAACAGGCGAAATTCGCCGCATCGACTATCCATACCAGCATCGCTCGCCCCAGGAATGGCGCTATCACCGAAAGTCCGCCAAGCAGCAGCAAGGCATTGGCCGGAGACTTGAAACGCGGGTGCACCTTGGAGAAGACATGGGGAACCATGCACGCCTTGGACATGGAGAACAGCGCCCGGCTTCCGCCAATCAGGAATGAGTTCCAACTGGTCAGAATGCCACAGAGCCCCCCCAGAATAAGCACCTTGGCCATGGTTGCGCTGTGGAACGCCTTCGCCATCGCATCAGCCGTGACCAGGCCAGTCGCCTTCAGCGAGGACGATACCTCATCGGCATTCATTACCAGACCGATGGCCACGACGACAATCGTATAAAAAGCCACGGCCAGAACAATGGACAGAATCATCAGGCGCCCCAGTTTCTTCAAGGGAATATTGATTTCCTCTGATGCCTGGGGTATCACGTCGAAGCCAAAGAAGAAGAAAGGCGTCATAATGGCAATTCTGGCGATATTCAGGACAATCCCCGAGGTTCCGTTCCCCTGGAAAGCCTGAGCCGAGATATTGCTGACATCTCCCGCGAAAACCGAACCTGCCAGCAGAATTATCCCGACCGCCGCGATGGCCAGTGTAAAGACCGTCTGCATGACAGCCGATTTCTTTGTCCCGATGATATTCACCAGCACAATGATTATGGACATTATTACGCCAATCGCCACCCAGGAGGCATAGACGTCAAAGCCCGCCACATTGTACATGTATCCTGTGTACAGGCGAGGGAAAATGTATTGCAGGATGGTCGGGAAAGAACAAGCTTCGTAGCAGACTACGCCTATGTAACTCAGAATCAGTGCCCAGGTGCAGACATAGCTGCCGACAGGCCCGAAGGCCATGTAACTGAAGACATGTTCGCCACCGCATTGAGGCATGGAAGTCGTCAGTTCCGCATAGGCCAGTCCCACAAAGTAAATCATGATACCGCCGATGATGAAGCCAGCCACCGTGCCCAGCACTCCGCCAGACTGTATCCACTGGCCGGAGGAGATAACCCATCCCCAGCCTATCATCGCGCCAAAGGCAACCATCAGCACATCACAGGTGTTCAACACCCTGCGGAATGTTCGCTCTGACCCCATTGTGTACCTACTTTTTCTTGAAAATGCCTTTATGGAAAAATGCTGTTACCAAAAAATCAACTATTGTTCCCACCAGAATTTCCATTCTGGTTTCCAGCCAATCAACTCCTCGAACTCCTTGAGCATACCGCGCTGACGGAACAGCTGCCACATGAAATCGCCCCGGTAATTGCCTTCCATGACGCACCATCCCTTGGGCGTCAAGACAAAATCCCAGCCGACATAATTGATGCTGGGAGGTAGCGACGACGCTAGCTTTTTGGCCAAGGAAAGCATCTCTCCCCATCTCGGAATGCGATAGCCCATAAACTTGACCCCCGTAGTGGGATGCCGCTCACATGTTTCGCCTTGTTCGCCATAGCCCAAGGTGTCGCACACGCCTGTCTCTGCATTGATGCCGACATCGATGCCGCCCAGTACGCATGAGGCGACAAAAGATCCTCCAGCGCCCATCTTTATCCAGGGCTCGTAGACCGTCACCTTGTCGCCAACCCTCACAGTCGTGGCGCGAATGCCATTGACGGAGTCGGCATGCAGTGCGGCCAAAGCCGCATCCTGCTCGATTAATTCTTCCAGGATGATGGTCGTAGTGGTTTTTCTCCAGTAAGAACCACCGTTAGATCCTATATATTGGCGAAGCAAATCCTGGTAAAAAGTTTTCAAATCGACATTTGCAGGTAGCTCTATCCTTTGCACTCCAACCCCAGTTGACATATTGCTCGGCTTGGCCACAAAGACGGGATGTTTCTTGACAAAATCCGCGAAAACTTCAAAATCTCCTTCGTCTCTGACTGCTACCAAATCACGAAGGTAATATTCCTTGAACATGGCGTATGTTTCTTCTTTGTTATCAAACAGATGGTCAAGAGAATAATCGTTCAGGTGCTTGTAGAATGCCATACGCAGACGCATGGTTGCGTATTCGCGCTTCTGGGCATCGGTCAAGTTGTCAAATCCAAGATAGAAATCCTCGTCAACCGTGTTTCCATAAACCCAATAATCGTAAATCGCCCGATAAAGCCGGTTTTCCTTTTCTTCTTCACTGGCTTGGGGAATATAATGAGCTACGCTTTTCCGCAAAGAAGCCAGCACATTTTCTTTGTAAATCGTACTTTTCTCGGCAATCAGCGACTTGCCGATTTGCGCCATTTCTTCCCTGTTGTCAGTAATCTTGATGGTATTCATCGTCACTCCTTGGTTTGCCTTTATTGCAGTATCACGGAAGCAATCCTTGGTTCAAAACAGCAGCAAGGCCTGAGGCAGACGATACGGACGCCACTGGCCCTCTGCGGTCCGACCTTGAGGAAGGTCGCCAAAACGGAATGTCGCCCATGCAACCCCAGCGGTCCGATGTCAGCATCGTTCACCTTGGCGGTTATCTGCCGCTCCATCTCGCTCTGCCTGCCAAAATCCCCTTCCACCAGCGCCTGCAACATCATACTGCTGGCCTCGAAATGCGAACGCCCGATGCCCACGCCCAACGTGCAAGGAGAGCATCCCAGTTGCGCGACAGCCTCCTTGGCCCATGCGACTATCTCATCGAGCACGACCTGTGCATTGTGCTTATGGAAAACGCGCAGCGTCTTCGCGCGAATGGCAGGCCCCCCGCCGAACATCAGGACATGCAACCGCAGGTTGTCACCGTCAGTCTTGCGCAGTAAAATAGGTGCTGGAAGAACCCCAGCGGAATCGGGATCAAGTCCCCCTGACTGGTCGAGCCTCTGCGTGTCATCGCCCATGATGCCCATGGGACGGCCAGGCAGCCTCCGCAAGCCTTCGGCGACCCCCTGGTGGATAGCCTCTATCATTTCCCCAGTCAGCACGGCCTGCGTCCCGACATCCAGAACGAGATGGGGAATACCGCTGTCATCGCAGAGGGGGCTTTTCTGTGCCTCCGCCGCCTCGGCATTCTGGAGAATTGTCTCCAGCACCCATTTGGTCTGTGGATTATCTTCCGTGGCAATGGCTTGCCGATAAGCCTCCTTCTTGTCTTCACGGAAAGTCGAACCAGCCACGACGAGAGTTTCGGCGACCTTCTCCCTGATTTCCTGCAAGGTGATTTTCATCAGTAGATGCTCCTCCCATGCGCCGCCGCGATAATCGCGGGATATTGTTCAACCTTCAGGAGGAACAGCGCCTCCATCCCCAGTTCGGGGAAGGCCACGACCTTCTGCTCCAAAGTCCGTACGCCCAGCAAGGCGGTCACGGGAGGTATCACGGCGTAGACGGCATTGTGCTCGTCAAGCGCCTTGACCGTCTCCGCGTGAATGGCTCCTTTGCCCAAATGCATCTTCACGCCAGCGGCGGATAGTGGCGTGATGCTCGACTCGATTTCCAGTTTATTGCTGGACGTCGGTCCCACGCCAGCAGGACTGACCGCCGTGTGGAAAATAACACTCCCCCGCAAATCAACGCCGAGTTCCGACAGAGCATTCTTCTCGTACATGGCAACTATCTTCGGCAAGACGGCATCCCGCCCGCACAAAATGTAGCCAGAAATCCCCACCATGTCCCCAACCTGAAGGGAACTGGCGACTTCTTCGGAAATCGGAGTTGTAATCTCAATCATTGTTTCCGCCTGTTCTAGCCGAACAATTCGAAATAGCTTGCCTCGTTTTCGATGACGCCGTAGGCGCGGGCTCGCATGGTGATTTTCTCCGCCCAGCAATGGTGCGGACCAATTTCATTCATTCCCTTCGAGCCCTTGATAACGCCACCTGACGTATGGAGAATCTGGTCGGCGTCCTCGTATTCCTCTCGCGTCACCGCCAGCATTCCGTTGATGTAGTTCAGGTGCGTGGGATGGATGCAGGTCTTGCCCATGAAACCGTTCGCCTGGTCCAGCACCAGTTCCCGCATCAGGCCGTCCACGGCGTCGTTGACGATGACAGGACGCTTCAACAACGTGCCACGGATGCTCTGCCCTGCTCCTGGGACTTCCGTCGAGAATTTCATCGACTTGTTGGCTCGGAAATACTCCCAGACAGGACCTGAGACGGTGTAGTCGTTATTACGCGAAAACACGTTCAGAATGTCCATCAGGCAGTCCCTAACAGTCATGATGTCGTAGATGGTGTAATCGATGCCGCGCCGCACGCCAAAGCAAGAGGAGAAATCCGTACCGCCCACGCGGATGTTCAGAATCAGTTCACGATAGTTGTCGATAATCTTCCTGATGCCCAGTAACTCCTGGAGGCGCGTCTCCTTGAAGGCAACCTTGCGGTCCTCGATAATCGGCATGCCATACAGGATTTCCCCGTATTGGGCATTGATGTCCTTCAAATGTGAAAAATACCCCTCGGCGTTTGAGACATTGAACTTGGGGAAATTGAAGCCTGTAATCAACTTCAAATGCTCTGGTTTGAGCAAGGTGCTGAAATGCTGGAACTGCTCCACGTTCCGCACCCGGAAGAATACCAGCGGCAAATCTTTGCGCGAGAACCTGCCCTGCTTGATTTCCTCGCCGATGACGTCGAGAAGATGCAGGGAGTTCTGCTCCGCCGCCGGTACATCCTCCTCCTTGCAGGCATCCTCGAAGCACAACACCATCGAGGTAAGCCCCTTGTACCGCTGGGTAAGAATCGCTTGGGCGAAATCCTTCGTCCCTGGCATATACATCGTCGCCCCCAGGCAGTACTGCAAGAGCGACCGCTCTGTATACTTGTCAAAATCTTCGGGAGACTTGACGAATTTGTAATCTGGATTGTAGAGGTGATGCCGCATAATTCAGAACTAGAGAGGATTTCTCAATGCCAACAACGGCGCGAACGGAGCCGCGCCCTCCCAAGGCCAACGACGGCGCGAATGGAGCCGCGCCCTCCCGTCCTAATCACACTCCCTTTGGCGACTGTATGGCCTCGGGACAATACGCATCAATCACGCGCTTGACGAGAGAAACCTGCTTGGCGCGTTTTTTCGCGTCATCCACGGAACTTTCCCAACTATGCGTCTGGGCCACGGAACCGCCAGTCTTCAGGTAGATGGGGGCCGCGATGCGAATCATCTCGGGCACTTCGTAATGACGGATGAAGCCGCCCGTGGACTTGGGATTTTCGGTATGGATGTCGATGGGGATGTCGATGGCCTGACGCAATGCCGCCAGCATTGGCAGCTGGATGTCGCGCACGGGATTGAGAGAATCAGCCCCGATGCTCTCCAGCAACTTCGCGGAGCAGGGATTGCCATGCCCAGCATGCGCTGACACCTTGAAGCGACATTCCGCAGGAATCTCCCCCGCCTTGCGCATCTCGTTGAGCACCCACAGGCAACCTTCATCATACACAAGGAACGAATGGCAGCCCAGCGAAGCGGCCCGCTTGACATCTTCCACGGCGCGGACAATCTGCTCCTGTCCGCGCAGGCGATAGCCCATGCGAACCCCCTCCTGCGTGTTCACGGAAGCGCTGGTATCGGTGGTGGCGCGAGGACCGATGGCCAGAATCAAATCCGTCTTGGCGTCCCGCGCCAAATTGACCATCTTGGTGATTTCCTCGTCAGTCAGCATCATGATGCCCTTGGTCTGGGTGACGCGATGCAACCAAATTCCGTACTTGTCCAACGCCTCCAGCAACGCCTCCATGACGGCAGGGCCCTGGATGCCTGGGACCTCGAAGCGGTACTGACCGCCATCGGGGAAGCGCTTGGCCGAAGTCGGCAAATCGTAGGCGTCGCCACCAGGCAATCCGATGGACTTCAGAAAGGCACGTGTCTTATCCATACTGTTCATTGTCATGACTCCCTTTACAACAAACACAACAATTGTCTGACATCTCCGTTCCCGTCAAGCAACGCCGCGCATTGCGCCAGCAGCTTATCTTCATTCGCCGCTCCCTTCAGTAGCGAACTAATCTTGCCTTGCATCTCCTCACGCGTCAGAGGATTCTCCGCATCACCTTTGGCATAATCGACGCGATGCGAAAACTCTTCACCCTTCCTGCCTTTGACCTCCACAGTCGCAAATCTGGCATCGGCAGGCAATTCCCTGGGACGATCGACCTCCTGCACGGCGACCTTCTTCGTCAAGGACAAAATGTCAGCACGCCGACAATTGTCCTCTGTGAAGGCTTCGACTCCGCCAGTTCCCAGCACGAAGGCCGCTGCCACGCTGTACGGTATGCTCAGTTTCGCGGAAGCAAGGCCAGAAATGGCCGCATGGTCGTGTCCTTTGATGGCCAGACTGTACGTCTTCACCGTTATCCCTGCAATGTCGTCCAGCGGCAGACATGACCGCAAAGCCAAAGCCGCCTCAATGGCAGAATGGCAATGGCGGCAGGCGGCGTAGGGCTTCACATAGATGCGCTCGATTTCAAAACTCTCTGATTCTTGAACAAGTCGGTCTACCTTGGCCTCATCAGTAAACAGTTTGAAAAATCCTCTATCCCCACCGAGAACATCATCAGGCCCCACCGCAGTGGTAAAACCCATGTACGCGGCAGACAGTCCGTCCATAGCCGCGCGCCCAAGGTTGAACGGCTTCAACTGCGAGCCTTGCTCCTGCAGTTCCAGCATCCCCGCCGCACTGCCGACCGCCGCCGAAAGCACGGTCTTCAACTGAGCCAAACCCATCTTCAGGGCAAAGGCCACACCCACGGCAGCCCCGACCGTACCGCAAGTCCCCGCCGTGTGGAAGCCTTTCTTCTTATGGCCAGGCTGCACGGCCAAAGCCAGACGGCAGGCCGCCTCATACCCCATGACCACGCCTTTCAGGAAATCCTCGGTTTCCACGATATTTTCGCAACTGGCTGAGAGCAGCGCGGAAATGATGGAAGCGCCGAGATGAATCATGGCATAACGCTGGCCATCGTCCAGTTCCAGGCAATGAGCGTTGTAGCCATTGACAAGACATGCCGTGCGCCCGTCGGTCTTGACTCCATAGCCAAGCAACGGAACTTCGCCTGACCTGACCTGAGCCAGAAAACTCCCCCACAGCGATTTGGCGTATGACGCCCCCGCCACAGTTACGGCGATGTAGTCCGCCAGGCACTCGCGCGCCTTCTGCAAGGCAGACGGCGTAATCTCCGAGTTCTGTCGGTAAAGATATGCGAGAAAACTATCCGTGGCGTTAGGCATGAATTATATCCACAATGTCAATCAAGCAACCGCATGGGATGGCGCGTCGTCATCGCCCAAATAAAAGATTGGGTTGCTTAGAGCACTTCTAGAACTTGTACTTGCTCTGTTCGATTTCCGCCAGCCGCCCTTCATCGAACAACTGGATGTTCCGCATCGCCGCCGTCATCATGCCCCGGAAGGAATCGGCTGTCACTCCCGCAATGTGAGGCGTCAGAATGACATTCTCCAACTGCTTCAGCGGATAATCCGCAGGTAACGGTTCCGCCTCGTGGACATCAAGCCCAGCAAAACTGATATGACCGTTTCGCAACGCCTCAGCCAAGGCCGCTGTCTCCACCAGCCCGCCGCGCGCAGTATTGACCAAGACGGCGCCTGGCTTCATCTGCCCCAGCGTTTCGCGATTGACCATTCCCCGCGTCTCCTCGGTCAAAGGACAATGCAGGGAAAGAACATCGGCACACGAAAAAACTTCCGCCAACGGTGCAAATTCAATTCCCAGTGCCTGTTCACGGCTGGCTTCCAGACGGAAGGCATCGTAATACAGGATTTTCACCCCAAAGCCTTTCAGCAGGCCGACCAGCGTTCTGGCAATGCTCCCCATCCCAATAAGCCCCACGGTCTTACCGTGCAGCTCCGAGGTCAGCACTCCCTGCTCCTGCTTCTTCCACACGCCATTAACGGTGTTCCGATGAACGACAGGCAGCCGACGCAGGCAGGCCAGCATCAAAAGCAAGGCATGCTCCGCGACGCTCTGAGCATTGACACCCTGGTTGACATACAAGGGAATCTGATGACACCTCAAGGCCTCCAAGTCCAGCGAATCGAGGCCAACTCCCGACCGCTGAATCATCTTCAGCCGCGTGGCCCTCTGCAAAACAGTTTCGTCAATGCGAACTCGCCCGCCTGCCAGGATGTAGTCGGCGTCCCCCACGCTTTGCGCCAGCGCCTCGGTTGTCGCCTGCTCCAGCATCTCAATGCCGAAACCATCGGGAACTTCCTTCTGGACAATCTCCAGAGGAAGCCCCGTATAGCGATTGGTGAAAAGAATCTTCTTCAAGGCGAAGACCTGTTATTTCGCGTCCCACCAATGTGCGACCAGGCTGGGGTCGATTCTGTCATAAATCATGCTCGCCCCCGCCTCATCGCGAACCTCCATTGTCTGGTTGGCAAACGCCACATCAGCCGCCAAGGCCTCTGCTGACACGTTGCAGAAGGAAAAGCGGAATAGCT